>Ga0114999_10001760_pt1 | contig 29664 bp, 25 predicted proteins | sample ArcticOcean_MG_C_3_FD_89820 | JGI IMG/M metagenome (GOLD analysis project Ga0114999, IMG submission 89820) | Marine microbial communities from western Arctic Ocean - ArcticOcean_MG_CB8_126 | ecosystem: Environmental > Aquatic > Marine > Oceanic | place: Arctic Ocean: Canada Basin | collected...
GCAGCGATAGCTCCTCTGTCGTCAGTCCTATCCAAGTCCGGAACGGGGGCAAGTGGGATTTTGGACCATCGGATCCGGGCACTTGGTAATGAGGTGGAGACCTCGCTGCGTGCTTCTGTTGACGCAGCTCGCCGGCAAGTCGGAGGTTCAGCACAGTTGCGCATAGCGTTCTGGTGGCGGTTGGTAGCTGCCGCGAAGTGGTTGGCGGCTCTTTCGGTTGTTACAGGAACAGCTTGGTTGTTCGCTGATCCGACCCAACTCCGACCCGGAGCTTGGTCAATCCCTTTGTTGATGGTCAGCGGCGGGTTGCTCACAGGCCTCTTGGCGTGGTGGATAGGGCGAGCCGGCGGGGCCAGAGCCGGACGTAAGAGTGCTGAGAGATTCAGAGGAGAACTGAGCGACGAATTGAGACGTCAGCTCGACAATCGACTGGGATCAAGGATCAGAGCTCTTGAAGAGGAACGCGACAGCCTGACAAGAGCGATTGAGCAGGTGCAAATAGACCTAGCCGCAGGTCTAGATGAGGACGCGTAGACCTTCTGCTATGTAGCTGGCGGTGGCCGAGGTGGCTTCGCTGAGGAGTTCCCCGTCGGCTTGCACGAACGTGGGGTTGGCAAAGGCAAAATGGGCGACGCTGACGTTGTGGCTCACCTGAACGTGTTGGGCTTCCCCGATGCGCGATCTGAACACTTTCGCTGCGATCCCTGGAATCGACCGGCCGGGCAGTTTCTCAATGATCCCCAGATGGAACCCGTTCTGAGGAGCTGGTCCCAAGCTGAGAGGGAATCGACCAAAGTAGGTGTACGGATCGTGGATCTGCATGAGCGCTGAGACACCAGACATCTGGAAATCGCCCGCTGTAGCGGTGATGAATGGCTTCACCTTCCGGTAGCTCCGAAGCGCCTTCACCGTGGAGGCTAGGTAGTGGCCTGAGCCGAAGGCCTTCTTGCGCCACGGGTCTCGCTCAGCGACGTTGACGACCTCGGCGTCGAAGCCGATTCCGGCTGCGAACAGGCCGTGGCGCCGGATCGTGTTGCCGTCCGGTTGCTCAATCTTGAGTTCGATCACGGGTACCGGTTGGGTTTCGGCGCTGAGGAGACGAGTGGCAGCACCCTTGGGTCTCTGGGAGAGCCCGAGCATTCTGGAAAGAACGTTGGTGGTGCCGGCGGAGACGATACCCAGCGCCGTCTCGGTTCCGATCAGGCTTTGGGCTGCGTGGTGCACCACCCCATCGCCTCCCATCGCGATCACGGCGTGGGCGTTACGGTCAGCAGCAAGGGCGCTCACTCGGCGGTTCTCAGCCGTTGTTTCAGGCCACTGTGTCTCGATTTCGTAAGATTCAGACAGGAGACGGACTACTAGCCGGAACTCATCACCGTGGAATCCCGAAGCGGCAGGGTTGGCAATCACCACTACAAGCGGCTTCATGGGAGTTCCGCCTTTGGAACACCCTGCAGGATGAGTCGGGCACCAACGAGAGCCACCACGAGTGATCCCATGGCGACGGTTCTCGGGAGTTCGAGGCCGTCGACGATGATGGCCCACACGAGCGGACCCACCACCGAGGCAAAGCGACCCACGGTACCGTAGAGACCAAAGAACAGTCCGTACTGATGATCCGGAGCGAGATCAGCGAGGTACGTACGATCCGACGCCCATAGCCCGCCCAACGCCACGCCGCCTGCTGCAGCCAACCCCCAAACGAGCGGTCCGAGGTCAAAGAGCGCGGCAGCCACACCAGCGGAAATCGCCAGCATCCAGAGGTACAGCATGCCGTGTACGTATTTGCGAGCTCTGACCCGATCAACGAGAACTGACGCCAGATACCCACCGAGGATGGCAAAGAGAATGGAGAACGTGAGCAGTACGACGACCTCAACAGGGGTGAAGTCGAGCTCAGCGGTGACGAAGATGGCGAGGAATCCTCCTATGAGGGTGTTGATGGCATCCGTGTACATGAAACGCCCGAATAGGTATCGGCGCATGCCAGGGACATCGCCAGCTTCAACCCACGAGTTCCACAGGGTGATGAAGACGTCGCGGAGTCGAGGAGCGGGTCCGTCCGCCTGTTTGCGTGGTGGCTCTTTGGTACGGAAGATCGGCAGGGCCAAGAGCAGGAAGGCGACTGCGATGCCCCTGAACACGCCTTCGTAGCCTTGGTCGAGCGGACCTAGCATCGCTAATCCGACCCCGAAGCCGACGAAGGAACCTAGGTAACCGATGGCGACTCCGAGCCCCGAGAGCCGTCCTATCCGGCCATTGGACACGTCGGGGAGCATGGCGTCGTAGGCGATGGATGCGAGGTTGAAACCGATGAGCGCAACCATGTAAAGAGCGATGGCCGAAGTCACGGTCCCGCTCGCCAAGAAGAACGTGGCCCCCACGGTGGCGATGGTTCCAAAGATGATTGTGGGTACCCGACGACCAGTGTGGTCAGTCCTAGCGCCGGTCCAGGGGCCAAGGAAGATGATCAGTACCATGGCTATCGACGTAGGAATGGCTAGATAGGAATCGGAGAGGCCTTGGTCGAGATGGATCCACTCCGCGAAATAGAGTCCTGTGACGCCAAACGCGAAGATGGTGTTGGCGAGGTCATACAGCAGCCAAGCCCTGACACCCTTGGCATCGGTCACCCACGTATTGGCGGGGTCGGAGGTAGTCGGTCTGTTCACGGCACTAGACGCCAACTGCTAGAAAGTGACTGCGACAGAGAAGAGTTGCTCTCGTCCCAGCATGCCGGCGGTTGCTTGTATCGCCCGCTCAGCCTCGTCGAGAGGGAAGTCGTGGCTTACAACGTTGTCGAAGATGGGCTGTGAGTCGAGGTGGCGGGTCGCCCAGTGGTAGCCAGAGGAGGTCGCTCCGAAGGACCCCTTGATGGTGATCTCCTTCAGCAAGATGATGTCAGAAAACAGGTTCTGTACCGCTGCATTCCCCTTGGTGGAGGCCAAGACCACGGTGCCGCCGGGGCGGACGAGATCGAGTGCAGTAAGGAACGCTTCTGAGTCTCCGCTGGTGATGTCGATGATGATGTCCGGACGGGTACCGAGAGAATCGGCGACCGAGGACGCAGCGTCTTCTTGCTCAATATCGATCGTCACGTCTGCGCCTAGCTGCCTCGCAAGCTCGAGCCGGTCAGCGTCGTGTGACAATCCAGTGATTCCAACCCAGCCCGCACCGGCAGATTTAGCAGCGCAGAGGCAGGCGAGGCCTCGTGGGCCGGGGCCCAAAACGAGAACGCTTTGGCCGGGCCGAAGTTTTGGAACCTCAACCGCCCATGTCCATCCGCTCGCGAGCGGGTGAGCGAAGGTACCGACCGAGGCTGGGATGTCGTCTGAGATTCGGTGGAGCGTGGCCCCCGGATCGATGTACAACGTCTCAGCGAGGCCGCCCCAGAAGCTGGGCTTCTCAGATGAGGGGATCTGACCGTAGGCGTTAGTGGGACGCTTCGCCGAGCAGGTGGAGAGGCCGTTCCTGCATCGGGTGCACTTCTTGCAGCGAATGTTTGACTCGACGATGACTCTGGTTCCGATTGGAAAACCGATGGTCCCGAACGGATCTGATGCGACCCGGCCGACTACTTCGTGTCCCGGGATCATCGGGTACTGGGCGAGACGAGAGATGCCCTTCCATGCTTGGACGTCCACCCCTGAGATTCCCGTGGCCTCGATAGCTAACCAGCCACCCTTCGAGATCTCGGGGACGGTCAAAGTGTTCTTGGAGAAGGTACGCGGCCCAACCAACATCATGGCGGTTGCGGAGGATCCAGAACTGAACATCTGAAAATGATACCGCTGTTTGAGAGGCCCAAATCCGTTCCGCTGCAGAGGGGTCTTCGGGCTAGGAATCTGCCTCGAAGAAAGCACGTAATAGCCGCAAGATGTGGGGTTTGCTTCCTTACCCGTTTACGGGAAAGGGGCGGATGGGGCAACCTGAGGGAACCGGCACCGGTCTGCGGGCGTTAACCCAAGAAGGTTTTCAATCGGTTCAGACCTTCGACCAGATCGTCCATGCCAAGGGCGTAGGAGAACCGCATGTGCCCGGGGGAGTGGAACGCTTCACCAGGGACCGCGGCGACGAGTACTTCTTCAAGGAAGAGATCAGCGAGTTGTTGGGTGGTGTCGAGGGTGACCCCACCAAGCGTCCTGCCGAGCACGCCTTCGAAAGAAGGGAAGGCGTAGAAGGCTCCCTCTGGCTCTTCGCACCTCACGCCTTCGATGTCATTGAGCATGTCCACCATGACGCGCCTTCGGAGATCGAACTCGGCGTGCATCTTGGCGACGACTTCCTGCGGGCCAGTCAGCGCAGCGATCGCTGCCCGTTGGGTGACATTGGCGACGTTGGAACAAAGGTGAGACTGCAACCCACTGGCCGCTTTGATGAAGTCGAGAGGGCCGATCAGCCAGCCCACACGCCAGCCAGTCATTGCATATGTTTTGGCAACTCCGTTAAGGATGACGCACTTGTTTCTGACCTCTGGAACGATGCCGGGCGCAGAAGTGAAGGTTGCTGCACCGTAAATGAGGTGCTCGTAGATCTCGTCGGTTAGCAGCCAAACATCGTTGAGCACGCACCACTCGGCGATCGCTCGGGTCTTGGCTCCTGAGTAGACAGCCCCGGTCGGGTTGGAAGGGGACACAAAGATGATGGCTTTTGTCTTACCGGTGAGCGCTTTATCGAGTTGCTCGATGGATACCTTGAAGCCGCTCGCGTCAGAAGCGGAAACGACGACTGGTACGCCTCCAGCCAATCTGATTTGCTCGGGATAGGAGACCCAGTAGGGAGCCGGGAGGATGACTTCATCCCCGGGGTTCAGTAACGTCGCCAAAGCCGTATAGATAGCGTGTTTCCCACCGTTGGTAACCAGCACCTGGCTTGGTTCGACAAGTACTCCTGAGTCGCGGAACGTCTTGTCTGCGATTGCCTGGCGCAGTTCTGGCAAGACAGCGGCGGGTGAGTACTTGTGATTCTTGGGGTCGCGAGCGGCCACAATCGCAGCCTCCACAATGTGGTGGGGAGTTGGGAAATCGGGTTCACCTGCTCCAAAGCCAATAACATGCTTTCCTTGAGCCTTGAGCGCCTTGGCTTTGGCGGACACGGCCAGTGTCGCTGAGGGAGCGATGGCTCCGATGCGTCGTGAAATGTCGCTCATGAGGGTCCCTACAAGTTGGCAACAAGTTAGCCACCGAGTCACTCGGTGCCGAATCATTGCCTATGCTGGAGCCGAGGTGACTCGAACCCTGGTCTAGCCGAGCTTGCGGAGGTCGACGACGAAGATCAGCGTCTCGTTGGGGGCGATTACGCCTCCTGCACCCTGTGCGCCATAACCCATGTGGGGTGGAATGGTCAGCTTCCGACGTCCGCCTACCTTCATCCCTTGGACACCCTCGTCCCAACCTGAGATGACTTGGCCACCGCCGAGAGAGAAGGAGAAGCTGTCGTTACGGTTCCACGATGCGTCGAACTCTGCGCCTGTTGACCAACTCACTCCGACGTAGTCGACGGTGACCATGACTCCAGCGGTGGCTTCAGCGCCATCGCCTTCCACTAGATCTTCGATGACCAGCTCAGGCGGAGCTGGATCGGCGGGTACGGTTACGGCAGGTTTTTCGTTGATGTCCATGGGGGTGAGTCTAAAGAAGTCTCATCTTTGTTCTTTGTATTCCAACGTGGCGGCGATTGCACCGCTTGGACTGAGGAGGAAGGCTTCGTCACCACCGTTGTCCCACACCGGCCCGCCGGCGCACCAGAAGAGTTCCTGTGCTGAGTCTTCCCCGCAACCAGTGCGCACTGTCAACTCGGCGTTTGCCTCAAGGGTTGTCCCGTTCGGGAACTCGTATCGGTGAGAAGTGGAACTATCCCGCAGGATCCAGCCGGTGAGGTCAATTGCTATGTCGTTGGGGTTGACGAGAACGATGTACTCATCGTTGAGGTTGTCCTCGTCTCGTCCAGCTGGATTGGCTTCGACGAGCGCTATGTCGACTGCGGGTGCCGCTTCCCCTCCACACGCTGTTGGGTTCCAGATACCCAACTTCTGGTTGCTGGCGAGATCCTCGGCCTCGTCTAGGAGGTGTTGCAGGTGGGTGTTGGGAAGGAATCCGCGGGCAATTGCCAGGCCAGTGGCGGCTTGGCGCCTGTTGGCGAGGACATCACCGATCCAGACATACCTGAGTAGTCGACCGTACTGGTCGGTGCTTTCCTCGTCAGCTTCCAGCACCACGGTGGTCCCGTCGAGGAGGTCTCGCAGCGCTTCTCCCGACTCGGGTCCGAGACACTCATCTTGTTCAGGGGCGTTGATGCCGATCAATCGGACCCTCTCTTCGACCCCGTTGAGCAACACCACGAGCGAGTCGCCATCGGGTACACGTATCACCTCCGCGAGCGCCCCGTTGCTCGGGGCGTAGAGGGGAGGGAGCCCGTTGGGGAGCCGACTCGTGTCATCCACCGGGGCGCAGGCTCCCACGATGAGCGCACTGAGGACCGCGCCGGCTGCGACTCGTCTGCTCATACCGTCGCGGCATCGGCAGCTCTACGTGCTGTTTTGGACTCGATATCTATCTGGGTAACGAGGTGATGGAGACGGACATCGGTGGCCATCTGTTCGAACTGTTCTCGGGTGCGAGCCGGCAGGCTCGCCACGTCGTCAACTTCTCGAGACACGAAGTGCGGCTCTCCGTAAGCCGAATAGCTGTTCCGTTCTGTTGCTTCAAAGACCACGATGGACAGGTCTTCTGGACCCCTCCTGCGTGTCGCCTGGAAGGCGGACGACATCCCGGCGGCATCACCGCCGATTACGACCAATCGTTCTGTCACGATCTGCCGAAACGGCTTTTCTTCTCCGGTTCTTGCTCCGCTTTGAACTGCTTGAGCTCTGCTTTGGTGCGGAGGCGCCTTCGTTTCCTGAAGCCCCAGATCCACCCTGCTAGCTCATCAAGAGCCACGGCGACGACAGCTGTACCGAGAATGATAGCTGACAGCGGAGCCGTGATGCTGAAGGTTAGGAAGACAAACTCGACGTCGTCGAGGTTCTGCAGAGCCAGCACAACGATTAGAACCGCCAAGATCAGGACACCGAGGAGGCCCCATCGAACGCCGGCTCCCTTGTACACAGTCGGGGGAACGGGCTGAGCTTCGGGTGCCGTGGTTTCAGTGTCGCCAACTTCTGTGTCTGCACCTGTCGGGTCGGCACCAATGCTCTGCGCGTTGGTTTCTAGGTCGATGATGTCCTCGACGACGTCTTTGGGTGTCTCTTTTTCCATGCCAGCAGTCTAGACGGTGTCTAGTTGACGACTTGTGGAAGTATCCTTGCGCTCGCGTTGCGAACCCTGCGAATAGCAGCTCGGCGAAACCGGGCCTGGAAGATGCGGATTCCCGGGCGGATGAGGCGAGACCATGCAAGTGCAGGCTCGGCCTGGGCTGAGATTGTCATGGTCACCACGCCGTTATCGTGCATCTCGAGAACAAACTCTTCGATGCCTGCCAAGGGGTGGGATTCAAGTGTCAGAATGCCGAGGGCTACACGGCGCTCCTGCTCCTCGAATCGGACTACCTCGATGGGAGCGCTCGTCCAGAGAGCCAGCCGGTGGGCGTGTACCCAGTATCGAGCGCCTACCTGAGCACGGCTGGAACCCGAAACGAATGTACCGGGTAGATCGAACTGCTCGAGGTGTCGGATGGCAACCTTGGCCTTTTCGAAACGCTTGTGACCCCACCCGATCGTTTCTGAAGTCATGCGCGTCTTGCCGGGAGGGCGCCCGTTGAGTTCCAACTGAGAGAGACGTGTGTCGGCATCAGTGAGGACTTCGCCCGTCGGCCGTCTGAAGGTGAGCATCGCCCGATTTTACTACCAGTGGAAGGAGAACTATCAAGAGGTGATTGCCTAGGATTGCGGTATCGATCTTTTGCGCACCCCAGAACCATTCTTTGATGATTTAGAAGGCTATCCTTTCGCTCCTCACTATGCCGAGGTGGACTCCGGCGATGGGGATCGCTTACGAATCCATTACATCGACGAGGGTGCTGGCCCCGTGGTGCTGCTGATGCACGGGCAGCCGTCGTGGTCATACCTGTATAGGAACGTCATACCGATCTTGGTGGAGGCAGGCTTCAGAGTTATTGCTCCTGATCTGGTCGGGTTTGGCCGCTCGGACAAGCCAGCGGCTCAGAGCGATTACACCTATGCCCGTCACGTTTCGTGGATGACCCAATGGCTAGAGGGCCTAGCGCTCGAGGAGATCACCATGTTCTGCCAGGACTGGGGAGGGCTTATCGGCCTACGACTTGTGGCCGCTATCCCAGGGCGTTTTGCTGCTGTTGTTGTGGCCAACACGGGCTTACCCACTGGGGATCAGGAGATGCCAGAGGCGTTCCACGCGTGGGCGAAGTGGTGTTCGACAACTCCTGCGCTAAATGCGGGCTTCGTTGTTCAGGCAGCGACCACGACCGAGCTTTCGGAGGCTGTGGTGGCTGGCTACAACGCTCCCTATCCGGACGAGGTCATGCAGGCCGGGGCAAGGGTCTTTCCGAGCCTCGTTCCGGCAAGATCGGATGACCCCGAGGCCGAAGCGCAAAGAGAGGCTTGGAAGGCGCTCATGTCCTTCCACAAGCCTTTCCTCACAGCGTTCAGCGACACTGATCCGATAACTGGGGGAGGCGACAAGGTGTTTGTGAAGCTAGTCCCCGGAGCTGCCAGTATGCCTCACAGGACGATTGAGAACGGTGGCCACTTTCTGCAGGAAGATCAGCCGGAAGCGGTAGCCCAAGCGGTGATAGATGTGCACGGAATCAAAGGAGAACAGCATGCTTGATGATGTCTTGTTAATGGGACCTGGTCCTTCGAATGCCTATCCAGAGGTGCTGGAAGCGATGTCGCAGCCGTTGTTGGGTCATCTCGACCACCAGTTTTTGGAGCTTCTGGACGACACAAATGCTCGCCTGCGGACGTTATTTTGCACTTCGAACCAGCTGACCTTCCCGGTTTCAGGTACGGGTTCGGCTGGTATGGAAGCCGGGTTCGTGAACCTCGTCCATCCGGGTGACGTCGTGGTGGTAGGGGTCAACGGCGTGTTCGGTAAGCGGATGGTGGAGGTTGCGGAGAGGAAGGGGGCGCAGGTGATCCCCGTTGAGTTCGAGTGGGGCGCGCCAGTGGATGCTGATCGACTCTTGAGCGCTCACCCCGACCCGGCGATGATCGCTCTCGTCCACGCCGAGACGTCTACGGGCGTTCGTAGCGATGTAGCGCAAATCGGCGCTGAAAAAGGGAACGCTCTTCTGTTTCTTGATTGTGTGACTTCATTGGGCGGCATCCCGGTCGAGATTGATGATTGGGGGGTGGACGTTGCATACTCAGGTACGCAGAAATGCATCGGAGTCCCGCCCGGGTTGTCTCCGTTCACCATCAATGAGCGAGCCATGGAGAGGCTGGTTGATCGGCCTACCTCTTGGTACTTGGATCTCAACTTGATTGGCGGGTATGTCGGGGAGGGGGCGCGGCAGTATCACCACACCGCACCGATCTCGATGGTCTACGGACTCCACGCCGGGCTAGGAGTGATTCTGGAGGAAGGCATCTCTAGCTGTCACGCTCGGCATGCCTCTGTGGGAACTGCTCTCCAAGAGCGAGTCCAGGAGTTGGGCTTTGAGTTGTTTGCTCAAGAAGGACACCGGCTGCCCGAGCTTACGACGGTGGTCGTCCCGGAACATCTTCAGCCGATTGAGGCCGAGATAAGAAGCCGTCTTCGGTCGGAGTATCTGATTGAAGTCGGTGGAGGCCTGGGCCCCGTGACTGGAAAGGTCTGGCGGGTCGGATTGATGGGCGGGTCGGCCCGACCAGAAAGCGTCGATCGATTTATCGAGGCACTGTCAGCGGTGATTGGATGAAAAACTAACCCAAAGAAAAATACCGCTGACCACGGAGTGTGGCATTTCGATTGAGGTTAGGGTGGGAAACGACTGACGACCCTGTGAGACGATTCCGCACCCGACTGAGCGCCCTGCTTTCTCTGAGCATGCTGGCTGCTTTACTTCCTCTCACAGTGGCTCCGGCTTTCGCCGCAGACGCTTCTGTTCACATCAGCGAAGTCCATTACGACAACGTGGGGGGTGACGTCGGCGAATTCATAGAAGTTTCGGGAAATGCTGGGGTCGATCTAGGCGGATGGTCGGTCGTTCTTTACAACGGCAGTAGCACCCAACTCAAGCCTTATGCGACGATCAGTTTGAGTGGCGTGATCGATGATGAGGGTGCGGGCATAGGTGCAATTGCGTTCCCCCATTCAGGCATCCAGAACGGTTCTCCCGATGGTTTCGCTCTGGTCGATGATACGGCTGCAGTCGTTGAGTTTCTGTCATACGAGGGAACCTTCACGCCTGGCGAAGGACCTGCTCTTGGCATGGAGAGCGACGATCTGGAAGTTGCGGAATCGTCTTCGACGCCTGTCGGCCAGTCGTTACAGCTCCTTGGCGATGTCTGGACTGCTCCGTCTACGGCGACTGCCGGATGGATCAACGGAACTGACGAGCCTGAGGGCGGAGAGCCGGGTGTTGCCGCGTTGGAGATAACCGGAGCACATGACGGTCCATTGTCGGGAGGAGTGCCGAAGTTCGTTGAATTCACTGCAACGGATGACATCGCTGACTTGAGTGCCTACGGCTTCGGTTCGGCCAACAACGGCGGTGGAACAGATGGTGAAGAGTTCACGTTCCCCGCGGTGGCGCTTGCCTCAGGTGAGTCATACTGCGTAGCTTCGAATGAATCGGGCATGCTGGGTTACTTCGGAGCTGCCGCACAAGCGACCTCAAGCGCAGCCCTCGTGAACGGAGACGACGCGGTCGAGTTGTTCTTTGAAGGTGGCGTTATTGATACCTTCGGCGACATCGACGTTGATGGAAACGGCGAACCCTGGGAGTATCTCGATGGTTGGGCTCAGCGCGCGGGCGGTTCAGCGGGTGCTTTCGTTTTCGGCGATTGGGCATTCTCAGGGCGAAACGCTCTTGACGGGCTCACCTTCAACCCTGAGCATGGCGACACGGGTCATTATCATATCAATTGTGTTGGCGATGACCTCGGCCCGATCGGGACGACAGCACTAAAGATTCACGAGATCCAAGGCTCTGGGTCATCCTCTCCGAAACAGGGTGATTCTGTTGAGATCCAAGGAGTGGTCGTCGGTGACTTCCAAACCGGTGGTCTCCGAGGATTCCACGTTCAAGAGGAAAACTCAGACACTGACGCCAACGACCTTACGTCCGAAGGGATCTTCGTGTTCTATCCGTTCTGGGTGGGAGACGTTGAGGTTGCACTCGGCGATGTGGTGACAGTGGTGGGCCAAGCGTCGGAGCGTTTCGGCCTAACGCAGATCAGCGCCGACTCGGTTGTTGTTGACCTCGCGTTTGATTCTGAGCACCCGGAGCTCTCCCCAGAGGTGACACCCGCTGAACTCTCTCTTCCTCTCGGAGGTTTCAACCTCGAGACCGTAGAGGGGATGAGCGTCCACCTTGGGCAGTCACTGGTTATTGCCGAGTACTTCAACTACGACCGGTTCGGCGAGATGGTCCTAACGACAGAACGAGCATTCACTCCTACCGCCACATACAACCCTGGCACTGTAGAAGCGCCCGTGGCAGCGGCTCTGAACGCCGACAGTCGAATCACCCTTGACGATGGGCAGACGGCTCAGAATCCGTTCTTCAGCCGTCATCCGAACGGTTTGGAGTTCACGTCGACTAACTACTTCCGAGGGGGAGACACCCTCACCGACGTGGTCGGCGTTTTGGACTACTCGTTCGGGAACTACAAGATCCAGCCAACAGGTCCAGCAACGTACACAGTTGAGAATCCTCGGCCTGTCGCACCCGCTTCGGTCGGTGGCAATCTGACCGTTGCAACGTTCAATGTCTTGAATTACTTCTCGACGATTGATGATCGTGATCGACCCGTCAGGAACATCTGCGGGCCCAACGCAGATCAGGGTTGTCGCGGGGCGGACAATGACGCTGAGTTCGAAAGACAGCGTACGAAGATCATTGCAGCGATTGTGGCGATCAACGCCGATGTTGTTGGTCTGATGGAGATCGAGAACCACGCTACCGACGAGGCGCTTATTGACCTCGTCGACGGTCTCAACGGTGTGATGGGTGCCGGAACGTACGCTCGAGTTGACTCAGGGGTACCTGGTGATGACGTTATCAAAGTGGCCTTCATTTACAAGCCGGAGTCCGTGAGTACGGTCGGTCCGTCTGCAGTCTTGGACACGCCTGACTTCATTGATCCGCTGACCACCGGCAGGGACCGTACCGGGCAGCGATTGCTCAGGCGTTCGTTGATGACACCACAGGCGTTGGATTCGTGGTCTCGGTCAACCACCTTAAGTCGAAGGGATCTAGTTGCGGAGCGGGAGACGATCATCCTGAAGCAGGGTCCTGCAATGCCACAAGGACCGCAGCCGCAGAGGTGTTAGCCGCCTGGCTTGACACCGACCCAACCGCGACGGGCATGGATAACACGCTCATCATCGGAGACTTAAACTCTTATGATCACGAGTCTCCGATTGACGCCTTGGTGTCAGCTGGCTACTCAGACGTCGTGAGAGATGGGATAGGTGAAAGTGCCTACTCCTACGTGTTCAGTGGACAGTGGGGTTACCTCGACTACGTGATGGCTGACGAGAGTATCGGCAAGTTCATCACGGGCGCCACCATCTGGCATATCAATGCCGATGAGGCGGACCTGTTGGATTACGACAACTCCTTCAAGTCTGACGCTCAGATAGCGGCGTGGACGTCAGGTCCTTACCGCTCTCCTGACCACGATCCCGTGATTGTTGGGTTGGACTTCACGGCACCGCAGGCCGATAAGTTGGTTGCAGTTGCTGAGCTTTCTGCGGTACTCGCGGGCGCCGACAAGCGGACTGTACGCCGACTCGAGTCTGCCATCGAATCGGTCATGGATAGTCTTGCTGCCGAGTGGTGGATAGACGATCACACGATCGGTTCGAAGAAGGTGTTCGATCACGAACGGATCGCTATCTCTCAGTTGCTGCAAATAGCCAAGAGAGGTGGAGACGCGGCGCTGGCAGCTTCGTCGGCAATCGATCTCTTGATAGAGGCTGACAGGGAGCTAGCGCTGTTTGCGATCGCCGGAGCGGTCCAAGGCGGTGGAGACGCAGGCTTGATTGCAGAAGCTATCGAATCGGTCTACGCGGCCGAAGCCTTCTTAGAAGCGGGCGAGCTGACCGACGCCGTCAACGCCTTTAAGTCAGCTTGGGCGAAGGCAAGCCGCTCGTAGCCAGCCAGAGAATGAGGAGTTCTAGTGGGACCGGACGGATGTCCGGTCCCACTGACCTTTTCGTCACACATCTGTGAGAGATATCCGCGGTGTGGCGCCTGAGACGAGTTCTTGTCACACGGTCTGCGTACGATGGGCGTTATGAGTCGAGTATTCGTTGAAAGTTGGGATCCTTCCTACGGAAGCCCTATTAGCCCCGATGATGATCTTGCCCCTTCTGAGGGCGAGGTCCGTGTCGATGTTGAGGTTCCTAAGTGGATCGAACCGCTAGTGGGGGAGGACGACGGTGTCACTGAGGTGGCGTTTGTTGACGGCATCCGTCGGGTGGAAGCCCGCCTTACCGTAGAGACGGACGAAGGCGCTCCAGTTGCAGGGATATGTGGTGCCTACGGTGTTGGTGCCACCATTTGGGATCGGGTGGAGCGTCGTTCCCGGTTCTCTCACGAGATGACTGAGAGGATTTCGGTTACTGGCGGGGGCGTGAGCTATCAGCTGCCGCCGGCCGGGGTCGCCTCGTTTGCTGCGGCGTCTGTCTCGGGAACCGATCCTGCAGAGTTGATCCAGTACTTCCATGGGGAAATGCGAAGAGCAGAGGCCAAACTTATTGCTGAACTCTCTGACCAAGGCCTGTTTGTCATTGGAGACGGACCGGTGAATGACACTCGACCTCGAGAGGTTGTTGGCTTCATCAAGACGCACCGGGTCGCTTATCTTGAGGGCGACGAGGCTCGAATGATCGCTAAGTTGCGACCGGGAGCGCGCACTCCGTTGTTCGTTCTTGGTGAGTCAGGGAAGTTTGCTCGGTACTCTTGGTATCAACGGCTGGCTGACTCTGAGTTTGGTCATGCGTGGTACGGGGTGGTTCGCTGCGAAGTGTCGGCATCGCTGGGGCTCGAAGATGCTCAGAGGCTGGCGAACAGGACCGCTGCCCTTCTTCCGGGCCTCGCCGCTGAACCTCACATAGACCCAAGGGCGCCGCAGAACCTGGTGCCCATCGGCGCTCTAGAAACTCACCTGCGTCACCTCCTCGGAGACCAAGGATTGGTATATCGTGCTCTCCGTGAAGCTGTACATCTGGGGGTTGCGTCGTGAGCGGACATGAAGTGGGGCGAGTCCTCGGAACGGAGAACACCACTACTCAGAGCTTCAAGGTCCTCATCAACGAGGATCAGTACCTCCAACTCGACGACTTGGTAGTTGTTGAGACACAGGTTCCAATCGCTGGAGACATTCAGACCTACGGCGTAGTGACCGAGGTGGAAGCAACCTACGAGGGCGCCAAGTTTGCTAGTGACACTTTCAGAATCGCGGAACAGGGCATCCTTCCTGCTGAGAAGATCCGCATGGCCGAAGTTGCCGTGACCCGCGTAGACCCAGAGGTCTGGATCTCACCAGATCCCGGCCAGCGAGTGGAACGGGCCGTTGGCGAGCAGCGTGAAAAGGCGCTTTATACGGACGAGATGGATCGACCTCTACCTGTTGGCTTGGGACGCGACGGTGAACCCATGTTTGTCGATCTCGATTTCTTCGACGGTCGCAAGGGCGGGCACATGTCCATCTCAGGTATCTCAGGTGTGGCCACCAAAACCTCCTTCGCACTCTTTTTCCTGCGCATGCTGACCGCTCGCCGTGACGTTGTTGGCCCAGGTGCCGACAATCTTCGAGTCCTCGTCTTCAACGTCAAAGGTGAAGACTTGCTCTGGCTCGATAAGCACAACAATCGGTTTGATCCAGCCGCCTCAGAGGGTTGGGATAAGTTGGGCGTCAAGGCGGAGCCATTCAAGTCTGTTTCGTTTTGGGCTCCTCCGAAGAGGCAGTCGGGCGATGTTCGCATCCCAGACACGTCGGGACGGATGGAAGGCGTGGATGTATTTGGCTGGACGCTAAGAGAGTTCGTGAATGAGGGCTTGTTGCGCTTCCTGTTCACGGACGCATCAGACACTCGCAATCAGCTCTCGTTCGTGGAAGAACGGGTTAGGGCGCAGCTCAGGCGGTGGGCGGTTGACGTCGCTGGAGAGCCCGGCGCCATCATGCTCCGCCAACCCGGCCCAGGTGGGCTTCCTGACCATCCGCTTCCAGCCGACGGCGGAGATGTGGTGATCCGTACCTTCGGTGACCTCGTCAAGGTACTCGAGGAACTGCTTGACCCCACCGATGGTACAGAACCCGACACCTCATGGTCCGGCCGGGTTCAGGGTGGAACCGTGTCAGCGTTTATGCGTCGCCTGTATGCAGCACAGGCGCGCGTTGGACATTTGATTGCTGCTGGCAAGAGTGACCGTATCGATCGGGGCAAGGCTCAGGTGACGGTGGTCGCTATTCAGACGCTCCACGACCTGGCCCAGCGCTTTGTGGTTGGGGCGCTTCTCCAAGAAACCTTCGATGAGAAGGAAAAGACCGGCCAGCGTCTGCCCCTGTCTGTTGTGGTGCTAGATGAACTCAACAAGTACGCGCCCCGTGAGGGAGCAAGCCCGCTCAAAGAGATGCTCATCGACATTGCCCAACGAGGTAGGTCACTCGGAGTGTTACTAGTGGGAGCGCAACAGACCGCCTCACGAGTGGCCCAAGAGGTCATGGAGAACGCAGCCATCAAGGTGGCAGGTCGATTGGATGCCGCTGAAGCTGAACGACCTGAATATGGATGGATGTTGCCTTCCACCCGTGCTCGAGCTCGGCTACTCAAGCCCGGCACGATGGTGGTATCCCAGCCGGCGATTCCGGTGCCGCTGGTAGTGAACTTCCCCTTCCCGCCGTGGGCGACAAGGCGAGAAGAAGTTGTTGAGGATGGGGGAGACCCCTTCGACTTCGCGCAATGAAGATCCTTCACACGTCCGATTGGCACATCGGGAAGAAGATTGGTCGGTACGACCGCTCAGAAGAGCTTGCGTCTGTCTTGGCCGAGGTCGCAAAGATCGCAGACTCCCACGCCGTCGACCTCGTGTTGGTGTCCGGCGACATCTTTGACCGAGCTGCTCCCACCGTTCCCTCTATGACAATGGCGTTTGACGCACTCAAGCGCCTATCTAACGACGGCAAGCGGCCGGTAGTGGCGGTGGCTGGCAATCACGACTCTGGACCGTTGCTCGAGATGTTCGCTCCTTTCTTAGAACCCCACAATGTCTGGATGGTGGGAGAGATCAAGCCGCCCGATGAGGGAGGCGTTCTGGACATCCCGACTCCCAATGGGAGGGCAGTGGTGGCCTGCTTTCCGTTCCTGCGAGAAGGCAGGGTGGTGGAGTTCATGGACGACACAGGAGAGTGGTACGGGCAGTACGCAGAGCGAGTCCGGCGCATCGCCGGAGCCTACGACGTTGCTGTGCAAGAGCGACTTGGCGAGGACGGCATCGGTATCCTCATGGCCCACTTCATGATCACTGGCGTCTCGATCCGAACGGGTGAAGGGCAACGCGGCGAGCGCGCCCTGCACATGGGCGAGGCCTACGCCGCCACCTCTCACTCGCTGGCTCCAGGGTTTCACTACGTAGCCATGGGCCACATTCACGCACCCCAGGCTGTTCCCGGGTCGCCTGTTCCTGCACAGTACGCCGGCTCACTTCTACAGCTTGACTTTGGGGAAGCAGGAGAAGAGAAGCGAGTAGTGATTGTTGACTCCGAGCCGGGGGCTCCAGCCTCGGTCACCAGCGTCCCGCTGCAACAGGGTCGAAAGCTGGTTAGGTTTGAAGGTTCCTGGGCCGACATTGTCAGCAACGATGAGCTTCTTGATGCCTATCTCGAACTCGTCCTGCACATCGAGACACCACAACCCGGGTTGCTTGAAGAAGTACATGATCGATTCCCGTACGTCGTCAAGGTAAGGCTCGAGCTACCAGAAACCGAAGCCCCGCCAAGCGAGCGAGCTGGCAAAGCTTGGGACGAGCTCTATGTCGATTACGTCGAAGCCACCACAGGCGCACCTCCAGCAGAAGCGCTGCTCACTGCCTTCCGATCTGTGCAGGAAGAGGCCTCTGGATGAGACCACTTCGGCTGACTCTCAAGGGCTTCCGATCCCACCGCGACGGGACGGAAATCAACTTTCAAGGTCGAGGCCTCGTAGGCGTTGTCGGACCCATCGGTTCTGGCAAGTCGTCCATTCTTGACGCGATTTCCTTTGCTTTGTTTGGTCAGACACCCGCTGGAGGGGCGCAGACGAAGTCGCTCATTCACCAACAAGCTGCGTCCGCACACGTTGAGTTCTGGTTCGAGTCGGGGGATCAGATCTGGCGTGTTGTCCGGGCGCTGCGGCGGAAGGGTCAGGCAGCGCACACCCTTGTGAGGTTCGACGAAGTGGATCCCGGGGCGAGCTCCTTGGAATCCTACGAACTCAAGGCAGATGTCGACGCAAAGGTGCAAGAGCTTCTTGGCATGGAGTTTCCTGCCTTCTCTCGGTCAATCATGCTCGCTCAGGGGCGGTTCGCTCAGCTCCTCCAGGCAACGCCGACGGAGGCGAACAAGGTACTGCAGAGTGTGTTCGGCTTCGACCAGATTCCTCGCATGCGAGACGTCGCCAACACTCGCGTTGCGGCTGCACAAGCTCGAATCACTGCGCTGGGAGATGAAGCCCACCAGGTTCAGGACGCGAAGAGCCGTCTTTCCCAAGCCGAAGAACTGGCCAAGACAGCTCATGGCCGGCAAGAGACGCTGGCTGCTGTTGAACCGCGTCTGACAGAGGTTACGGCCCGCCAGTCAGAGATCCAGGAGAAGAACACCGCCGTCGGTGTGTCACAGAAGGCGCTCACTGAGGCCGTCGCTTCCTTGCCGCCGGACGCGGCGGATGTCGTGAGCAGGGAGACCTCTCGAGTGGAAGCTTTCGATGCAGGCAAGAAGGAAGTGGATGCCTCGAAGGAGCGGCTTGACGGAGCTGCTGCAGTGAGACAGGGCCTTCAAGATGCGGGCACAGAGGCCACGCTGAGCGTGGCTGAGCTAGTACTCAGTCAGCGCGACGATGCCCTGATCGCTTTGACGTCGCTCGAGTCGGCCGTGGAGGAGGCCGAAGCTCTTCAAGTCGGGGCAGGAACGAAACTCGCCGCGGCTGACAAGAGGGCTCTGGAGTTCGCGGACGTTGCCAAGGGAAGAGCAGCTGATACAAAGAAGCTCCAAGGCGTAGTCGATCAACTGACGGTTGCCGCTGAACAGGCTCGACGTGACGACGCGGCTCATGACTTACGTGCCCACCTGAGTGAGGGAGAAGCCTGTCCCGTCTGTGAACAAGCGGTCAACGCAGTGCCAGCTCTAGGTGACGCGTCGGCGCTCCAGAAGGCAGAGGACGCGCTGACCGCTGGAAGGACGCAAGTGAGGCAGGCTTTCGACTTGTCCGAATCCTCCGCTGCGGCTGTTTTGGAGGCGCAGGAGGTTGTCGCTGAACGAAAGAAGGCTCATGAAGCTGCTCAACTTGGCCTCAAGAGCTACGTGGAGCAGCTGAGAGTGGCCCAGAAAGCCATATCTGCGTACGACGCTCAGCTCAAAGATCGCTTGGGGAAAGGTGATCCGATGGCGCTCGTGACCGTGCTCAGAACTCAGTGGGCCAAAGTGAGCGGCGATCACGATCAGGCGGCATCTGCGTTTGCCGATGCCGACTCGGCGTTTAACGCCGCGGTGAAGGCGGGGGCAGCGATGGCTGAACGGTTCGGTGGCCTGTTGACAGCGATAGCGGTGGTCTCGGACCGCCTTGACCTCGCTGTGGTCACTGGTAGTGACCCGGTCGGCGCTTTCGCTGCGATCAGCGCGATTGAGGCTACGGTCGCCAAGCAGGCGGAGTCGTTGAAGGCGCAGCAAGGAGAGCTCACTGTAGAGATGGGAGAGTTGGTTGCAACCCTGTCCGGACTCCTGAAAACGGCTGAGGTCTCAACCGCGGAGGATTTCACCATGGCTTTTGCTACCGCAAAGTCCGAACTCCTACGACACGCCACAACCGTTGACGTTATGCGCCAGGCCCTCGAAAGAGGCGGCGACGTTGGCGAACGCTTACAGGCGGCTGAAGCTGATCTAGGGGTGTATCAGGCTCTCGCCAAGGACCTTACACCGAGCAAGTTCCTCGCTTTCATGCTCGATGAAGAACGGTTCGCTCTTATAACAACGTCCTCCACCAAACTTGCTGAGCTGAGCGCTGGAAGGTACGGATTCTCACTGTCTGAAAAGGCAGAGATCGAGATGATCGACAACACCGCGGCCGAGTATCGCAGGGCACCTTCTTCACTCTCGGGGGGAGAGACCTTTCTCGCCTCTTTGGCGCTCGCTCTGGGCCTCGCCGAAATGGTCGCCGGAGGTGCGGGCACACTGGACGCCTTCTTCCTTGACGAAGGCTTCGGGTCTCTTGACGCTGAACATCTAGACCTTGCAATGGAAGGGATCGAGCAGCTGGTGTCAGCATCGTCGGATCGGCTTGTCGTACTAGTGAGCCACGTGGCGGAGTTGCGCGAGCGTGTCGAAGACCTGATCGTCCTTGACCGCGACCCTGACACGGGTGCGAGCACCCTGCTCAGCGGAGGTGGAGCGCCTAGCGATAGTTAGGTCGCGGTTAGGACGAACCCTCGAATGAGACCGTCAACGTTCGTCTCTCCGAACTGTTGGGCGATGGCAGTGGCTGCCACCTGGGTTGCCTGAGCGAGTCCGTTTGGATCACGGGCAATAATCTCGTCTCGCAGGGGAGTGCCCTGGCAATAGGCAATAGCCGGATCTTGAGAGTGGGCAGCCTTGCTGCGGGCCTCAACGGCCTCGAACGCCGCAGGGGTATGCAAGCCGGCGTCGGCTAGTCGGCTAGTCGGCTCCGGAAGGGCTCCGGGTCATGATGGCCGTGAGGTGTGCGGTCAAGGAAGAGTGGCGGGTCAGTGGGGAAGAGTGCGCCCAAGGCATGGGTGACCACATCGGCGAACTCGTTAGCCTCGATCTTGTCCCAAGTGTTGAACAGGAAGGTACCGCCCGGCCTGAGTACTCGCCTGATCTCTGCATACGCCCCGGTTTGGTCTGGGAAGAACATTACGGCGAACTGACAGACCACGGCGTCGAAAGAGTCGTCAGCGAAGGGGAGTCGCATGACGTCTGCTTGCTGAAACGTGACTGGTCGAGCCGTCCCAGCCTTGGCCGCGTGGTCAAGCATGGGTTGATTGAGGTCGCTACAGGTGAGAGTAGTTGTTTCTGGCAGCCCGGCAGCCATTGCCCTAGTCACCACACCGGTCCCCGCAGCTATTTCTAGGACCGCGCCTGGGTCCAGCAGACGGAGGCGTCGAACCAAGTCATCTGCGTAACTCTCGAAGATAAGCGGCACTAAGTATCGGTCATAGAGCTCCGGAACGGATCCCTCGAAAACTCCGTCAGACTGGTGTGGTTGCATCGAGGCACCGTAGCATCCAGAGGGTTCAGGTGACCTGAACCCCTGTTCGCGTCTGTGTGCGCTTTCCGCCCAGGGCTGGTCTACGTGAGTTGATGTTCGTCAACGCTACCCCGACCTGGGCGCTTTCGGGGTATGGTCCGGTCCCAGGAGTACCGGGCGATTCAAGGGCATAGAACCGCTGCCCTCGCGGGTTCTCGACTGCTGGCAATGGCAGAAAGCCAGTTCGGCGTCTGGGCAACCGAACCCCTTCCCTCGGAAGTGCGCGTATATGTGTTCCCCAACCCAGGGTTGGTAGACACAAATACGCGCACTTGGTGGTTTGGTGGGGCTTAGGCGACTTCGAAGAGGCCGGCTGCTCCCATGCCGCCGCCTACGCACATCGTTACTACAGCGTACTTGATGCCTCGGCGTTTGCCTTCTAACAACACGTGGCCGGCTTGGCGGGCTCCGGTCATCCCGTAGGGATGTCCGATGGAGATGGCGCCACCGTTCACATTGAAGATCGAGTTGTCGATACCGAGTTGGTCTCGGCAGTAGACAGCTTGCACAGCGAAGGCTTCGTTGAGTTCCCAGAGTCCGATGTCGTCGATCGAGAGGCCCTTGTTTGCCAACAGCTTCCGAACGGCAGGGACGGGTCCGATTCCCATTTCGTCTGGTGCGACTCCGGCGACTGCCATTCCCCTGAACCAGCCGAGCGCTTCCGCCCCGGCAGCTTCTGCGGCCGATGACTCCATGATGACAAGGGCAGCGGCTCCGTCGGACAGCTGGGAGGCGTTTCCGGCTGTGACGTTCATGCCTTCGCCGCGTACCGCGCCTAGGGACTTCAGTCCCTCGAGCGTTGTTCCTGGGCGGTTCCCCTCATCCTTGGTCAGAGTAACTTCTTCGGTACTCGTCTCACGGGTCTCGCGGTTCGTTACTGACTTGGTGGTCGAGACGGAGATGATCTCCTCGTCGAAGATGCCAGCCTCCTGGGCGGCGGCGGTTCTCTGCTGAGACTGCAGGGCGTACGCATCGGAGGCATCACGTGTGATGTTGTATCGAGCTGCAACAGTTTCTGCCGTGTCGAGCATGGGCATGTACGCATTGGGGACTTGGGCGATCAGCTCCTCATCGAGCTCAAACCGCATGCCCGCGTTCTGGACCATAGAGATGGACTCCACGCCACCCGCGACCACGACGTCTTGGTCGTCAAACATGATCTGCTTGGCCCCTGTGGCCACGGCCATGAGGCCGGATGAGCACTGGCGGTCGATGCTCATCCCAGCAACAGTGTCGGGTAGGCCTGACGCGAGAGCGCTTAGTCGACCGATGTTGGGCCACTGCACGCCCTGCCCCATAGCGGCACCGAGGATGACGTCATCAACGGCGACACCATCCACGCCAGCGCGTGCGACCGCAGCCTTGATGGCGTGTGCAGCCAACGTAGGGGAGGGTGTTGTGTTGAAGGCACCCTTGTAAGCACGCCCGATTGGTGTCCGGGCGGTTGAGACAATTACTGCTTCGCGCATGGGGACTCCTACTCGTTTGCCAGATTGACGAACTTGACTGTTTGTTCAAACCCCGCCGATGGCTCGTCTGTTCCCTCGCGGTTATCGACCTCGGGGAAGATCTCGGCCAGATTCTCGGGGCTTAGTTCTTCGGGGCTTAGGTGTGCTCCGGCGGTCTCTACGATGATGGCTCGAGCAAACGAACCGGCTCCAGCGCCAAGGATCACCTTGGATGGTGCATCTTCGGAGACCAGGAACATGACTCCCGTGCTGACTGAGGCAGGGGAGAGGAGTGCAAACGCTTCCTCTGGAATGAGTCCTTCTGTCATGCGGGTTCCAGCCACAGGGGCTAGAGCGTTGATCCTGATGTTGTATTTTGCGCCCTCGAGGCAAAGGGTGTTCATGAGTCCGACGACACCCATCTTGGCGGCACCGTAGTTGGCTTGGCCGAAGTTGCCGTACAGACCCGAGGATGACGTCGTCATCATGATCCGCCCGTAGTTCTGCTCCTTCATGATGTCCCAGACCGCCTTTGAGCAGTTCACAGACCCCATGAGGTGAACCTCTAGGACGAGACGGAAGTCCTCGATCGGCATCTTGGAAAAGGACTTGTCGCGGAGGATGCCAGCATTATTGATGAGGATGTCGACGGAACCCCAGCGCTCCATGGTGTCGGCAACCATCTGTTGCACCTGTTCGTAATCCGCGACGTTCGCTCCGTTGGCGAACGCTTCTCCGCCGGCTGCGATTATCTCCTCGACGACTTGTTGCGCCGGCGAAAGAGAACCACCATCGCCGTGAACGTCGCCACCGAGATCATTGACTACCACTCTGGCCCCTCGCTCGGCGAGTGCGAGTGCGTGAGCCTTTCCCAGTCCGTTTCCTGCACCGGTGACGATGGCCACTTTCTTATCGAAGATAATTGGCAAAACTACTCCTTTGTGAAGCGCCAAGGGTAGGGCGAATTTGGAGCAATCATCCAAAGTTGGTTCGGCAGCGTCTGAAGCGAAAGACCAAGCTAGATTGGTTCGCTATGGCCGTTATATACGATCGGAAAATCAGATTCTCAGACGCTGATGCGCAAGGTGTCGTCTTCAACGCCAACTATCTCGTGTATTGGGACGACACCAATACCGACTACTTCGAGAAGATGGGTGTTCCCTGGCAGGAGTTCCCGGACCGGGGGGTCGACATGATGGCGGTGAACACGACCATCAATCACCGGAAGTCGGCCGTTATCGGAGATGTGGTTGAGACCACTTCAGAGGTCGCAGGATTTGGCCGGACGAGTGTCGAGTTTCGGCTGGTCTCGGTGAACAAGGCCACGCGGGACGTTCTCGCTGAGGGTTCCCAGATCCATGTGATGATCGATGCCGAAACGTCGAGGCCAACCGAGATTCCCGAGTGGTTCAGGACGGGAGTGGAGAAGTTTCAAGGATCGTCCGTCCCGAATCGCCCCGGTTCAAAGCGGTACACAGCTCCGCCAGAGAGCGGGTTAGACAGGGCATATGAAGATTTCGTCGTCGGGGAGTGGGAGGGCTTCGGCTCCTATCACGTGACGAAGGACGAAATCATCGAGTTCGCCTCAATGTATGACCCACAGGTCTTCCACCTCGATGGCGAAGCGGCGAAGGACACGATGTTTGGTACGTTAGTGGCGTCGGGCTGGCACACCGGTGCGATGATGATGCGCATGACTGTTGAGGAGCAGATTGATCAGTATCACTCGATGGGATCCCCTGGGGTGGATGAGATCCGCTGGATCGTCCCGGTGTTTCCCAATGACACATTGAGAGCCCGATCGAGAGCGACCGATAAGAAGCCCTCTCAGAGCAAGCCCGATCGGGGAGTCATCTTCATTGAGACCGAAGTGTTGAACCAAGACGATGTGGTCGTGATGACTGCCAAGAGTCGGGTCATCTATATGAAGCGTGGTTTTGGTAGGGCCTCGAACCCGAGTTAGTACATGATTCGTTGCAAGAGGCTGCGGCGCCAGGAGGCTCGTTCGTGGGTTCGCTTGTGAACGACTAGCACCGGTACTTGCAATTGCTCCATGAGGCGGTCCGCTAAGGAGAATCGCGCCGACTCTCTGAACGGGGCGCCCAACACTACGAGATCGCTGTTGGAGGGCACTTGCTTCAGACCCTCATCGAGGTTCTCTGCACGGACAACGGTGCTCTTGCCCCAAGCGTCACAGAGGGTCAGCAGTTCTTGCTGATGTTCGTCGATGAAGTCGACCTGGGCTTGGTCAGCGTCCTCGGGAAGCGCGTGAACGATCTCGATCATTCCCCCAGGTTCGATGAGCATGTTGGCGATACTCATCTTGAGTTCATCGACGGGTCCACCTGATCCGAATACAACGATGTGGTGCAAGGCACGTTTAATCCCCCGATAGCGGAGAAAGGCAGTGTCGGCGTCTATGTGCGTCGAGAGCCACTTGACGTCTGCGATGAACCGCTCAGAGCCTCGAGTATGAGGTGGCATTTCGGCGATCACGAAGTCGGCCTTGATCTCCCGCACATGGAGGGCGAGTTCCGTGCGGCTCTCCTCGTGGGGATGGCTAGTAGGAACCGGCGCCTTTTCTTCAGGCAAGATTCTGTCCCAGATCAGGTCTTCGTGGCGGGTGTGGCGCTCATCGAGTTGCACAAAGTGGAGGTGCCCTTCAGGGTGGAGGAGTTGATTCCCAAGGTGCACGAGGTCCGCTGCCTTCTGGGGAGTGGCTGTTTCTCGCGCCACTACCAATGTGTGTTTATGGCCTCCTGAAGCGATAGCTTCTCTGGTCGCCTCGATCGATCGCTCGTTCTCTCTCATACGCACCGCATCAAGTAGAGCGGATTCCCTGCTTGCTCTAGCACGACCAAACACTCGGTACCAGATGACTCCTCCACCCATGATGCTCAATGCTCCGAGGATTGGAACGGCCCCGAGCTGGCTCAAGAGTACGAGGGATCCCACGATGCCGAAGATTTGCAGCCACGGGTAGAACGGAGCCTTGAAGGTGGGCTTGTAATACTCGACTTTGCTTTGGCGGAAGGCAATTGGCGCCAGATACAAGATGGAGAACACGACGAGCTGGAATCCGGAAGATAGCTTCGCGAGCTCTGTAAGGGGGAACACCGCGATCAAGATGATCATGACGATCCCGGTCGCCAGCGTGGAGTTGGTGGGGATAGCGGTCTTGGGATTGATCCGTGAAAGGGCTGACGGAGCCAACCCGTTGCGCGCCATTGCGAACGGGTATCTTGATGCGGCGAGAAGACCTGCGTTAGCCATCGAAACGAGAGCCAGAATCGCCAGAATCGCCATCACGACTCTCCCGGTGTTACCTGCCACTAAGCCGGCGACAAACGCAACTGGGGTTTCTGATTGTCCGAGCGCCTCTTCACCAGCGACGCCGATCATGATGAGAGTGATGAGTGGGTAAAGGATCATCATCAGGAACAGGGGCACCACCATGCCTTTCGGGATGTTCCTAGTGGGATCCTTCACTTCTTCGGCCACCGACGCGACCTTGGTAACACCAGCGTATGAGCCGAACACGAGAGCGGCTGTCGCCAGCACTTTGAACTTCCCGTGGCTAAAGAAGGGTTTGAGGTTTGTAGGTTCCACAGAGAACCCGGCTCTAAACATGAACAGCGCTAGCCCAATAAGCACGAACACGACGACGACGGTCTGGGCGCTGCCTGAGGCCTTCGCCCCAGAGACGTTCAAGACGATCAGCAACGCTGCCAACCCGAGAGCGATCGGTTTGCCGGGAAGATTGAATATCGAGAGGTAGGCGCCGAGGCCAGCAAGGGCGAAGGAGGCCTTGAAGATGAGCGAGAACCAGACTCCGAACCCTGCCACCGTTCCCATCAGCGGCCCCATCGCTCGATCGATGAAGATGTAGGTGCCGCCAGCTTCCGGCATGGCAGTGGACATCTCTGCCTTGGAGAAGGCTGCCGGGAGGATGACAATTCCGGCAATGAAGTAAGCGAGAGCGGCCGCTGGCCCAGCCTTATCCGCGGCTAGGCCGGGCAGAACGAAGATGCCGCTCCCCAGCATGGCACCGATGCTGATCGCGAGCACGGCCCACAAACCAAGAGAACGCTTGAGGCCTCCTGCCATGTACTAAAGCCCCCCGATGCCGTGTGTCTCAGCCTTAGCTGAGCGGCCCATGAGTCGCCCGATGGCGTCGATGGGGCTAGCGCCCTCGTAGAGAACCCTCCCTACCTCGGTAGCGATGGGCATTTCGATGCCGTGAGATGTGGCCAGTTCGAGGATTGGTTGAGTCGACTTGACCCCTTCAGCCACATTGCTCATTTTATCGATGACGGTTTCGAGGGACTGTCCTTTTCCCAGACCGTAACCCACCGTGAAGTTGCGGCTCTGGGCAGAGAGGCAGGTAGCCATCAGGTCGCCGATGCCAGCAAGGCCGCCGAAGGTGAGAGGTGATCCACCTAGCTCGGTGCCAAGCCGGGTAATTTCAGCTAGAGCCCGAGTGATGAGCATCGTGGTGGTATTCATGCCATAGCCCATGCCGCGTGCGATCCCAGAAGCGATCGCCATTACGTTCTTCAGAGCACCAGCTACCTCTGAACCGACTACGTCGTTGTTCGTATAGACGCGGAATTGTGGGGTCATCAGCATCTCCTGGACACGGTGAGCCGTGCCCAGATCGCGGATTGCGATGACGGTGGCAGCAGGGTCGCCAGCCATGATTTCCTTGGCAAGGTTGGGCCCAGATACGACTCCGATGACCCGTGGGTTGTGCTGAGGTAGGACGTCGCGGATGACCTCGGTCATCCGCATTCTTGAGTTTCGTTCGATGCCCTTCGACAGCGAGATAAGGGGGAGGTTGGGGGCTAGGAAGGGTGCAAGTTGGGTTAACACTTCTCTGAATCCGTGCGACGGGACCCCGAGGAACACTGCTTCCACTCCTTCGACGGCCTCCTCGAGCACGCTGGTTCCCGTCATCTCGGGGAGTGGGAACCCTTCGAGATACGTCGGGTTCGCACCGTCAGAAATGGCGGTAGCAAGATCTGATCGTCTCGCCCATATCTTCACATCTGAATGGTGGGTCAGAATTGACGCAACGGTTGTGCCCCATGCTCCTGCGCCAATAACGCCTACAGCCATGGGGGTAACTTACACGGTGTCGCTTCGAACGCGCACGAGCTTCTGAAAAAACATCAGGACGCCAACACCGACGAAGAACAAGATCGCTCCTGTCGCTACCTCACGACCGGTACCCAAGTCCCAGCTTGTGGGAGGTGTTCCCCAGGGCCATAGTCGGGGAGCGGTCCCGATCATGAGTCCTACTAGGGATGCCAGCGTCCGGTTATGCCAGCGGATGAGGGCCCACCGGAGGGCTCGTACCAGAGTAAGCACGCCGATCACCGCGCCTAGGGCGAATAGGGCCATGGTTGCAAAGTCTCTTTCGCTGGCGGCGGCTATTGCGCGGTCGTATTGACCGGCAAGGAGCAGGATGAAGGCTCCCGAGATTCCCGGCAACACCATGGCGCTGATCGCAAGAGCACCGCTGAGTACTGCCCATGTTGCGGTGGACGGTGTGGTGGCCGGTGTGCTGCTGATGACCAAGAGCCCAACTACCGCGCCCGCTGCCGAGGCTCCCAGAGCACTACGTTCCCAAGTCACTCGGCGGGCGACTAACACGATAGAGACCATCACCAGACCTAGGAAGAAGGAAAACAAGCGTGGCCTCGTGAGCGCCCCATCGAGCCAGTCATGGAGTGTATTGGATAGTACGAAGATGGCCGCCACGATTCCGAGGAGGAGCGTCAAGATCAGGCCCAAGTTGAGATGGTGATAAAGCTTGCCGAATTGGAGTTTGAAAAGGTAGCCAAGAGCAGTCTTGTCGGCGGAGTGGAGCGCTTCGATGATGGGTTCAAATACTCCTGCTACGAAGGCAATAGTGCCTCCGGATACACCCGGCACAAGATCAGCCGAGCCCATAAAGAGGCCGATAATGAACCGGCGAAGGAAGGATCGTTCAGGCATTCGATGGAGTTTACCGCCAAGGAAGCGGAATCCTCATGCTCCAGAGGCGCGGTAGAGTCTTGCCGATGCGACGGACGGTGTTGATGGTGGTTTTGGTAGCCCTTGGGCTCGTGACCGGCGCGTGCAGGGAACCGCTCACCGAGGCATCAACGGGCGCCGAAGTATTTACCTACAGTTGTGCCCAGTGTCATGGCGCCTCCCTGCAGGGGCGGAATCCAGCGCCCCGACTGGCTGGTACAGACGCACCATCGGCCGACAAGCCTCGTGAGTACTTCGTTAACACGGTGACCCATGGAAGTAACCGGATGCCATCGTTTGGCACGCAACTCTCTGATGAGCACATTCGACGGGTGGTCGAGTTCGTTATGGCATCCCAGGGGCGGTGAGGTCGAGCCGCTCGGTTGGCACGTTCCATTCGAGGACCTCTGCCAACTGATGGGGAAGCGGACAGGGTCCCCGGTGGTAAAGAGTCGTAGTTCCCCAGTGCCACGTGATCGTTGGCACCGGCGCTTTACTTGTCGGGCCACAGCTGCCCCTCGGTCGATGATGAGGACGTCGGGTCCTGCCAAACGGGCTACGGCGGGCGCAACGAAGTTGTAGTGGGTGCATCCGAGGGCCAACGCGTCGGCCGGCCGCCAAAGGGGGGCCAACCTCGCGAGCGAGCATGGTCGATGGTGGCTGTGGTCCCGGGGACCGCGATGGTTCCTGTCCTGCTCACGGCTGCCGTAGGCTTGACAGCGGGCTCAAGGCCTACGAACTCGGTGTCCGGTTAAAGCTCAACCAAGTGGCGAAGTGCTGCAGCGGATGCGGTGATCCACGCAACGGTGGCCAAGGAAGCTCCCTGAGAGATCAGGAAGTCCGTGATCTCCACGGAATACTGACGTACCTCGCCCGTTCGGCGGTCACCGATGGTGGGTGCTTCTGGTCCGCTACATAGGCGAGGTCAGCAGTTGGTAGTAGTTCACGTACGGCAGCGAGAATCGAAAGGCCACCGAGCCTCGAGTCGAACAAGCCGATCAAGGGTTACTTCGGTGCCATGCGAATGCCGCCATCAAGTCGGATAGATTCGGCGTTCATGTAGCTCTGGGAGAGCAAGAAGTGAGCAGTGTCCGCATATTCCTCCGGCCTTCCGAGACGCTTGGGGTACAGCACCTGCTGGCTCAGGGACTCTCGCGCCGGTTCCGGAAGGCCAGCCAGCATGGGAGTGTCCATGATCCCTGGGGCAATGGTGTTCACTCGCACGGCGATGGATGACAGGTCTCGAGCGGCTGGCAGCGCCAGTCCCACGATGCCAGCCTTCGAGGCTGCGTATGCCGTCTGACCCACCTGGCCGTCGTAGGCAGCTACTGAGGCGGTATTGACGACGGCACCTCGATCGCCTGAAGCAGGATCCGGGTCATTGTTGGCCATAGCCGCTGCTGAGAGACGCATGCAGTTGGCGGGCCCGGTCAGGTTGATACCAACAACGAGCCCCCAAAAGTCAAGGCCGTGCGGTTCGCCGTCACGATTTACCACACGGCTTGGGTTGCTTACACCCGCGCAGTTGACGAGCGAGCGGGACGGGCCCA
>Ga0114999_10001764_pt1 | contig 29636 bp, 16 predicted proteins | sample ArcticOcean_MG_C_3_FD_89820 | JGI IMG/M metagenome (GOLD analysis project Ga0114999, IMG submission 89820) | Marine microbial communities from western Arctic Ocean - ArcticOcean_MG_CB8_126 | ecosystem: Environmental > Aquatic > Marine > Oceanic | place: Arctic Ocean: Canada Basin | collected...
CGTCGCCCGAGTGGCAATCGACGCAGTGGGCGACGAGCAGCGGGCGGACCTTTTTCTCGAAGAACTCGATGTCTTTGGCGGTGGGTGCTGCGGTGGGTGCTGCGGTGGGTGCTGCGGTGGGTGCTGCGGTGTTTGGGGTGTTGGAGATGAGTAGTAGGGTGGCGGCGACGAGGGTGGCGGTGATGGCTGGGCGGAGGGTGGTGTGTGTTGTGGTCATTGGGGGCAGATTATAGCACTAATGGGTATGGTGCGGGGACAGGGAGTCTCTGGCCTTTGGCTCGTTCTGAGCAAGTCTTTGGTGGCGAGGCGTGGTGCGATTTGGGACAGTGGCGTGACGATGTCAGATACAGCGACAGATGCCGAGGCGATTTACCCGGAGCTACCGGTTTCGATGATGGGGCGTGGGCCGGGTCGGTTGTTGCGGATGATGGGTCCGGGCTTGATCATTGCGTCGGTGACGATTGGCAGTGGCGAGTTGGTGATGGCATCACGAGGCGGCGCGTTGTTTTCGTACAGCATGCTGTGGTGTTTCTTCTACGGCGGGTTGTTCAAGGCGGTGCAGGTCTACACGGCGAGTCGTCATTTCACATTGACGGGCGAGCATCCTCTGGCGAGTTGGAAGTGTTTGCCGGGTCCACCGATGTGGTTTCCGATCCTGGTGGTATTGCCGGCGGTGGGGTTGATGCCGATCGCATTTTCGGCCATCCCGGAGACGTTGGCTGGTTACATCCATCGGCTGTCCGGTTTGCCGGTGAGCGGTTCGAACGTGGGTCCGTGGGAGTGGTTCGAGTTCGCGTCCAACGGCTGGGCGACTCTGGTTCTGCTGGTGTGCCTGATGTTGGCGATCGTATCGAGCTACGACATCGTCGAGCGAGCTTCGATCGTGGTATTGGGCACATTGGTCGTATTGGTTTCGACTGCCGTGGTGGTATTGGGCCCGGATCTTGGCGAGGCCATCTATGGGCTGTTGGTGCCTGTGGTGGGAGACTACCCGGAGTGGGTGCATACGACTCCCGAGTTGTCCGAGCGGTTTTCGGGTCGCAGTCCGTGGTTGGAGGTGTCGTTGTACCTGACGGCTGTGGGTGGTGGTGCGTACGACTACATCGGCTACATCGGGATGTCTCGAGAAAAGGGTTGGGGTCGGGCCGGATTGGGTGCGTTGTCTAGCGACGAGTTGCAGCTTGGGGTTGATGATCCGGTGATGTTGGAGCGGGCGAGGGCTTGGAGTCGTGTGCCTTTGGTGGACGCAGCCGGTTCGTTTGCCTGCGTGATCACGGTGACATTATTGTTTGCGATGCTCGGTGCGATGGTGCTGTATCCGGAGCATGCGATTCCGGTGGACCGCGAGTTGTTGATGCATCAGGAGCGTTTCGTAACGGCTTTGCATCCGGAGTTGAAGTGGGTGTTTCGTTGCGGGGTATTTCTGGCATTCATCGGCACACTGTACGGAGCCTTCGAGGTGTACCGTCACACGTGTGGTGAGGCCGGTCGGGTGTTGGTACCGCGGGTGACACGGAGACTGAACGGCCAGGGTTCGCGAGGCATCAAGATACTGGTGATGACCTACTGCACCGTCGGCGGGTTGACCTTAACCTGGTTGCCTCAGTCGGTGGCAGGCAACATTATCGAGCGGCTGACGGTTGGCAGTCTGATCAGTGGGGCAGCCACGTGTGGTTTGTGGTGTTTCGCGATGCTCTGGGTCGACCGATTCCGGATGCCTGAGGCGTTGCGAATGAGTTTGCGACTGAGGCTGGTGACGGCGGTCGCAGGGTTGGCGATGTCATTGTTGGGTGCGACGAGCATTTACAAGTACTTTGTGCCCTGAGGCCAGTTGTGCCGTACGGGCCAGTTCAGTTTCAGTGAGGAAGCCGGTCGATGAAGATTGTGGATTTCCAGTTGCACCGTTGTCGCATTCCATTGGATCGCCCGATCGGTGATTCCCAGGTCCTGTTCACCGAGCATTTCATGACGGTGCTCGAGTTGAAGTCGGACGACGGTCGCAGCGGGGTTGGTTTCGAGTTGCAGCAGGGGATGCCGATCGCGTCTCGGGACATCCTGGAGGCTCAGTACCGCTACAGCGGATGGCCATCGGTGGAGGGTCAGTCGCCGTTGGGGATGGCAATGCGGATTGGTCGACCACGCGGCGGCAACGTCGGCGCGAGTGTTCTGGGTTTGGCGACGGAGACGGCGATGTGGGACCTGGCGGCTCAGCAGGTCGAGTTGCCGTTGTACCGATTATTTGGAGGTGTCAACCCGCGGGTTGCGGCCTACGGCAGCACATTGGATTTCCATCTCGACGACGAAGCGTTTGGTTCGTGGATGGGTCATTTTAGCGAATTCGGCATGCGGGGCATCAAGATCAAGGTGGGGCATCCGGATGTCGAGTGGGACCTGAAGCGGTTGTCGATGGTGAAGGAAGTGTTGGGTGAGGACATCGACATCATGGTGGATGCGAACGAAGCGTGGTCGCCGAAGGAGGCGATATCGCGGATGAAGCGATACGACGACGAGGGGTTCGAGATATTCTGGATCGAGGATCCGATCAGTCGCGAGGACTATTCGGGTTACGCGATGCTGTCGTCCGAGATTTCGACGTCGCGGGTCAACACGGGCGAGTATTTGGGTTTCCACGGCAAGCGTCGGTTGCTGGAGAGTCGTGGAGTGGACGTGTTGAACATTCACGGCGAGTACCAGTCGTCACGAGCTGCGGCGTACCTGGCCGGTGATTACGGGATCCCGGTTTCACTGGGGAACACTTTGCTTGAGTTGGGAGTGCATTTGGCGGCAAGTTTGCCGGAGTGTTTGTACTTGGAGTTCAGCGATTTGGCGTGGAACCGGTTGGCGGTGGAACCGATTCGATTTGAGGATGGTTATGCGATTGCTCCGGATCGGCCCGGGCACGGTATCGTGTTAGACCGTGACGCGTTGGAGGAGTATTCGCAGCCGTAGTACGTACTGGGGACAGGCAGTCTCTCGTCTTCGGCTCGTTCTGAGCCAGTCCCTGGTGTGTGGTTCGTTCCGAGTCTGCCTACTGGTCGTTTTCTTCGAGAAGTTTTTCGTACTCGGCGACCAAGGGTTGGTAGGCGAAGTTGGCGAGTGTTGCGACGAGGCCTCGGTCACTTTGGTCCTGTGCCACATCGGCGATGCTGGTCATGGCGGTGTGGAGTTGATCCATGGCGTTTTCGAGTTGTTCGATGGCGGCGTCGTTATCTTTTGCCTGGCGTGCGGTGGCTGCGGCTCGCAGTGCTTTGACGGCTCCGAGGTAAGCCATGTTGAACTCGCTGCGTTTGGCGTAATAGAACAGCAGTTGTTTGCCTCCATTACGGTGAATCTCGGCACCCTGTACGCGGTAGAGTTCGATCATCCATTGGGTGTAGTGTTCGTTGACCTCGTCAAACCATTTGGCTGGCTCGCCGGGCCGGTTGTGTTTGAGCAGCATGCCAGGGACGGGGAATCCAAAGCCGATGGCATTCTTGTCGAGCTTGTCGGTTGCGTCTTCGAGGTGGTTCCAGCCAATCAGGAGTCGTTGGCTACCGGATCGATTGCCGAGGATGCCTTCCCAGAGTTCGTGGTGAGCCGAGTCACGGGTGGTGTCGGGGTGCCAAGCGGCTCGGGAGAGGAAGTGGACGGTGGAATCGAGTTCACCGGGGACCCAGTACCGTGTCGAGAATCCGTCCCATCCGAGTTTACGGATGTCGTCGACCAGTGTGGCGATGTGTCGGGTGGTGGATTGGGCGAGGATGCCGACGTTGTCGTCGGCGAGGGTCAGGATCAGGCTGGCCTTGACCGTCTTGGCGGGGAACTCGGCAAGCAGCTGCCGGTTCTGGACAATTCGTCGAGCGGTGTAGTCGATGAAGTTCAGAGTTCCGGCGTTTCGGGGCAGGATTCGGTCGAGGATCGGGAACAGAGCGGGGTCAGGCTGCTGCACGACCAGTTCGACTCGGGATCCGTCGGGCTTGGTCAGCAGAGTTCCGTCGTCGAAGAGCCGGCAGAACAGTGCCATGCCGACAACGTTGCCACGGAGTGCAGCTTCCCCGCGATCGCCCGAGGCGATCAGGTTCCGATCCCGGGCTCTTGCGACGAGCCCTTTGAGGGAGTGTCCATTGAGGCTTTGGCGTTGATCGAGTTGTTTCCATGCGGTTTCGGCATGAGCGTTCCATTCGGGGAATTCCGGCACCGCGACATACAGGGCGTCGAGGCCGGGGTAGGTCTTGAGGTAGGCTTGGATGCGAGTGGAAATCAGAGCGACCAGGGTTTTGTCGTCGGGTGTGACGCTGGGTCCGGGTCCGATGGTGAGGTTGGCGAGTTGTCGAACCGGTGTGAACCCGGGGAGTGCGGTGCTGAATTCTTTGGGGAATTCCAGAACAGAGGTCGAAAGTCCCACAGTCATGCCCAGGTCGTGGGCGGTGTTGATGACTCCGGTGACGAGTGTTCGTCCGGCATCGAGTTTCTGTTTGTAGGTCGTGAGTCCGACGAAGTCGGGGTTTTGGAACACCTTGGCTCCGTCGAAAATGGCTCGGCCGGGTGTGTCTCCATCGACTTTCAGCGTGTATCCGAACCAGTGCAAAGCGGTCGACCTGCGGACGCCTTTGAACTGGTAATCCACGAATGGTTGCCAGGCGTAGACGGCGATGAGTATGCGATTGAATTTCATCTTGGCCAGTTGCCGGATGAAGGTCTTGTGGTCGGCCAGCGGCCACGATTCCGGTCCGATGGCGAAGTCGTTGATCGTGCGCCAGGTGCGGGTTCTGAGTTCGGGTTCTTCGACGACGTCGAGGTCGGGCAGTTCCAGGGGGCGTTGTGGCGGGAAGAAGTCGCGTCGGAAGGTGTATCGAGTTCCGAGTCGGTGTCCGAGTTCGCAGACGGCCCAGAACGTGGCCTTGGAGCTGTCGCCTCCGACGACGAGGATCCGGCGACCTGTGGCGGACTTGTGCAATCGGATGACGAAACCCTGGTCGGAGAGGCTGGGCCAGGGTTTACCGAGTCGTTGGATGGCCGGGTTGGTGGTGGGGTTGCCGATCAGGACAGCGAGGTTGTTTGTGGCGGGGAGAGTATTGGTGGAGAAATTGGTATCAACTCCGAAAAGTTGTTTCCACTGCCGTGCGAGTTCGCGTGCGGCGTCGCGTTCCAATGGTGAGGCCGCGTTACCGAGGACGACCGAGATGGATTCGGCGTGACTCGAGTCGGCGTTGGTCAGCAGCAGGACGAGACCGATGGCGAGTGTGTGCTGGAGTCGTTTGCGGGTCATATTGTGTGTCACTTTGTTGCGGTCGGCTGTTTGGCGAAGCAGTAGAGCGTATTGAGGGTTCGGACGTAGATTCGGTTTTCAGAGATTGCTGGTGTGGCCACGCAGCTTTCGCCCATGTCGTTCTTGGCCAGGTACTTGAGTTTGGGGCCTTGTTCGAGGACGACGACGAAGCCATTTTCTCCGGTGACGTAGATCTTGCCGTCGCCGTAGACGGGCGAGGCGTAGTAGTGTCCGAGGTTTCGGATTCGGCGTCGCGGCCAGAGTGTTGTGCCATCGGTGGCCGAGAAGGCAGCGGAGATGCCACCTTCCTTGACGACGAACAGTTGGTTGTTGACGACCAGTGGCGAGGCGATATTGGAGGCGGCCTTGGAGTTGAGGTTCCATGCGAGGTGTGTCTTGGTCACATCACCCCGGCCTCCGCCTCGGACCATCTGAATGATGTTGCCTCCGCCAACTCGGTTGGTCTTGGCCTGAAAGGCGTCGTTGATTTCGTCGTCGACCAGGAACCCATCCTTGTTGGCGTCTCCCTTGTCGAACTTGTCCCAGAAGACCTTTCCGAGTTCGGTCTTGTCGAGTTTTTTGTCCTGATTCGTGTCACGCCATTGCAGCAGTGCGAACTTCAGTGTGCGTGCGGTGTCACCGTAGCTTTGGACCGAGACGTAGATCTTGTCGTCGACGACGGCCGGTGTGGTCATGATGGTTCTGAGCAGCGAGTGGCAGCTCCATCGCACGGTCCCAGTCTTGGGATCGTAGCCTTTCAGCTTGCCGCTACCGGCCATGACGATATCGGTTTGTTTACCGGAGGTGACGACGACGGGGACGGCGTAGCCGCCGAGCATTTCGGGCCGTTTGGCGAGCCATGCCTGTTTTCCGGAGTACTTGTCGAGGGCGACGAGGTAGCTGTTGAGGTCATCGTCGAGGCAGAAGAAAAGTTTGTCGTCGTGGAGGATTGGTGAATTGGCGGCTCCCCAAGCGAGCAGGTAGAACGGCATGGGTGTCTTGTGGGTCCAGAGGTGTTTGCCGTTGCTGGCATCGATGCAGATCAGGCCGATGGTGCTGAAGTGGACGTAGACGCGTTCGCCGTCGGAGCAGGGAGTGGATGAGGCGTGCTGGTTGGGCCAGGTAATTTCGGGCAGATCGCCCGCTGGGAACGAGGTGTTCCAGAGGTCCTTGCCCGAGAGTGCATCGAAGGCAAAGACGGTGAATTGTTCGTCGCCTTTCTTGCCGGTGACGGCTGTTTCGATGCAGCGTCCGCCGGAGACGATTGGGCAGGCGACTCCTGTGCCGAGGTGTTTTTTCCAGGCAACGTTCTCGGTGGTCGAGAATCGGATGGGCAAGTTTTTGCTGTCGGTCGACACGCCGGTAGCATTGGGGCCTCGGAACTGATCCCAATCGCCAGCTGGTGCCGGTTGAGCGAGGATGAGGCTGGAGGTGATGGTCAGGAGCAGAGTCAGGCCGAGGCGTTGCATGTGTCGAGTCTCTGTCTCTGGTGCGTGAAGTGTGGTTCGGAGCGAGTCGAGTGGTCGTGTTGTTCAGGAGTGACCATACCCGGATGCGACACTTGGCTTCAACCGGTATCGGTGTCGGTTTTGGGTGTTCGGGTGCGATGTGGCGTTTTTTTGGATTCATCTAGTGACAATATGAATCCTCCGGACATATAATCGGAACTTGGTGCGGTTGCGTGGGAAGGCGTCTGTTTTGGAGACTACGGCTGCTGACTCGTTGGGGCGAACCGGTGCCACAGAGACATCCGTGCATTTACCCATTTACCCGATATTCTGAGGAGAACAAACAAGATGGCTCGTAAACTGCTGATTGCTGCGTCGTTGTGCGTGGCTGTGCTGTTGACCTACCAGGTGAACAACGCTGCCGACACGACCAAGGTGAACCTCAAGGGCGTCAACTGTTTCTTGAAGACGACCAAGGACGGCAAGCCGATCGCCGTGAAGGCGTCGTTGGCCGTGGATTACAAGGGTGCGAAGGTCTACTTCTGCTGTGGTGGCTGTAAGGGCAAGTTCGCGAAAGACGCGAAGTGCCGCGCGGCCAACGCTCACAAGGCGAACCATCAGTTGGCCGCGACTGGCCAGGCCAAGCTCACCAAGTGCGTGTTTTCGGGCCGTAAATTGAACCCGGATACCAAGATCAAGGTCAACGGCGTGACCATTTCCTTTTGCTGCAACATGTGCAAGGGCAAGGTCTTGAAGGCCAAGGACCAGGTGGCGTGTGCCTTCAACGACAAGGCGTTTGCCAAGGGTTACGTTGTAACCAAGTAGCGTCTGTCGTTGCGACGACATAGCGTTTCCAGCGGGGCACTTCTCCACAAGGGGGGGTGCCTCGTTTTTTGTTTGCGTTTTGAGCCTGTCCCGGCTCCAACTTCCCGTTCAGCGTTGACCCATCGTCCTGGCGGCCAAGTCGCCGTACAAGTGATAGTCCCCACCGACCGGGTGGATGCTCTGCACGTCGGCCAAGAACTTCTGAAGCATGTCCAACGGGGTACACATCAGCAACTTGCTGCCGCCACGATTGCCAGCATGCGTCACCACGCCCACCAGATTGCCATCCTGAAAGACGCCCGTCCCGCTGTCAGCGGGGGGGGGGGCTTAGGTGCAGGGTTTGTTGTTTTGGCCGGGGGCGACGGTGATGGTTCGTTTGCGTTCGTCGATGCGGGTCACTTTGCCGAAGGTGATGCCGTCGACGATGGATTGGATCGAACGGGTCGTTGTCAGGATCACCGTGGTGGCGTCGTTGCTTGCGGTGAAGTCGGGGACGTCCTTGGTTTGCGTCAGAGTTCGCAGGGCGGCGATGTGGTCGCGACGTTCCTTTTCGTCCATCGCCCCCTGAAGCACGACCGTGATCGTGGTCACCAGGTTCGACGGCCGAGGTTCGTTGCTGTTCGATGCAGCCAACAGCGGGATCAGAGCCAGTTGGGCATCGGCAAGAGCCTTGTTGAACGATTCGATATTGTCGGACTTCTCGAGTGATGCCGCGGCCGCATCCAGAGCGTTCAAAACGTCCAACCATTTCTTGCCCGATTCGTCCGTTGCAGACTTCGGCATCCTCTGAAGGGCCGCTCGCCCCAATCTCAACGCTTCATCGAGGTCTGCTGCCAATTCCGATGGGAACCACTGCCCGTCGATCACCACGAACTGGCTGGGTGGCAGCGGCTTGTCGGCGGTGCCGCCGGCACCAATCTGCAGTCGTGCCGAGTCGCCGGTTCGCTCGAGCACGCTGATCGACGACGATGCGAGGCTACTGAGCGGATCGGCCGGGTCGGTAGCTGAGAGCGAGCGGAGTTGTTCGAGGAACTTGCTGCCGGTGCCCGAGAAGAAAACGCTTCCGTCGAACGACTTGAGTGTCTTGACCTCCTTCAATTCGCTGGTCAACAGCGTGTCGAAGAGACCGAGCAAGGCGGGCCAGTTTTCGTCGAGCTGTTTCTGGTCGATCGCTCGAAGTTCCAGGCCCGGGTTGTTGATCAACAGGTCCTTCTTGTTGCGAGCCACGTCGGCAATTCGCTTGAAGGAAACGAACGTGCGGTCCCAGACCTTGGCATCGACCCGGCCGGCGAAGTCCTGCACCAGCTGGTTGATGTCCTTCTGATACCGTGACGGCAAGAACGACCAGATCGCCTGCCCGTTGCCGTCGCGAATCCCCTCGAGCACATTGCGAACCGCTTGGTCGGGTTCGCCTGGATCGACGTCTTTCGGAGTCGGCTTCGGGTCGGCCGTCGCGACGGTTGTCGTCGATGTTGGAGTACCCGGGCCGGTGGATTGGTTGGGATCGGTCTCATCGGCACCGCAACCGGTGAGGTTCATGGCGGTTACGCCAGCCAGGATCAGCAGCAGTTCCGCCCGTTTCATGACATCGTCCTCGCTGCAGTTGCACTCGGTCTTGATCGGTCCACGTGTGGTGGTTGCCTTGCCGAGGCCATCCTAACAGCCTGTTGAAGAACGCCAAGAGCAGAGTGGGGAGCGGGTTGTGTGGTTGTTGAGTCGAAGGCCGCCGGTTGAAAGGACGTCGGATCCTCTTTAGAGTGGGTAATACTGGGGCGAAAACATAATCAGTTTCTCTTATGTGTCCGGTTCCCAGGCCGGGTGGACTGTGGGATGCATTTACGAAACGTGGAGTTGTTCTGCGAGGTGGTATCGCGGAGCAGTTTTTCGAAGGCGGCCGAGGCTCACCGGGTGTCTCAATCGGCTGCGAGCCAGGCGGTTCAGACGCTCGAGGATCGTTTGGGTACAGTGCTGATCGATCGATCGCAGCGTCCCTTGTCTTTGACTCCAGCCGGCCAGATCTACTACGACGGTTGCCGCCGGATGTTGGAGACGTTTCGCGAGGTTGAGGAGCGGGTATTTTCGATCAGCGACCGGGTGACGGGTCGTTTGCGAGTGGCTGCGATTTATTCGGTCGGATTACTCGAGATGTTCGAGTTGGTATTGGGATACCGCGAGTCGTATCCGGATGTGTCGTTGACGTTGGATTATCTTCATCCCGAGGAGGTTGCTCATCGGGTGTTATCGGGCGGAGCCGATCTGGGCATCGTGTCATTTCCTCGGGGCGGCGGCGACTTCACTGTGATCCCGTGGCTGGAGCAGTCGATGTCGATTGTAGTACCTCCCGGTCATCGACTGGCGTCACGCAACGGTTCCAGTTCTTCGGCTTCACCCTCTTTGATATCCGGCGAGTCATTTGTGGGTTTTTGCAGTGATTTACGAGTTCGTCGTCGGATCGACCGTTGGTTGAAGTCAGCTGGGGTGTCGGTGGACGTGGTGCACGAATTCGACAATTGCGAGCACATCAAGCGAGCTGTGGAGGCCGGTTCGGGTGTGGCGATTCTTCCCGAGCCGACGTTGCAGCGTGAGTTGTCTCAGGGCACGCTGGTCTCGATATCGCCGGAGTGCCCGGACTGGAAGCGACCGTTGGGTTTCATTCATCGCCGCAATCGTCAGTTGACGGCAGCGGCCGAGCGGTTCATTGAGAGGTTGTTAGAGGTGAATGATGGGAACTAACCGCCAGCCGGACCAAACTTCATCACCGGAGTTGGTATTTCGCAACGGTCGTCCGGGGAAGTACGGTTTGTACGACCCGGCCAACGAGCACGACAGTTGCGGCGTGGGTTTTGTGGCTCACATCAAGGGCCAGCGATCTCGTCAGATCGTCGACGATTCGCTGCACATGCTCGACCACATGACTCACCGCGGAGCCTGCGGTTGCGAGTCGAACACGGGCGACGGGGCTGGCATTCTGACCGCCCTGCCCTACGAGTTTCTGGAGCGGGTTGCGACGAGTGACGCGGGCATCACTTTGCCCGAGATTGGTTCATACGGTGTGGGCCTGGTGTTTTTGCCTCGCGACGAGTCCGAGCGAGCCGTCTGCAAGCGTGCGGTGAACCGGGTGGTCGAGGAGGAGGGCCAGGTGCTGTTGGGTTGGCGTGATGTGCCGGTGGATCCAGACGGAGCCGACATTGGCCCGTCGGCTCGTGCTGCCGAACCGGTCATGGAGATGTTGTTTGTTGGTGCCGCAGCGGGGTTGGACCAGGCCGATTTGGAACGCAAGTTATTTGTGATCCGCAAGCGGGCGAGTCACGAGTTGCGAGGCAGTGACTTGCACGAGGCATTGGTCTTTTACATCTGTTCACTCTCGACCAAGGTGCTGATCTACAAGGGCATGCTGACTTCCGAGCAGGTGCCGAGGTATTTCGTCGACCTGGGTGCTTCGGACTACACGAGTCACCTGGCGATGGTGCATTCACGGTTTTCGACGAACACATTCCCGAGTTGGGATCGTGCTCAGCCGAACCGGTTCATGAGTCACAACGGCGAGATCAACACGTTGCGTGGCAACGCCAACTGGCTGAATACTCGGCAAGGGGCATTCTCGAGCGAACTCTTCGGCGAGGATCTTTCGAGGCTGTTCCCGATCATCGAGCCGGAGTGTTCCGATTCGGGAAATTACGACAACGCATTGGAGTTTCTGTATCACTCGGGCCGGAGTTTGCCCGAGGCGGTGATGATGATGATCCCCGAGGCGTGGCAGAACCATCATTCGATGTCGCCCGAGAAGCGGGCTTTTTACGAGTACCATTCGGCATTGCAGGAGCCGTGGGACGGTCCGGCTTCGATTTCGTTCACCGACGGCCAGTACATTGGTGCCGTGCTCGACCGCAACGGCCTGCGTCCCAGCCGCTTCTATGTGACTCATGACGACCGTGTGATCATGGCCAGCGAGGTGGGAGTGCTGGAGGTTGATCCATCGAACGTCCGTCAGAAGGGTCGTTTGCAGCCGGGCAAGATGTTCCTGGTCGATTTCGAACAGGGTCGGATCATCACTGACGAGGAGGTCAAGCGCGACGTTTCGACGCGGCGGCCTTACGGTGAGTGGCTGTTGAACCAGCGTGTTCAGTTGAGCGAACTGTCCCCGGGCGACGCGCCTGAGGCTTACGAGTCGGACGAGTTGATCAGTCGGCTGAGGGCATTTGGATACACGAGTGAGACGTTGCAGTTCATGCTGCTCCCGCTGCTGGCTCAGGAAAAGGACCCGATCGGTTCGATGGGCAACGACGCGGCCCTGGCTTGTTTGTCGGATCATCCGCGGATGATCTACGACTACTTCAAGCAGTTGTTTGCCCAGGTGACCAATCCGGCGATCGATTCGATCCGGGAGGAGGTCATCATGTCGTTGGAGTGTTACATCGGCCCGGAGGGCAACCTGCTCGAAACGACCGAGCAGCAGGCTCACCGCCTGTCGGTGTCTCATCCGATCCTGACCAACCAGGAGCTTGCCTCGATCCGTTCCCTCGATTCATCGGGCTGGACGACTCGGACGATCGACATCACCTGGTCGCGGAGCGAGTCGGCAGGTGGGTTAGAGCCTGCGTTGTCGCGGATTTGTTCGGAGGTGGAGGCGGCGATCGAGGCGGGCGACAGTTTCGTGATTCTCAGCGACCGCAACGCTGGTGGGGACCGTGTGCCGGTCAGTTCGTTATTGGCCTGTGGTGCTGTGCATCATCACCTGGTGGCCAAGGAGTTACGGACTCGGATCGGCCTGATTATCGAGAGTGGAGAGGCTCGAGAGGTACATCACCACTGCTTGTTGGTGGGTTACGGAGCGGACGCGATCAATCCGTACCTGGCATTCGAGGCGATTTCGGAGGCTCGTCGAGACGGGGTGTTGGACGAGTCGTGGACCGACTCAAAGATCGAGTTGATCTACCGCAAGGGGGTGGCCAAGGGAATGCTGAAGGTGATGGGCAAGATGGGGATTTCGACACTTCAGAGTTACAAGGGGGCTCAGATTTTCGAAGCGGTCGGATTGGACGACGAGATTGTGTCGCGATGTTTCTTTGGTACTGCGAGTCGAATCAAGGGTGTGGGTTTTGAGGTGCTGGCTGCCGAGTCGTTGCGTCGTCACGAGTTGGGCTATCCGTCTCGGGAGTTGTCTTCGGTTGGGAGGGGCGGCAGTTTGCCCAATCCGGGTCTGTTCCATTGGCGTAGCAGCGGCGAGAACCACGCATGGAATCCGTACACGATTTCGGAGGTGCAGGAGGCGGCTCGGACTGGCGACCAGGGTGCTTACGACAGGTTTTCGGATCGAGTTAATGAGCAGACGAGTCGCGAGTGTCATTTGCGTGGCCTGTTGAAGTTCGCCGATCGAGAGGAGGTGCCGATCGAGGAAGTTGAGTCGGCGACGGAGATCGTCAAGCGGTTCTGTACGGGTGCGATGAGTTACGGTTCGATTTCGATCGAGTCACACGAGGCGTTGGCGGTGGCGATGAACCGGATTGGTGGCAAGAGCAACACGGGCGAGGGAGGCGAGGACTACGGCCGGTTCGATCCGATGGAGAATGGCGATTCGAAGCGTTCGGCGATCAAGCAGATTGCCTCGGGCCGATTTGGTGTCACGGCTTGGTACCTGACGAATGCCGACGAGTTACAGATCAAGATTGCCCAGGGTGCGAAGCCGGGTGAGGGTGGCGAATTGCCTGGCGGCAAAGTGAACAAGGTGATTGCTGCCACCCGGCATTCGACTCCGGGGGTCGGCCTGATCAGTCCTCCGCCTCACCACGACATTTATTCGATCGAAGATCTCTCGCAGTTGATCTACGACTTGAAGAACGCCAATCCGTCGGCACGGATCAGTGTCAAGTTGGTCTCGGAGGTCGGTGTCGGCACGATTGCAGCTGGTGTAGCCAAGGGGCATGCGGACAACATTCTGATTTCCGGTGCAGAGGGAGGGACTGGTGCGAGTCCGTTGACGAGCATCAAGCACGCGGGTTTGCCGTGGGAGTTGGGGATTGCCGAGACGCATCAGACCCTGGTTCTCAACGATTTGCGGAGTCGTGTTCGGTTGCAGACCGACGGCCAATTGAAGACGGGCCGGGACGTGGTGATTGCGACGTTGCTGGGTGCCGAGGAGTTTGGTTTCGCGACGGCGCCTCTGATCACATTGGGCTGCATCATGATGCGGAAGTGTCACCTGAACACGTGTCCGGTCGGGATTGCGACTCAGGACCCCGAGTTGCGCAAGAAGTTTCAGGGCAAGCCCGAGCACGTGGTGAATTATCTGTTCCTGGTGGCCGAGGAAGCTCGTCGGATCATGGCTTCACTGGGTTTCCGTACGATCAACGAGATGGTGGGTCGTGTGGACGCATTGGAGGTGGACGGTGCAGTGGATCACTGGAAGGCCCAAGGCGTGGACCTGTCGCTTCTTCTGGTTCCGGCGTTGAAGCCGCACGATGCGGTGGACGTGTATTGCACTCGTGCTCAGGACCATGGTTTATCGGACGTTTTGGATCGTCGTTTGATTGCCGAGTGTGCAGCGGCGATCGAGGATGGTACGTCGGTGCGACTGGAGTTGCCGATCATCAACACCGATCGCACGACTGGCACGATGCTCAGTCACGAGGTCTCGAAGCGATGGGGTGCCGCGGGTCTGTCGGACGGCACGATTCATTTGAAGTTGTCTGGATCAGCCGGCCAGAGTTTCGGAGCCTGGTTGGCTTCGGGGATCACTATGGAGTTGTCTGGCGACGCCAACGACTACATTGGCAAAGGACTATCGGGAGGCCGCATCATCGTGGCACCTCCGGCCTCGAGCACATTCGTAGCCGAGGAGAATATCATCATCGGCAACGTGGCATTGTACGGTGCGGTGAAGGGTGAGGCATTTTTCCGGGGTGTTGCGGCCGAGCGGTTTTGCGTCCGCAACTCGGGTGTGTTTGCTGTGGTCGAGGGGGTTGGGGATCATGGTTGCGAGTACATGACTGGAGGCCGTACGGTGATCCTGGGTCCGACCGGGCGCAACTTCGCGGCCGGGATGTCCGGTGGTGTGGCGTATATCTACGACCCGCAGGACGAGTTCCTGCCCCGATGCAACCTGGAGATGGTGGCATTGGAGCGGGTTGAGGACGAGGTGGACGAGTTGGAGTTGCGTGAGTTGATCGAGAAGCATCAGCGGTACACCGGTTCGGCGGTTGCCGAGCGAATCCTGGAGGACTGGGATCGTTCGCTGGGCCATTTCCACAAGGTGATGCCAGTGGATTACAAGCGGGCTCTGGCCGAGTTGGCTCAGGAAGCGGCTGGTGAACCGGCGGTCGAGTCGCACTGATTACTGATTTCGACAGAGCGGTTTTGAGTTTGAAACGAAGTTGACACGAGGCGTAGGACGATGGGGAAGCCGACAGGTTTCATGGAATTCACTCGCGAGGCGGCACCGTACCGCGACCCGGTGTCCCGGTTGGGCGACTGGGACGAGTTTGTGGAGTTGCCGGTGGTCGAGGACTTGGCCCGGCAGGGTGCTCGGTGCATGGACTGCGGCGTTCCGTTTTGTCACACGGGCGGTTTGATCGGGAACATGGCTTCGGGTTGTCCGATCAACAACCTGATTCCAGAGTGGAACGACCTGATCTACAACGACCGTTGGCAGGAGGCCTTGGAGAGTCTTCACCGGACGAACAATTTTCCCGAGTTCACCGGTCGTGTGTGTCCGGCTCCGTGCGAGGGTGCTTGTGTGCTGGGGATCACCGATCCTCCGGTGACGATCAAGACGATCGAGCAGGCGATTGTCGACCGCGGATTTGCCGAGGGTTGGATTGTCGCCGAGCCACCGAAGGATCGGACGGGCAAGAGTGTTGCGGTGGTGGGTTCGGGTCCGGCGGGTCTGGCGTGTGCGGATCAATTGAACCGGGCTGGTCACCAGGTGACGGTATTCGAGCGTCACGACCGTGTGGGTGGACTGTTGATGTACGGCATTCCGAACATGAAGCTCGAGAAGCCGATCGTCGAGCGGCGAGTCGAGTTGATGCGGTCCGAGGGCATCGAGTTCCGAGTGAACACCGAGGTCGGTCGGGACGTCTCGGCCGGTTCGCTCGGCGACGACTTTGACGCGGTAGTCTTGTGCCTGGGCGCGACGGTGCCTCGTGACCTGCCGGTACCCGGGCGGGATCTATCGGGTGTACATTTTGCGATGGAGTTCCTGCACGCGAACACTCGCAGCCTGTTGGATTCGGAGCACGCCGACGGGGCCTATATTGATGCAGCGGGAAAGAACGTGATTGTGATCGGAGGCGGCGACACGGGCACCGACTGCATCGGGACTTCGATGCGTCAGGGTTGTCAAAGCCTGGTGAATTTCGAGATCGTGCCGCGGCCTCCTACCGAGCGAGCCGAGGACAATCCGTGGCCGCAGTGGCCCAAAGTGTTCCGGGTCGATTACGGTCACGCCGAAGCGGCTGCGTCGTTTGGCGCCGATCCTCGGGAATTCTGTATCGAGACGGTCGAGTTTGTGGGTGACGAGTCGGGGACGTTGACGGGGTTGACGACCGTCGAGGTGGACTGGAGTCGTCCGAGCGAGAACGGGCCACCGTTCACTCGTGTGGAGGGAAGCGAGCGGACGTGGGAGGTGGATCTGGTGTTCCTGGCGATGGGTTTTCTTGGTCCCGAGCAGTCATTGATTGAGGCGTTGGGATTGGAGACCGATGTGCGTTCGAACTGCCAGGCCGAGTACGGTCGGTACGCGACGTCGGTGGAGGGAGTGTTTTCGGCGGGTGACTGTCGTCGAGGCCAGAGTCTGGTTGTGTGGGCGATCGACGAAGGTCGTGGTGCGGCTCGAGAGTGCGACCGGTTCTTGATGGGTGCGTCACGGTTGCCGTGAGCGGCGCGGGGCCAGTCCCTGTTTGCGTCGTGTCAGGCGTCGATTTCGGTGAGTCGTTGTTTGCTATCACCGATGGATTCGACACCGGCGTCGAGCCGATCGAGCATGGAGAGGAAGAGGTCGTTGAGTGGTCGTTCTTTGTCGGCAGCGACATGTCGCCCGGTTTGCATGGTGCGTCCGCCGTGTCCGGCGACGACGATTGGCAGGTCGTGGTGGTTGTGGCGATTGGCATCGGAGAGTCCGCTGCCGTACATGATCATGCAGTTGTCCAGCAGTGTCCCGTCGCCTTCGGGGATGCTTTTGAGTTTGCCGAGGAACCTGGCGAACTGTTCGACCTGCCAGTGATCGATTTTCTGGAGTTGGTCGACCTTGGCCGGTTCGTTTCGATGGTGCGAGAGGCTGTGCCAGCCCGAGTTGACTCCGACCATGGGGTAGGTGCGATTGCTGCCGGCATTGCCGAGCATGTAGGTAGCGACGCGTGTGGTGTCGGTTTGGAAGGCGAGCACGAGCAGGTCGTACATCAGGTTGACGTGTTCGCCGAGGTCGCGAGGCGTTTCGTCGGGTACGGGGAAGTTTGCGGGTCGTTGTTTTGTGGTGTCCTGTTCGGATCGAGAAATACGTTGTTCGATCTCGCGGACGCTGGTGAAGTATTCGTCGAGCTTGGCCCGATCGTTTTTGCCGAGGGTTTTACCGAGTCTCTTGGCGTCGTCGGCGACGAGGTCGAGGATACTTTTCCGGATTCGGTTTCGTCGTTTTCGGGTTTTCGCGTCATCTTCGGTGCCAAAGAGTCTACCGAAGACGGCTCGCGGGTTGATTTCCTTGGCCAGCGGCGTGGTGGCTGTTTTCCAGGAGACGTTCGACGAGTAGGCACAGCTGTAGCCGGAATCGCAGTTACCGGCATTGCGTCCTCGTTCGATGCCGATTTCGAGTGACGGCAGTCGGGTTCTTTTGCCGATCTGACCGGCTGCGACCTGGTCGACGGAGACTCCGACCTTGATGTTGGCGCCCGAGGTTTTGACCGGGTGTGCTCCGGTGAGGTAGGTGGAGGCACAGCGAGCGTGGTCACCGGGCCCATCGCCCTTGGCTCGTCCGTTGTCCTGAGCCAGTCCGCTGAAGATGTTCAGGTCGTCGCGGTAGGGTTCGAGAGGTTTGAGTGTTTCACTGAGTTTGTAGTCGGTGCCGGTGCCGGTGGGTTTCCACGACGGCATGATCGCTCCGTTGGGGAAGAACACGAATGCGGCTCGCACGGCTGCAGGAGTGGTCGAGTTTGCGGTGTTGGCTGCGGTGGCGGCTGCGGCTGGCATGGCATCGAGCAGCGGGAGTGCCATTGTGGCACCGAGTCCCTGGAGAAACGTCCGTCGTGGAATCGTCGGAAATCTGCTCATGGTTTGGTTCCTTGAGTCGGCCGCATTCGAAACGGGTCACTAAGCACGATCGCGACGACGAGTGCCTGAAAGCGGTAGTCCTGTGTACGGCTGTCTGCCACGAGTTTATCAACAGCACAGCGGTCGTTGAACTGTAGTCCGCGGCCGAGTGCATAGACGAGCAGTTTTCTGGCCAGGGATTGGCAGAACCGGTCCTTGCGATTGCCGAGGATTTTGATCAGTTCGATTGGTGTCGCGAACGTCTGGTTCCCCGGCAGTGTCCCGGACGAGTCGACCTGATGTTTTCCATCGGTATCGCGCCATCGGCCGATCGCGTCAAAGTTCTCGAATCCGAACCCGAGTGCATCCATTTGGCTGTGGCAGATGGCACAACTGGCGTTTTGGCGGTGGATTTCGAGTTGTTTTCGCAGAGGTACATCGGGGGAGGTCTTGGCGGTTTGTTCGAGTTCTGGGACATCGGGCGGTGGCGGTGGTGGTGGTGTGTCGAGGATGTTGTCCATGATCCACTTACCACGTTTGACCGGGGAAGTTCGATCGGGGTTGGAGGTGAGAGTCAGGATGCTGGCGTGTGTGAGCACACCGGCGCGGCGATCGCCGACCAGTTCCACGCGTTTCATCTCGTCTCCGGTCACTCCTGCGATCGCGTACAGCTTGGCCAGTGGTTGGTTGACGTAGGTGAATCGACCGTCGAGGAACCGTGTAATCGGGAGATTTTTGTTGAGGATCTCGGCAAAGAACAGCTGGGTTTCCTGTTTCATTGCTTCGCGGAGTTGGTCGTTGAATTCGGGGAACAATTTCGGGTCGGGAGTGAGTTCGTCGAGGATTCGGAGGTTGAGCCATTGACTGGCGAAGTTGTCGACGAGTGCACGGGCCTTGGGGTCGGCGAGCATTCGCCGGACCTGTCGAGCCAGGACGTCGGGTCGGTTGAGTCGTTTCTGTTCGGCGAGTCGAAACAGCGTGTCGTCGGGCAGGCTGCTCCAGAGGAAGTAGCTGAGTCGTGTTGCCAATTCGAAATCAGTAAGGCTCGAGTTGTTGTTGGTTGTTGTATCGGGTTGTCCGAGTTCGACTCGGAACAGGAAGTGTGGTGAGACGAGTACAGCCTGCAGTCCAATTTGCATGGCGGCTTCGAACGGTTCCCCGTTCTTGTTTGAGTCGGCGACGAAGCGCGCGATGGGTTGGATTTCGTCGTTGGTGACTGGTCGCCGATAGGCTCGGCGCATGAGCGGCGAGAGATTGGCGATGGCGGCTTCTATCGCGGAGCGATCCGAGTCGGGTCGGAAGCGGACGAGTTCCCGGTGTGATTTGGGCAGGTCTTCGGGCCGGACTTCGAGTGGCCCGATGACCTGAACCGAGTGGATGTAGGCGTTCCGATCGCCTCTGAGTTTCGGGTCGGCGTGTTTGGGTTGGTAGTAGTCGTTGATGAACGCGACCCGCAGTGGTTGCTTGCCTTTTTTGATTTTCAGTTTGTAGTCATGGTCCTGTCGGTCGTTGCGGTTGCGGCTGGTGATATCGAGTGTCTTGACCGGGATGCTGTTGAGAGAGAGTCTGAGTCGTGCGGGGTCGGGCCCGGCCTGATCGGCCGAGGCATGAATTCTCAGGACGTAGTCCCCATCGGCGGGGAATTCGACGATTGTGCCGACGTGTCCTTGCGAGAAGAGTCCGAAGCTGTCATTTCGCCGATTGGTTCCGGCGTTCTGGTTCAGTGTTTGGCCGCGAAACGTGCGGTTGCGGGAAATGAACGGGTCGATTGGGATGATGGCTTTGTCGGCCACCTGTTCAGCGGCATCGAGGTACTTTTCGATCAGGAGTGGTGAGACGCTGAGCACATCGCCGATGTTGTCGAAGCCTTCGCCGACGTCATCGCTGGGGAAAGTTTTGGACGGTTGGAAATCGACTCCCAGCAGGTCACGAATCGTGTTGTCGTATTCGGCTCGGTTGAGTCGGCGGATGGTGACTGGGCCGGGGTCACGAGCCAGGTTGCAGTCGATGTCGAAGAGGATTTTTCCGAGGTAGTCGACGACGATTTGTCGTTGTTTGGCGTCGGGTTGGCTGTCGTGATCCGGAGGCGGCATCGCGCCCAGTTCGAGATACTGGAGCGTCTTGGCCCAGCTCTTGCGGTTTGAAGTGATATCGTCGGTCGACGAGTACTTGTCGAATCTCAGTCCACCATTGTCCTCGTCCGGACCGTGGCAATCGTGGCAGTAGTCCTTGAGAAACGGTGCGATGGTTGCCTGGTACGGGTCGGGCGGTTTGGGTGTTGTTTGGGGGACGTCTTGCCGGTTGGTGGGTTGGGCGGTGGTGGCTGCGGTGGCTGCGGTGGTGGCTGCGTGCAGGTTTGAAGTGGAGTTAGTGGCGAGTGGGTTGGTGTTGGAGTAGATCCAAGAGGCGAGGAGTGCGAGGGCTGCGGTGCAGCTGGCGGCGAGTATGTGCCGGTGCCAGGCAGGACGTGTAGTCGATTTGTGTGTTGTGGTACGAGTCGTCACGAGCGACTCCGAGGTGTAGTTGGGAGGGTGGCGTCTTTGGCGGGTTTTGGCTGGGCGACAGCATTATAGGCAATGCGGGTCTGTTGCGGACAGGTCGGGTTGAGATCACTCGTGATCGCGGGTATTCCAAGCTTGGAGTGCGAGTTTCAGGTCGGGGAGTCCTGGCCAGAACAGTGCGAGTGCGAGGTAGGTGGCTGCGGCGACTGCGATGGCAGTCAGTGCGGCGAGCGGGTGAGGATCCATTCCATTGGCGGTGGCCCATCCGGCGAGAAGGGCGAGGAGGCTGAGGGCAGCGGCGCGTGCGACGGCGAGCAGGATGCCTTTGGGTTCATCGAGGCCGATGGTGTTCTGGATGGCCCACCAGGCGACGGCCAGCAGGAGCCAGGCTGTGGCGGAGGTCGAGAGTGCCAGTCCAAGTTCCTGTAGCGGTTTGATGAGCAGCAGGTTGAGTATCAGGTTGGGGAGGAAGAGTCCGAGTAGTCCGATGATGGCAAGGAGTTTGAAGCGTCCGAGCACGAGGACGGCTTGCACGAGAGCCAGACCGGCCATTTCGGGGAACAGGCCCCAGGCGTATCCGCCGAGCGTCCAGCCGAGTCGTTGGCAGTCCTGTTGATTGAGGGCATTGAGCGAGAGTGTGGGGAGCAGTGAGTGACCGGCGAGCAGAACGAGGGCGGAGGCGGGCAGCAGCAGGACGGCGGCGAAGCGGATCAATCGGCTGCAACTGTGTCTGAGGCCATCGTGGTCACCCGTGGCGACCTGTTCGGAGAATCGGGGCAGTAGGACCCAGAGAGTGGAGGCGACGAGTGTTGCGGAGAGGAAGTCTTTGCCGAGGGCGGCCCAGTAGAGGACGCTGAGTCGTCCTGGGGGGAGTCCGCTGGCCATGGCGCGATCGACGAGCACATTGAGTTGTCCGATCGCATCCAGCCAGAGGAACGGCACGACGACGGCGACGAAGCCGGCGGCACCTTTGAGTGGCGAGCCGGAGGGGATTTGGAATCGGTGGCCGGTGTGTTGCACGAGTCGTACGAGTACGATGGCCTGGAGCGTGGTGCCGACGAGCAATCCCCAGGCCAGCAGTGCGGCCCCGTCGCTGGTGTCCCCGATCAGCACGGCGACGACGATCGAAGCGGTGGGCAGCACGTGGGTCCATTGTGGTCGGGCGAAGCTGTGTTGTGCGTTGAGTATGGCGGTCAGGGCCGAGACAGCTGCGGTGGGCAGGATCAGGCTGGCGGCGGGCGCGTTGAGTTGTGCGAGTTGTTGGCCGAGGGTTGCGTGGCGTTCGGAGGTGAGGAGCATTGGCCAGGCGAATGGCAGCAGCCACCAGGCCAAGGCGGCCAGGGCAGCCGAGAACATCATCACCTGGGCCAGGTAGCGATTGGTGAACGACTGAAGTTGATCGGTGGCGAGATGGCGAGGTGCTTCGACTAGGTAGCCTCGGCGCACGGCCGAAAGGTAGAGTGCCAGGGCGAGTGCCGGGATCAGCAGTGCCAGGGCGTAGGCATCGACGACATCCCCGGCACCAAACCGTCCGGCGACGAGGATTTCCTTGCCCAGCGAGGCGGTCCGGCACAATGCGAGGGTTGCGGCCAGGATCAGGCCGGTTCGAGCGACGCTACGTTCGGCGGGCATCCCGTCTCCTGACCTCAGACCGCCTCAACATCAACCCGGGCAGATGGTACAGTAAACGCGATGGCCTGTCTTTGGCCGGGCGACTACGGACGCCGGGCCGATGTCGGGTTCTGCCGAACTGGTTGTGTCCTGAGGTTCAGACGGAAGATTGCATGAAGCCCATCAATCGGAATCTGCTGTGTTGTAGTCGGTTGACTGTTCTTGTCGTGCTGGCGGGCTGGACGGTTGGCTGGTTGGCTGACGGCGTAGCTGTGCTGGGGGCTCAGGATGCAGCGAAGGCCGCCGAGGCAGTCGAGGCGGCAAAGAAGCAGGCTGATGATGACGCCGAGAAGTCGTTGCCGGCCGGGCATTCGAACCACGGCGAGGCGTTCAACGAAGGTCCGCGTCAGAAGGCGTACCTGATGGGGGGGACCGGGGACGTGAGTTTCCCGGCGACGTGTGCCAAGCCGATCGTGCAGAAGTTCATCGACCAGGGGGTCGGTCAGATACATGGGTTCTGGTTCTTCGAGGCGGAGCGATCGTTTCGGCAGGCTGCAGCGATCGATCCCGGATGTGCGATTGCGTACTGGGGCATGTCGATGGCCAACATCAACAACGCCAAGCGTCTGGAGGGGTTCATTGCCAAGGCGGTCGCGTTGAAGGATTCGGTCAGCGAGCGTGAGCGGATGTACATCGAGGCGGTCGATGCGTACTCGAAGGCGGGTACGAAGAAGAACAAGGAGCGCAGCCGCAAGCTTGCCAAGGCGTTCGAGCGGATTTCGTATAAGTACCCGGACGACCTCGAAGCGAAGGCATTTTTGGGTGTGCAGATGTGGACCAACCGTCGTCGGGGAGTGGCGATCGAGAGTTACCTGGCGGTCAACGCATTGCTGGAACAAGTGCTGGCCAAGAACCCGATGCATCCGTGTCACCATTATCGCATTCACTTGTGGGATTACGAGAAGGCGAACAACGCATTGAATTCGGCCGCTCGCTGCGGCCAGTCGGCTGCCGGGATCGCTCATATGTGGCATATGCCCGGCCACATCTACTCGCGGCTGAAGCGTTACGAGGACGCATGTTTCCAGCAGGAAGCTTCGGCTCGAGTCGACCACGCTCACATGATGCGTGACCGAGTGCTCCCGGACAAGATTCACAATTTCGCTCACAACAACGAGTGGCTGTGTCGCAACCTGATCTACGTCGGCCGTGTCAGCGAGGCATTGAGTTTGTCGAAGAACATGCTCGAGATGCCGAGGCATCCGAAATACAACACGATGAAACGATCCGGCAGTAGTCGATACGGCCGGATGCGACTGATGCAGGTGTTGAGCACATACGAATTGTGGGATGAGACGATCGCATTGGCCGGGACGTCGTACTTGGAGCCGACCGACGTGTTAGACGAACAGGTGAAGCGAAACCGTCATCTGGGTCGTGCGTATTTCAGTTCGGGTGACCAGGAGCGTGGTAAGAAGTTGCTGTTGTCGTTCGAGAAACAGCTGGCCGGTTTGCGGTCGGACCAAGAGAAAGCGGGTGTTGCGGCGCGGGTGAAGTTGAGTGGTGAGGCCCCTGGGAAGCCGGCTGAGGGCGACACGAAAGCGCCTGCGAACACGAAGGCACCTGCGAACACGAAGGCACCTGCGAAAAAGGTTGGCGAAGAAGCCGGCGAGACTGGCAAGGCCGACAAGCCTGGCGACAAGAAGGACGGCGACAAGAAGGACGGCGACAAGAAGGACGGTGACAAGAAGGACGGTGACAAGAAGCCAGCCAAGAAGAAGAAGGTCAGCGAGAAGGCGATCAAGAAGGCGGTCGATGCGGCTCGCAAGGCGTTTGATACGAAGATTCGGACTGTGGAGAAGGCGGTCCAGGAGTTGCAGGGTCACGTGGCGTTGTCTGACGGATCGAAGGAGAAGGCGACCGAGGCGTTGGCGTTGTTCAAGAAGGCGGGTGGCATGGACGCATCGTTCTTGGCGTTCGTGCAGTTGTCATTTGGAGACGAGGACGGTGCCGAGAAGGCTTTGCGGAGTCATGCCAAGAGTCGGGTCAACGAGGTGCAGCCTCAGGCTCGGCTCGTCGAGTTACTCTGGGAGATGGGTAAGAAGAAGGAGGCGGTCCAGGAACTCGAAACGCTCCGCAAGCTTTCGGGTTCAATCGATCTGACGGCTCCGGTGTTCGTTCGATTGGCTGCCGTGGCCAAGAAGGCGGACTTGGACAAGGATTGGCGATTGGAAGCCGTCGTCAGCGACGACACGGGTAAACGGCCTCAGTTGGACGACCTGGGCCCGTTCCGCTGGCAGCCACAGGTAGCAGCGGACTGGACATTGCCGGCCGACGGTGGTCGGACGGTGTCGTTGAAGGATTATCGTGGCAAGCCGGTGGTGGTGATTTTCTATCTTGGTCACGGCTGCCTGCACTGTGTCGAGCAGTTGCAGGCGTTTGCTCCGAAGGCCGAGGCATATCGCAAGGCGGGGATCGAGTTGTTGGCGATCAGTTCGGATTCTCAGCAGGACCTGATCAAGTCGATCGAGAAGTACAGCGACGACGGAGGTTTCCCGTTCCCATTGGCGGCCGATCCGAAGCTGGACATTTTCAAGTCGTACCGTTGTTTTGACGATTTCGAGAATTCGACTTTGCACGGCACGTTCTTGATCGACGGGGAGGGGTTGATTCGTTGGCAGGACATCAGTTACGACCCGTTCATGGACGCGGAGTTTCTGTTGAAGGAGTCGCAGCGACTGTTGAACCAGTCGCCTCGGCGTCAGGTTGCCGTCGGTGTTCGATAGGTGGGACGCGATGGCCAGGTCTTTTCACGTTGGCCTTTTGTGGCTGTTGTTGGGTGGACTGATCATGACGGAGCCGGTGTTTGCAGACCCGGACCGCGAGTCGCAGCCTGGCGGGTCGGGTGCAGACGAAACGGTTGAGGCTTCTGGTGCGACGGCATCCTCGCGCGTCAACGTGCCGTCTCGGACATACGGCGGTCGTCAGTTCTGGGGCGACGTGCGGTTTTTTGCTGGTTGGAAGATCCAGCAGAACGTGTTCACCGGCCACCATCGTCTATTGGACCCCGGGGATGTGCGTCGGGCCTGGGGAGCTCGCGAGGCGTGCGAGTTGCATCTGGACAAGCTGATATCCGCTGGGACGATCGAGCCAATGAGTGGCACGGCGGTGATCTTGTTGCACGGAGCGATCCGGTCGTCGAAATCGCTGAGAAAACTGGGTGCGGGATTGGCGGAGGATGGTTACACGCTGGTGCCGTTCGACTATCCCAGCACGAAGGCGGGGATCGAGACATCGGCCGATTATCTGCAGCAGGTGGTCGAGCGGCTCGAGGGGGTCGAGCGGATCCATTTCGTCTGTCACAGCATGGGCGGGTTGGTGGTTCGCAGTTGGTCGGGTCGTTACGGGGACAAGCGAGTGGGCCGTTTGGTGATGTTGGGAGTGCCGAATCTCGGGGCGACGATGGCGGACCATTTGAAGGGCAACCTGTTGTACCGGCTGCTTTACGGTGAAGCCGGCCAGCAATTGGCGAGCGATCCGAAGGGTTTCATTTCGACGTTGCCGACTCCGGGTTTCGAGTTCGCGGTGATTGCCGGCAAGGCGGGGACAGACCGCGGTTTCAACCCACTGGTGCCTGGCGACGACGACGGGACGGTCGCGGTCCAGAGCACACGATTACCGGGCGCGGCTGATTTCATTTCGATCCGCGCGGGCCACTCGTTCCTGATGTTCAAGCCCGAAGTCATCGAGTGGACTCGACGATTCCTGAAGCACGGTCACTTCCGCAAGGACGGTAGCAAGGAACCGATCCCGGTCGAGAAGTCCGGTGGCAAGGCTGGTGAAACGGGGCCGAAGGCGGACGAGAAGCCGTCTGTCTGAGTCCTTCGCCCGGTTGGGTCACTTGTCGTCATCGCCGCGGGTCGGCTTGTCGTCGTGTTTGTGGTCGTCGTGGTCGTGGTCGTGATCGTGATCGTGATCGTGATCGTCGTGCGTGACACTGAGAGGAAATGTGTCTTCGCCGATTGGCAGTTGGATGTGGCCGGTGGTGTGTTTGTTGTCGTGGAAGGAGTCGAACAGTTTCTTGTCGGTGGTCTGGAACCGGGACGCCTTGTCCTTGCCGTCTCCATCTTGTGGCTGGGCTGCCAGGGTGTGTTGTTTGGCGTCGTCGTCTTTGCCGATGGTGAGGACAAGTTGTTTGGCTGCAATCGGTACGGCCTTGGCGGCTTCACCGTCGAGCACATAGACGGTGATCGTCTTGTTCTTTTCGTCCCAGGTGATCTCGGCGTGGTACAGATGGTCACCCAAGGCGACCAGTTCTCCTTGGTGCGGAGCGTCGTGGTGTTCGTGGCTGTGCTGATGGGCTCCGTCGTCGGCCGGCTTGATGTCGCTGGACGAGAATTCCTGGAATTCGTCAGAGTCTGTGCAGCCGATGGTGGCGGCGAGCAGTCCGGTGAGTGCGAGGATTGCCAAGCGGCTTCGGAGTGTGTTGTGGTGACCATGGTTTGTCATGATGTGTCTCGTCTCTGAATCTTGTGAGCCAGGGTGTTGGATGCGTCAGTGTTGGGGAGCTTCTTCCTGCAGGTACGTTTGCCCTTGATAGGTGCGGGCGACTCCGATGAACAGTACGGCTGCGATGGCCATTGCGGCGGTAAAAAACCAGTAGTAGTCGGCCCCTTTGAGAGTGGAGTGGCCATCCTCGTCCATGGTCCAGCGGTTAACGAGTGCGGTAAAGACATTTCCGGCGGAGACACTCAGGAGATAAAGCGCCATCACGAACGATTTCATTTTTCGAGGCGACTGTGTGTAGCTGAATTCGAGGCAGGTGATCGAGACCATCACTTCAGCGGCGGTGATCAGCGCGTAGGCCAGGAACTGCCAGGCGATGTGTGGCGTCTGTCCGACGTCGATCCATTCCTGGATGCCTGACGAGAGGCTGTAGGCACCGACGGCGATGAAGAGTCCGATGCTGACTTTTCGAAGTGGCGACAATTTGAAGACTCGGTTAATCATCGGGTAGACGACGAAGTTGAAGAGTGGGACAAAGACGAGGATGAGGACGGGGTTGACGAGTCCGACCTGTGACGGCAGCAGTTCGACGGAACCGATGGTCCGGTCCATGTGCGTGGCTTGTTCGACCCACTTGGAGCCTCCCTGATCGAACAGCGACCAGAAGATGGCGACGAACACGTAGATGGGCAGCAGTCGCAGGAGTGCACGAATGCCGTTGGGATTGAAGGCCTCGCGGAGGAATTCGCGTCCGCCGGCCGGGATGTGAACGAACCGGTGTCGGCCGCACCAGAAGACGAATGTCGCGATGGCCATCAGGATACCGGGGACTCCGAAGGCCCATCCGGGTCCGGCATGCACGAGCAGCAGCGGAGTAGCAAACTGTGATGCAGCGGCTCCGATGTTGATCGAAACGTAAAACCAGCCAAAGACTTTCGAGAGCAGGTGTTGGTTGGATTGTCCGAACTGGTCACCGACATGAGCCGACACGCACGGCTTGATGCCTCCGCTTCCGACCGCGATGAGGAACAGTCCGGCGAAAAGGAAGGTTCGGGGTTCGCAGGTCTTTCCGAGCCAGGACTCGGGCAGGTCCATCATTGCCAGGCTGATGTGTCCGACGCAGTAGACCGACGAGAGCAGCAGGATGGTACGGTACTTGCCGATGAAGATGTCCGAGACGAGTGCTCCCAGGACGGGGAAGCAGTAGGCGGAGGCGACGAACCAGGCCTGCCATTCGGTGGCCTGCGAATCGGTCATGAAGTCATTGGCACCGGTCGCGCGGAGCAGGTGCCCGGTCATGAAGACGAACAGGATCGACTTCATGCCGTAGAAGCTGAATCGTTCGGCGGCTTCGTTGCCGACGATGAACGGGATGCCTGTGGGCAAACGTTCCGAGGGGACCGGAGCGGTCAGGTGTTGCGAGCGGGCCACGTCACTTGACCTTTCGAGGTGTCATGTTGAGGTTCTTGACCAGGAAGGCCCATTTGTCGGCGGCTTCTTCGATGATCTTGGCTGTCGGTTTGCCCGCTCCGTGGCCGGCTCGGGTTTCGATCCGGATCAGGACTGGAGACGAGCCGTCGTGGCAGTGTTGCAGTCGGGCGGCGAACTTGAAGCTATGGCCCGGAACGACTCGGTCGTCGGTGTCGGCGGTGGTGACCAGCGTGGCAGGGTACTTGGTGCCGGGTTTCAGGTTGTGGTAGGGCGAATAGGCGAGCAGGGCTTTGAACTCACCAGCGTTTTCGGCACTGCCGTAGTCGTCGACCCAGTATCGTCCGGCCGTGAACTTGTGGAATCTCAGCATGTCCATCACACCCACTGCCGGAAGGCAGGCTGCGAACAGGTCTGGTCGTTGTGTCATGACGGCACCGACGAGTAGTCCTCCGTTGCTGCCCCCCATCACGGCCAGCTTGTTGCTGGTGGTGTACTTTTCGGCGATCAGGTATTCGGCCGCGGCGATGAAGTCGTCGAAGACGTTCTGCTTGTTCAGCTTGGTCCCGGCCTGGTGCCACGTTTCGCCGTATTCGCCTCCACCGCGCAGGTTGGCCAGGGCGTAGACCCCACCCATCTCCATCCACTGCAGTCGACTGATCGAGAACCTGGGGGTGAGCGAGATATTGAAGCCTCCGTAGCCGTAGAGCAGTGTCGGGCAGTTTCCGTCGATCTTGGTGTCCTTATGGTGTGCGATGAACATCGGCACCTTGGTTCCGTCCTTGCTCGAGTAGAACACCTGTTTGACGGCGTAGTTGTTGGGGTCGAATTTCACCTTCGGCTGTCGCCACAGGGTGCTTTGACCGGTGACGAGGTCGTAGCGATAGATACTCGAAGGAGTGGCGAAGCTGGAGAACGAGTAGAAGGTTTCGGTATCGGATTGTCGTCCTCCGAATCCGCTGGCGGTACCGATTCCGGGGAATTCGGCTTCACGGACGAACTGTCCATCGAGCGAGTGCATGCGGATTTGAGTGCGAGCGTCCTTGAGGTAGTGTGCGACGAACAGGTTGCCGACCAGTCCGACTGCAGTCAGTGTTTCGTCGCGTTGTTCGATCAGCACGCGATGGTGTTCGGGTTCGGGTTTCCGGATATCGACAGCGATCAGTCGGCCTCGCGGCGCCAGTCGGTCGGTCTTGAAGAAGAAGACGGGTCCATCGTTACCGACGAGCGAGTATTCGTGGTCGAAGGTCGACACCAGGTCGATGGGCATGCCGTAGGGTTCGGCGAGGTCCTTGTAGAGGACTCGGTACTTGTCGTCGGTCCCTTTCCAAACGGTCAGGACCAGATAGCGTCCGTCTTCGGTGACGTTGGCATCGAAGCCCCAGTCGGGGTGGTCGGGCCGTTTGTAGACCAGCACATCGTCGGACTGGGGCGTCCCGATGCGGTGGTAGTGGACTTTCTGATTCAGGTTGACGCTCTGGAACTTGTCGTCTTTGCCGGGTTCGTCGAACCGGCTGTAGAAGAAGCCTCGACCGTCGTTGGTCCAAGAGATGCTGCTGAACTTGATCCACTTGAGTTCATCGTCGAGTTGGCGTCGCGAGTCGACGTCCATCACTCGCCAGGTCTTCCAGTCCGAACCCGCCTCGGCCACTCCATAGGCCATGTACCGACCGTCGTCGCTGAAGGAGGTGCCGGACAGTGCGACAGTTCCGTCCTTGGACCAGGTGTTGGGGTCGACCAGGATCCTGGGCTTGCCGTCGAGGGTGTCGAGTCTGTGGAGTACCGACTGGTTCTGCAGTCCCGTGTTCTTGTAGAAGAAGTATCGCCCTC
>Ga0114999_10001769_pt1 | contig 29575 bp, 25 predicted proteins | sample ArcticOcean_MG_C_3_FD_89820 | JGI IMG/M metagenome (GOLD analysis project Ga0114999, IMG submission 89820) | Marine microbial communities from western Arctic Ocean - ArcticOcean_MG_CB8_126 | ecosystem: Environmental > Aquatic > Marine > Oceanic | place: Arctic Ocean: Canada Basin | collected...
CCACCACGCCCGCCGTCTCGGCGGCCTTCAGACTGGGAGCGGTTGTCGTCGTTCTGAGAACGGCCACCACGCCCGCCGTCTCGGCGGCCTTCAGACTGGGAGCGGTTGTCGTCGTTCTGAGAGCGGCCACCACGCCCGCCGTCTCGAGAACGACCGCCTGAACGGCCCTCGTCGCGCTGGCCGTTGCCGCCCGAAGGGCTGCGCTCGTCTTGCTGTTGTCGCCCGCCGCGCTCACGAGTCGGGATCTCACTTTGCGAGGCGCTTCCGCCTGCCGAGGCGTCTCTGCCTTCATCACCGTTGCCTCGACCGCGGCCACGGCCGCCTCTACGGCCCCGGCGGCGGCGTTGGCCACCCTCCGAGCGGTCATCGCTGGTCTGCTTGCCAGAATCGGTGCGGGTTGGCGATGCGGTGCGAGCGGTCTGCTGGGTGTTCTTTGCGGGTGCGGCCGAGTCGGATCCACCGAGCAGCCGCCGGACAAAGCCGGAAAGCGGCGTCATACGGTACGTGTTCTCCAGGTGTTGGATTGCCGCGAACGAGGTGTGTGTGTGCCGTTCGCTGGCTCGCGCAGCAAGTGCGCCGCAGGGTGTTGCATTGCGGCGAGGCTAGCAGCGGGGGCGTCTTGCCGCGACCAGCGATTCCCTGATCACCAATGGTCACGGTGTTCGAAGCGGAATCACGCCGGGCGAGAGCGCTAGATCGCGTCGGCTGCCAACTTCGTCACCCGGTCGACCACACCGAGGATTGAGTGCACATCAACAGCGTCACCGACGGCCGGATCACCCTCGATCATGTCGTGCGAAAGGCGTGCCTGGATCGGCCGCGGACCACCGTCCGGCGTGAAGATGAGCTGGTAGTACTGCGTGCCGTGCAGCTCGTAGGGCTGAATACCGGTGACCGTTGCGCGCACATCGCCTCCCTGCCTGAAGATTGATGGTAGCGCCGATCGGCGGGCCTGCTGGCGACGACTACCCTCGGGTGTGATGAATGAGCCTCGAAGCCCTCGACCTGCTGCGGCGGGACTATGCGGCGGATGCCGCTGGGCGGCCCGCGTCGATAACGCGCGGGGGTCGAACTTCCTGCGCTGCGGGCAGTCCGACGAAGACCCTCGGTATCCGCGCTATCCGGTGCTGCCGGTGTTGCAGTGCGACGGATTCGAGGCGCGCTCAGCCGCTGAAGGCGAGATACTGTCAGAATGACGGAGCAGACTCCCTCTTCGATCCCGCAGCGCATCAAGACCACCCGCCAACCGGAGCTGCTGAAGCGGGTCGGTGGGCGCGAGGTGATCGAGCGGATCGTTGACGCGTTCTATGACGCGGTCGAGGCGGACGAGGAGTTGCGGACCGTGTTCCCGAAGGATCTGGGCCCGGGACGCGAGAAGCAGAAGTTATTTCTGGAACAGTGGCTCGGCGGAGAGCCGCTCTACAGTCAGGAGTACGGACATCCTCGGCTGCGCCGCCGACACTTTCCGTTCGTCATCACTGAGCGCTCCGCGGGGCGCTGGATGCGGCACATGATCCAGGCGTTCCGCGACTGCGGGGTCGGCGAAGACGAGGTCGCCGAGGTCGTGGCGGTGTTCGGGCCGATGGCGAAGCATATGGTGAACGCGAACGATGACGTACCGCGCGATCCGATCGGCGACTTGAAGCTGACGTAGCCCCGGCTAAGCGAGGGGCGTGTCCCAGCGGGGTTTCTCTGCAACGTGCAGGGTGATCGTGCCGAGCATCAGCGACCGGGCGCGCTTGACCTCGAAGCCAGCGCGCGTGAGCCGCGCGGTGAACTCATCAGCAGTGTCGAAGTGGTCGACGGAGACCGGCAGGTATTCGTAGGCGCTGCGATGGCCGGAAATCAGGCGCCCCGCCACCGGCACGACGCGGGTGAAGTGGAAGCGCGCGAACGGGCGGAGCGGGCCCGGCTTCATGCGTGTGATCTCGAGGTTGACAAACCGTCCGCCCGGCTTGAGAACACGCCACGCCTCGGCGATTGCCGCATCGAGGTCCGGGATGTTGCGCACGACGAACGCCGAGGTCCAGCCGTCGACGCTTTCGTCTGGCAGCGGAAGGCGGGTGCCATCGCCCGCGCCGAACACAGTGCTCAACGCTGCACCAGCTCGGCTGGCGGCCTTGCCGCGGGCGATTGGCAGCATCGGGACCGCCACGTCCAGGCCGATCACTTTAGAAGCCCCGGCATCGAGGCAGGCGAAGCTGAGATCGCCGGTGCCGCAGCCGACATCGACCACGGTGTCGCCTGGGCGAACCAGCTCCTGGGCGGCCATCCGGCGCCAGGCGTGGTGACGGCCGCCGGTCATCAGCGTGTTCATCAGGTCGTAGCGGCCGGCAATCGAGCCGAACATGCCTCGGACGTAGCCGGCGCGGTCGGCCTCGGTGTCGAACAGGGCCTCAGGATCACGGGGCGAATGGCTGGCGGGATCGCTCATAATACGGATCGTACGTCAGGTCGCTGCTACGCCTCAGCAGCTGGCGTCCGCGTCAGACTGTAGCGAGTGGAAGCTCACTCAAGTGAGTCGAACTAGCGTGCTAAATTGGCTATCCTGCGGCGCATACACCCCCGGTGGTAGCACATGGTCGTTCGACTTCTTCCGTGGCAGCCCAACTACGGGTCTGCGCTGCCCTTCGACACCGAATCGGAGCCGAATCCGCTGGATCCGGTCGACCTCAAGATCGAGCGCCCAGTGTGGGCACCGATCACACCCAAACCGGGTGCCACATCGCCGGTTCAGATCGTGGACGGGGTGCGCCGCGCCGAGGCGCACGCGCTGGACGACGGGTCAGATGGTGAGCCGATCTTCGGGTTGTTCGGGTCATACGCGGTCGGTGCGGTGCGCTGCGGTGAACGAGCACGGATCCTCGAAGACTCGATTCGCGTCGAGCGGAGCTACTTGCACGCCGGGAATGTCACCCCCGACCGGCTGATCCGATCTGGCGCGGCCGCGGTGCATTTCACGGCGAAACGCGTGCCGACGGCGACGACCGCGCAGGCCCTCGTGGGTGCGCTGAACCGCGCGATGTTGGACGAGGAAGCGCACCTCGCGGCCGAGCTGTCGCGGGACGAATCGGTGCTGACGCTGCTAGACGGACCACTGCGATCGCTGCGTTCACCGGGGCGCCGCGTTGTTGGTTATGTCAAGCGTATCCAACAGTGGTACGTCGGTCCCACGGAGCGCGAGTTGCTCCCCACCCTCGAGCCGGGCGAGAGGACGCCGCTGTTCATGATTCCACCCAGCGCTGGCCTCGAGAAGCAGCACGACGGGCGTTACTCCTGGTTCTTGCGGCTGCGGCAGCTCAACCCGATGTACCACCCGCTCGGCAGTGTGATGCGCCTTGAGACTTTCGGCGCGCTGCCGGTATCCGAGGCGGTTGAGCTCGCCGATGAGACGACGCGTCTGCTGCCACGGCTGTCCTCGGTGCCGGGGCAGGATCCGAGGGCGCCACACAACCTCGTGCCGGTCGGTGCCCTCGAAACGACGCTCACTCACCGCATGGGCGACCGGCTGTGGGTACAGCGACTGCTGACGGCGAACGTTGGACGTGACGCGCGGGCGGCGGTGTACGCGTGACGATCGCAGACCAACCGATCAACGGCGCTACGACCCCGGGGATCCTCGGTCAGTCGGCCAGCACGGCGGCGTCACAGGACGCCGCCTTCCGCGGGCTGGTGCTAGGCACCGATCAAGAATCAGCGTCGCCGCTGGCGTTCTCGGTGTTCGTCGCGCCGGACCGGTACCTCCAGCTCGACGATGTCGTGCAGGTACGGACGGCACTGCCCGATGGGCGCGAGATCACCATCTATGGCGTGGTCGACGAGGTGTCCGCGCGGCACGAGGGCGTGCAACTGACCTCGGATGTGTCGCTGGTGCGCGAGGGCGTACTGCCGGCCGAGCCGGTCGTGTCGGCACACGTCGCGGTGACGCGCGTGGAGCCCGAGGTGTACGTGCCGCCGATGCCCGGCGGTGTGGTGCGCCTCGCCGAGGGCGAGGCGCGCGGTCGGGCACTCTTCTTCGATGCGATGGAGCGGCGGTTCCCGTTCGGGCTGTCACGCGGCGACCTCGCGGATGCTGAGCCGGTGTACGGAAACCTTGATTTCCTCGATGGCCGGAAAGGTGCGCACGTCAACATCTCCGGCATCTCGGGAGTGGCGACGAAAACCTCCTACGCGACGTACCTGCTCTACACGTTGTTTGAGGGGCGTCGCCTCGGCGAACTGACGGCGAACGCGCGGGCGTTGATCTTCAACGTAAAGGGCGAGGACCTGCTCTTCCTCGATCAGCCGAACCAACGACTGGACGACGAACCAGAACTGCGCAACGCCTACGACGCGCTGGACTTGCCCGCGGGGCCCTTCGGGTCGGTGGGCTTCTACGCGCCGGTGCGGCGCGGCGACGTGCCGCTGCCGGACACGGGATCCCGATCCGAAGGCATCACCGGATTCTTCTGGACGCTGCGCGAGTTCGCGGAGCGCGGTTACCTGCGTTTCCTGTTCGTCGATGCCGACACGGAGCAGACGCAGATCGCCGCGCTGGTTGACAGCATCTCCGGACACCTCCGCGCGGAAGCGCGCAAGAGCGCCGAGGGGCGACTCAGCATCGATGGCTTCGAGGTCACGACATTCGACGAGCTCTCCGATGCGATCGAGACACACCTCGATACTGACCCGGACTCGCTGGTGCCGTCGTGGGCCGGGCGCGGGTACGGGCAGGCCTCGGTCGGGACGGTTCGTGCGTTCATGCGGCGACTGCAGGGGGCTGCGCGGCACCTCGGTCACCTGATTCGCAACGCCGACTTCGGCGATGCGGCGACCCACCGCATCGAGCGTAAGCGCCAGATCACCGTCGTCGACCTGCATCGCCTGCACGACCGCGCACAACGGTTCGTCGTCGGTGTGTTGCTCGCGGAGCTGCTCGATGAGCGCGAGGCCCTCGGGGCTGCCGAGAACGCGCCGCCGGTGTTCGTGGTGGTCGACGAACTGAACAAGTACGCCCCGCGCGACGGTCACAGCCCGATCAAAGACACGCTGCTCGACATCGCCGAACGCGGCCGCTCATTGGGCGTGATCCTGATCGGCGCGCAGCAGACCGCCTCCGAGGTCGAGCAGCGAATCGTCGCCAATGCGTCGTTCCGGATCGTCGGGCGGCTCGATACCGCCGAGGCGCAACGCAGCGAGTACCGCTTCCTCGGAACCACGTGGCGGCAGCGGGCGACGCTGCTGACGCCTGGCTCGATGATCGTTCAGCAGCCGGAGATCCCGGTGCCGCTGCTCGTGCGGTTCCCGCACCCCTCGTGGGCGACGCGCAAGTCCGAGATCGCTGGGAGTGCTGCTGCCGCCTCCCCGGGCGGCGAGCGCAACATCATGGCGCGCTTCGACGACGTCCCGGCGCTGGACTAGCGCGCGATGCGATTCCTCCACACCGCTGACTGGCACCTAGGACGCCAGATCCGAGGCAAGAGCCGTGCCGCCGAATTCGAGGCGGTGCTGGCGGAGATCGTGGAAATCGCGGCTGCCGAGGAAGTCGACGTGCTGCTCGTCGCGGGTGACATCTGGGACACGGCGTCGCCGTCGCCGGAAGCCGACCGACTGCTGTTCGACGCGCTGCGTTCGCTGATCCAGCGCGACATCGAGGTGGTGCTGGTCGCGGGGAACCACGACAACCCTCGGAAGCTCGAGGCGATCGGGCGGCTGTCCGAGATGCTGAAGGTGCAGACGCGCGGCTACATCCGCTCGGCGCAGGCGGGCGGCCTCGTGGCGATTGAGCGCGCCAGCGAACGCGCCGAGATCGCGGCGATTCCGTGGGTACCCGAGGGGCGCGCACTGAACGGCGTCGAGTTGCTCGATGACGAGTTCAAGACGCGCGGCGTCTACGAAGACGCCGTCGAGGAGATCTATCGGCAAGTAACCTCGGGCTTCAGCGCCGACGCGATCCAGATCGTGGTCGGCCATATCTTCGTGGACGGCGCGCTGCTGGCGCGGGTCGACGGATCCGAGCGGCGGCTGCACATCGAGCAGTCGTACGGGGTGAAGGCGGCGCGCCTGCCCTCGACGCCGCAGTACTACGCCTTCGGTCACATCCACCAGCCGCAGGTGCTGGTCGATACGCCGAACGGCGCAGCGGCATACGGCGGGTCGATCCTGCAGCTCGACTTCGGCGAGATCGGCCAAGAGAAGGTGGTGCGCATCGTCGACGCTGCACCCGGGCGCCCGGTGGAACACCGTGCTGTCCCGCTCACCGCGGGCCGACCACTGCTCGAGGTACGCGGCACCCTCGCCGAGGTGCTTGCCGCCGGCGAGGCGGCTGGCGACGCGCACCTGCGCACGGTGCTCGAAGTGAGCGCGCCCGAGCCCGGGCTCGGGCAGCGCGTGCGCGACGAGCTGCCCGGCGTGGTGGATGTGCGCCTCGAATACGACCGTAGCGAAGACGAGGGCGGAGACGTCGAGTTCGCGGACCTGGCGCCCGAGGAGCTGTTCGTTCTCTACTACCAGCGCCAGCACGGGGCGGCACCAGGGGACGCGATGCTCGCGCTGTTCCGCGAGCTCGTCGATGAAGCGGTGGCCACCTCGTGAGGCCGATTCGCCTTGAGCTGCGCGGGTTCACCGCCTTCCGCGAGCAGACGATCGTGGTGTTCGAGGGCCGCGAACTGTTCGCGATCACCGGTCCCACCGGCGCAGGGAAATCGTCGCTGCTCGACGCGATGACCTGGGCGCTGTTTGGCCAGGTGCCGCGCGTCGGATCGTCGACGCGACAGCTCATCTCGCACGGCGCCAGCTCGATGCAGGTGCGGTTCGACTTCGCGACGCGCGACTCGACCTACCGCGTCGTGCGCAAGGCGCCCGCGGTCACCGGGACGCGCCTCGAGCAGTTGCAGGCCGACGGAAACTGGCGCCACCTCGCCGACCGCTCGCGCGACGTCACGCGCGAGGTGACGCGGCTGCTGGGGATGGACTTCACCACCTTCACCCGCACCGTGCTGCTGCCGCAGGGTGAGTTCGACGCGTTTCTGAAGGGCGAGCAGAGCGAGCGGCGCGCGATCCTCACGAAGCTGCTCGGTCTCAGCGTGTACGACGACGCACGAAAGATCGCGAACGACCGCGCGAAGCAGGCACGCGGGCGGTCCGAGACGGTCGAGGCGCAGCTCGCCAAGCTCAACCTCGCGTCGCCGGAGCGAATCGCGGAGATCGAGGTCGAGCACGCCACCGCGCAACAGCGGCTCTGCGAGCTAAATGAACGTCGCGAAGCGTTGCGTGGCCTCGGTGATCTTGCGCGCACCGCTCGCGAGGCAGATGGGGCTGCGGCGAGCGCGGCCGCAGCGGGGATGGCAGCGCGAGGGGCGCAGGCCGCCGCCGAGCAGGCGGTCGTCACCGCCTCAGAGACTGTCGCGACCGCTGAGCGAGAGTGCGACGCGCTGAGCCGAGCGCGCACGCAACTCCAGTACGATCCGAAGCAGCACCAGACGCTGCTCGCCCAGATCGAGCGCATCAAGCTGCGTGAGGCTGCAGAGCGCGCCCTCGAGGCGGCACAGGCCGAACGGAAGGCTGCGGAAGGCGCGGCCACGGCTGCGAACCGAGCGGTGGCCGAGGCGGAGGTAGCGCAGATCAGCACGGCTGCGGCGCAACAGCAGGCGAGCACGCAGCTTGCCGAGGTTCTGGGCGCAGCGAGGCTGGAGCTGGCTGACCTCGAAGGGCGCGCTCGGGAGGCGCTGGCGAGCGCGGAGGCGGCGACGCGCAACCGCGTGAGTCCCAACAAGCGGCTCCCGGGGTTAGAGGCCGCTTCGAAGCAGCTCGGGGAGCGCAGTGCCGCACATACCGCAGCAGCCCAAGCCGCCACCGAGGCCAGCACCGTGCAAGCGGCTGCGGAGCAGCAAGCGGTGGCGGTGGAGGCGACGCTCGAAGCGGCGACTGCGAGGATTTCCACCGTGCGTGCGGCACTCGAGCAGGCGCGACACGCGGACCTCGCGACGACGATCCGGAGCGGGTTGCACCTCGGTGATCCATGCTCGGTCTGCGGCAACCCGATCACACAGCTCCCGATCGGCCTCGATGAGTCCAGGATTGGCGAAGCCGAGGCTGCAGTCCGCGAGGCGGAGCAGCTGATCGAAGGCGCCCGCCGTCAGGCGACAGAGGGCCGCACCGCGGCGGCAGCGGCGACTGCGCGCGCGGAAAGTGCGTCCATCACGCTCGTGTCGGCAACAGAACTCCTCGGGGCAGTCAACGCAGAGCTCGCCGAGCTTAATACGACGGCCGAGGCGCTGCCTGGCGCGCTCACGCAGTGTCGCGAGCAGTACCAACAGGTCGAGGAACGCGAGCGAGTCGCGACGAAATCGTCGACCGTCGTCACCGCTGAGCTTGAATCGATGCGGGTGGCCCTCGCGGGTGCGCCGCCCGAGGTCGAGCCGACGTCGGCCGACGCGCCGTGCGGCGACCTCGCTGCGATCGGCAAGGCGATCGAGGTCTGGCGCAGTGCGCGCAACGCGAGCACCATCAGCAACGGCCAACTCCAGAACGCGGTAGCTGAGCGCTCGAAGTACGAGCAGGCGATCGCCGCCTCCGCCGCGCGCACCGAAGCAGCCGGCCAGCACCTCGAACGCTCGCGGGTACGACTGGCGGAGCACGCGGACGCGCGTTCAGCCACCGAGTCGAGTTCGCTGCGCGAGGCGCTCGAGGTGGCTGAACGCGCCTCGAAGCGTGCTGAGGAACTCGATGGGTTGATCGCAACCGCACGCGCAACGATCGCCGCGCGAATCGCGACGCACACGGCCGCCGAAGCGGATCGCGCGAAGGCGGTGGCGGCGGCCTCGGTGGGCGCTACCGCAGCGCAGTCGACACGCGAGAACGCGGAACGGGAACAGCAGACGCTGGCCATCGCCTGGCGCGAGGCGATCGACGACAGCACTCCGGGATTCGACGCGCTACGAGGTTTGATGCTGACGCACGAGGCCGATCAGCAAGCCGGAGCGATCCGGGCGGGGGCGCTCGGCGAGCAAATCGCGCAGGCGAAGCGCGAGATCGTCGACGCAGAACGGATGCGGGGCGAAGTGGCCTCCGACCGCTCAATCGCGGAGCTGCACAGTGCGCTGGCGAAGGAACTGCAGGGCGACCGCTTCGTCGGCTACATCCAGCGCGAGGCGATGCAACTGCTCGCAGCCGATGCGTCGTACCGCCTCGATGGCTTCACTGGTGGGCGCTACGAACTCGCCGCCGATGAGAACGAGTTCGTCGTGGTCGACCGGTTGAACGGCGACGAACGTCGCTCGGTGAAGACGCTCTCCGGTGGCGAGACCTTCCTCGCCAGTCTCGCGCTCGCGCTGTCGTTGTCTGAGCATCTGCCGCAGCTCGCAGGCCTCGGTGGAGCCGTCTCGCTGGAATCGCTATTCCTCGACGAGGGATTTGGCGCACTGGATACCGAGTCGCTGGACCTGGCGGTGCAGGGCCTCGAAACCCTCGCGGGCGGGCACCGGATGATCGGCGTGATCTCGCACGTCGAGGAGATAGCTGAGCGGCTGCCGGAGCGAATCGAGGTCGTGAAGAGCGGCAACGGGAGCACGATCCGCGGCTGAATTCGTCGCGTCACGCAAGGTTCGCTGCCAGCCCTCGTCGGCTACGCTTCACGACCAGATTCATGCCAACGTGGAGCGATGCGATGAATGCGAAACACCTCGAACTGTGCGCGAGCGCGGAGTGGACGGAGGCCATCCCAAAGTACATCCTGCCATAGGCGTTCGACCAAGGTGAGCTCCGCGATGACGTGCTCGAGATCGGACCGGAGCCGGGTCGCACCACCGAGGTGATCGCCGAAGCGGTGTCCAACCTCACAGCGGTGGAATTGTACGAGGAGCTGGCGACCGCCCTCGCCGCGCGGATGCCGGAGCACGTCGAGGTGGTCCAGGCTGACGCCTCGGAAATGCTGCTGCCCGATGGGCGCTTCAGCGCAGCGATCTCGCTCACGATGCTGCACCACGTGCCGACCCCGGAGCTGCAGGATGCGATCCCCGCAGAGGTGGCGCGCGTGCTGCGGCCCAGCGGAGTCTTCACCGGGCAGGACAGCCGCGACAGCGAGGAGTTTCGCGCGTTGCACATCGACGACATCTGTGTGCCAATCGATCCGGAGACGCTGGAGGACCGGCTGCTGAGTGCCGGCTTCAAGGAGGTACTGGTGGAGCACAACGACTACGCGATCCGTTTCCGAGCGGTTCGAGCCTGAGATGGCGAACATCAAACGGCTCTACCATGTTCCCGTGAAAGGGCTGACACCATCGCTGGTCGATGAGCTCGCAGTTGCCGTGGACGGCGCAGTCACGGGCGACCGAGTGCTCGGCTTTCTCTTTGCTGATGCCGGGGAGCCGGACGAAGCCGGCTGGCGTGGCAAGACCTCGTTCCTCACGATGCAAAACACGCCTGCGTTCGCACGCGTGGACGCGCGCTACGACCCGGCGTCACAGCGCCTGTCGCTGACCTACGAGGGGGCCGAGGTGGTTTCTGGCGACGTGCGCTCCGACGTCGAGCGCGACCGGATCGTCGAGGCGATGACGGCGCTCGTGCAGGGGTTCGAAGACAACCCGCTTACCGAACATGACAGCCGAATGCCGCTCCGCCTGGTCGGAGACGGGGTGACCCCTCGATTCCACGACCGCAAATCGCACCACGTGACGCTAGTCGCGAGCGCCAGCATCGAGGCGCTGGCCGAACGGATCGGCAGCGATGTCGATGAACGCCGCTTCCGGATGAACGCCACGATCGACGGACTGGAACCGTGGCAGGAGCTCGACTGGGTCGGGAAGACGATCGAGATCGGGGGCGGGATCTACGACGTGACCGGCCCGGTCGTGCGATGCCTGGCAACGCATGCGAACCCCGTCACCGGCAAGCGTGACCAGGACGTGATGCAGACGCTGACCCGTGAGTTCGGGCAGGAGCGGCCGACGATGGGCGTACTCGCTGTGCCGCGCGCGGCCTCGGTGCTGAGCGTTGGCGACGAGGTCATCGCCGACTAGACCGGACTGAGCGTCCGGATTTGGAAGCCGCGCTCCTCGTCGGAGAGACGCACCTCGTAGTCGATCCACGCTTCGGCGGGGTAGCCGCTCGGGTCGTAGGTGATGTTGAGCGCCGCCGCGCTGCCGTCGATCGCCTCCTCGATGAAGTCGAACAGACCGTCGACGATGACGTACTCGGCGAGCTGGTCCGCCTCAAGCGCTGGCCCGCCCGTGTACTGCCCGGCCGCTACCATGTCGCCGCGCACCTCGAGGTCGACGGAAGCCAGCCCGTCGGGCGGGCAGAAACAGCGCCAGTTGAAGAGCATATCGTAGCTCTGCGTGCCGTATCATCCAGAGCGCGCGGGCGGCCTTGAGCGCCTCGCGCGGGTCGCTGAGAGCATTCGGGTCGGCGAGCCCTTCGCCATCACCAACGGAGACGTTGATCGAATGGTGGCCAGTCGGGCCGTTGTGTGCGGGAGCCTGGCGAACGTCGGTCTGGGTCGCGCCCTCGCCGTCGGTCGCACGGACCTCGACGCGATAGTTGCCGGGCTGGGCGTTCCAGACGACGAACCACTGCCGCCATGTGCTCGGCGAGAGCTTCTCGCCGAGGTTGGCCTCGATCCACTCGGGCTCCGGCGGGCCGTCCGCCTTCAAGGTCATGCGCACCTCGACCTTCTCGATCGAGCGGATGCCGCCCCAGGCGACGCCGCCGATCGCGTTCGACCCGCGGTCGATCTGGCGGCCGTTGCGCCGCGTGTCGATACGTGACTGGGTCTTGATCGGCGCGCGCTTCGACCAGCCACGCGGAATCCAGTCAGCATCGAAGTTCTCGAGCGTCCTGAGCTCGATCTCCTTCAGCCACTTCGTCGCGGAGACATAGCCATAGAGCCCGGGCACCACGAGGCGCGCGGGGAATCCGTGCGCCGCCGGTAGCGGTTCACCGTTCATCGCGATCGCTACCATCGCTAGGCGACCGTCCAGTGTGACTTGGGTCGGGAAGCCGGTTGTGAAGTTGTCGACAGATCGCCCGACGATATGCGTCGCGCCGGACTGCACGCCCGCGCGCTCCAGCAGGCTGGCGAGCGGAACACCCTGCCAGCTGGTGTTACCGACGAGGTTGTCGCCCACCTCGTTGGAGACGCAGGCGAGCGTAACGACCTCTTCGAGCGTGGCCATCGCGAACAGCTCATCGAAAGTCAGCTCGAACGGTTCATCAACCATGCCCTTGATCGAGAACGACCAGTCGGCGGTGTCAACCTGCGGCACGACGAGTGCGGTGTCGATGCGGTAGAAGTCCTTGTTCGGCGTAATCAGCGGCGAGAGGCCGTCGATGTCAAAGCCGTTCATCCCAACCTCGACGTTCGGAGCGTTGTCGATCTCGACCGGTGGCCACAGCACGGCTTTGCGCTGCACCTCGACATCCACAGCGGGGCCGAGAATCTCGCGTCCGGTGAACGCCGCGAGGGCGGCCCCACCACCGGCAGCGTCGGCGACGCCGAGGGATTTCCGCCGGTTCGCCACGCCTCGTCCGGGTGTCGGCGGAGCAACCGTGGCAGTCCGTGGAGGCGCCGCCTCGAGAAGGAGTTGCAGCGTGATGTAGCCAGCGATGCCAGCAATAAAGACCGCGATCTGGAAGTCGGTGAGCAGCTCGCGGGCCGCAGCACATGCACCGATCGCGGCGAAGACCGCAAAGCCAATGGCGCCCACCCAGCCCCAGCGTCCCGCCACCGGTCCGATAACCGCGCCGAGCGCGAGCGAAATCAGCGTGACGCTCGCGAGCAGGAACGGCTTGCTTCGTGCCAAGCGCGTCGATCGCCGCCTTCACGACGGACCCCGGCGTGTACTGCACGATGACGGCGGCGACCAGCAATCCAGCAAACAGGCGGGTTGGATTCGGGTCACGGACGAGCCTCCTGAGGCGTTCGGCTTCCCCCCAATGAGACGCGATCCCGCCACGCGAGGTGTTACGAAGATTGCGATCTCCGCGAGAATCACCCTGGATCGGTAAAACAGCCCAGTTGCATCGCTTCGAGGAAGCTCGAATGGCCAGTCGCCTCGTACAATGCGGCTCATGAGCGACGACTCCCCACCGATTGACCTCGAAGCGATGCAGACCGGGATCTCCTCGGTCGACCGTATGCCTCGGGATCGGGACCGCTTACTGCCAGCGCTGCTCGCCATGCAGGAGGCGCTCGACTGGCTGCCGCGCGAGGCGATCAGATACGTCGCAAGCCACGTGCGCGTCCCCGTCTCCGAGGTCTACGCCACCACCACGGCGTATTCCGAGTTGCGGCTCGAACCGGCGGTCGCGGGACAGTGGCATATCTGCACCGGGGTCGCATGCGACCTCGCGGGCGCGGCTTCGCTGCTGAAGGCGGCACCCGACGCCGCGCGCATCGACTGCCAGTTCCTCTGCGCGCTGGCGCCGGTCGTGACCGACGAGCACGAACAGCTCTTCGGCCGTGTGTCCGCTGATGAACTCCGAGAGCGAGCGAACGCGTGACGAGTACCGCGATCATCCCACTCGCGCGACTGCGAGAGCGCTACCCCGGCCCGAAGCTCCCGAGGATCCTCGTACATCGAGGGACAGCGGGGGACGCGCTCGGTGCGAAGCGCTACGTCGGCGAGTTGCGAGACGCCCTCGGCGACCGCGCCGACTCGGTGTACAAAGGGGCGTCCGACGGTGCGAACTGGGCGGCGCCCTCGGCGACGGTGTTTCAGGGGACCTACACGCGCCGCTTCGACCGGCTCGACCTGAACGGCATCGACGAGGTGGTGGCCTGCTTCAACGGCGACTGCGGCGACGAAGCGAACTACGCGGGGACTGGCGGCCGCGGCCTGACGGCGCGCCTCGGACGGAACGACGGCTCGTTGGGTGACGTGCTGGCGCAGGGGGCGTACGTCGCGCTCGACCGGGCGCTCGACGGCACCTCGGAACAGCTGACCGATGCGATCGAGAAGGGCGGCTTTACCGGCCGCGGCGGCGCGCACTTCCCGGTCGCGATGAAGTGGCGGCTGGCCGCCGGGCACTCGGACGAACCTCGGATGCTGGTCGTCAACGCCGAGGAAGGCGAGCCGGGCGTATTCAAGGACCGACATCTGCTCGAGGGTGACCCGCATCGGCTGATCGAGGGGATTCTGCTGGCGCACCACGCTGTGGGATTCGAGCGCGCCTACGTCTACGTCAACGGCCAAGCACGGGCGGCGCGCGCCGCGTTCGAGGCTGCGCTCGCGGACGCCGCCGAAGCGGGCATCACCGACGGCAGCGCCTGGGATCGCGAGTTCAAGCTCGAGATCCACGTGCGCGCCGGGGCGGGTGGCTACGTCTGCGGCGAAGAGTCGGTGATCCTCAACAGCATCGAGGGCGAGCGACCGGTGCCGCGGTACAAGCCGCCCTTTGCCACCGACCGAGGGCTGTTCGGCCGCCCGACAGTGATCAACAACGCCGAGACGCTGGCGGCGGTGACCACGGTCTTCGAGAACCCACCACCACCGACGAAGCTCGTGTCGCTTTCAGGCGACGTGCCGCGGCCGGGGCTCTACGAGGTATCGGTCGACGGCGCGACGACGTGGACGGGGCTGCTGGCAATGGCTGGTGGCAACCCTCAGGACGCACAGGCGATCCTGCTCGGTGGGCCGTCGGGCACGTTCGTGATGCCGGACCAGTTCGAGGACCCGCTCGAGATGCGCACGCTAGGCGCGGGCGGGACGGTCGTCCTCGGGGCTGACGCGGACATCGCGCGGGTCACGCGTGAGCTGGCGGCGTACAACATGCGCGAGTCATGCGGCGAGTGCACACCGTGTCGCGAGGGCACGATCCGGATGGTCGACCTCCTCAAGCGACCCGCTGAGCATCGGGACGAAATCGCCTCGTTGATCGAAGTGATGACCGAGGGTTCGCTCTGCCAGCTCGGCGGGATGGCCGGACGGCCGACCCAGTCGGCGCTGGAGCAGTTCCCCGCCACCTTCGACGACTGATTAGGATATCCAGGCAACCTCGGGAGTCCGCGCATGACGACGACGCTTTCGACCAACAGCGGCTCACCGATGGCGGTGATCGAGGCGTTCGTGACCGTGACCGTCGACGGTCACGAGGTGCGCGTCCCGCAGAGCGCGATGCTGCTCGATGCCGTGGTCGCCGCGGGTACAGACCTGCCCCACCTGTGCAAGCCGGACGATCGAGGGCCGCTCGGTGCGTGCCGCACCTGCCTCGTTGAGGTCGAGGGTACACCGAGGCTGGCGGCCGCGTGTCACACCCCGGTCAGCGACGGCGCGATGGTACAAACGCAGTCGGAACGCGCGGCGCGTGTCCGGCGCGGCATCCTCGATCTGACGATCGGGATGTCCGAGGACGGTCGCGGCAACGGGCAGGCCGCCGAGCAGGCGAACGCACATGGCCTCGAGGTTTCCTCCTTCCCACCGCGCCCACGCGAGGCACGCGACGAGTCGAACATTTTCTTCGCGCTGAATATGCCGGACTGCATCCTCTGCGGCCGCTGCGTGGACGCGTGTCAGGACACGCAACACATCGGATCGATCGGGATTAACGGCCGCGGCGAGACTGCGCGGATCGGGTCCGCATTCGAGTCGCTCTGGGAGGACTCGACCTGTACCTCGTGCGGTCAGTGCGTCTCGCAGTGCCCGACCGGGGCACTGATGCCGAAGGCGGGGACGCCGAGCACCGCGAGCCATCGCAACGACCCCGACTACGAGGTAATCAGCACCACCTGTCCGTACTGCGGCGTTGGCTGTGGGCTACAGGTCCACAAGTCCGACGGGCGCATTACCTGGGTGGACGGCGATCCAGAGAACGGTTCGTCGGAAGGCATGACCTGCGTGAAGGGGCGCTTTGGCCTCGGGTTTGCGCAAGACCAGAAACGGCTGACCACGCCACTGGTGCGCCGGGATGGCGAGCTGCAGCCGGCGAGCTGGGACGAGGCGCTTGACCTCGTCTCGCAGCGATTTGCGGGTGCCGTCGGTTCGTTCGCCTCGATCGCCTCGGCGAAGGCGACCAACGAGGACGGCTACATCCTCCAGAAGTTCACGCGCGCGGTGATGGGCACGAACTCCGTCGACCACTGCTCGCGCCTGTGCCATGCGCCCTCAGTCGTGGCGCTGATGGAGCAGGTCGGTTCGGGAGCGACCAGCAACTCCTACGAGGACTACGACAACGCCGGGACGCTGCTGGTCGTCGGCAGCGACACGTCGCAGAACCATCCGGTCGTCGCCTCGCGCTTGCGGCGAGCGGTAGAGGATAGCGGAGCGGCGCTGATCGTCGTTAACCCGATCCGGATCGACCTCGTCGATTCGGCCGAGGTGCATCTGCAGCCTCGGCCGGGCACCGACGTCGCGCTGTTCAACGCGCTGGCCCATGTCGTGCTCACAGAGGGCCTCGAGAACCGCGACTTCATCGCCGAGCGGACCGAGGACTTCGATGCCTGGCGGCGGGTCGTCGAACAGGTGACACCCGAGGTCGCCGAGGAGATCACCGGTGTCCCGGCAGACGACATCCGGATCGCAGCGCGGCTGTACGCGCGGCCTCGGCCGGGACGCGACGGCGAGGAGCGCGGCTCCTGCCTGATCTGGGGCATGGGCGTCACGCAGCACACGATGGGCTCCGACAACGCGCGGTCGCTGATCAACCTCGCGCTGGTGTGCGGCCAGATCGGCGGGTTCGGGAACGGCATTTCGCCGCTGCGAGGCCAGAACAACGTGCAGGGCTGCTCTGACTCGGGTTGCCTACCCAACGTGATGCCGGGCTACGAGGCGGTCGACGACCCGCAGGTGAACGCCCGCTGGTCAGCCGCCTGGGGCGCCGACCTCCCAACCGATCCGGGGCTGCAGTCGACGGCGATGATCCAGTCGATGATCGATGGCTCGCTGAAGACCATGTACGTCGTCGGCGAAAATCCACTGCTCTCCGACCCCTACCTGGCGCACGCCCAGGAGGCGTTCGCGCAGCTCGATTTCCTCGTCGTCGAGGACATCTTCATGCACGAGACCGCCGAGGTCGCCGACGTCGTGCTTCCGGCCGCCTCCTTCGCGGAAAAGTTCGGCACGTTCACCAACAGCGAGCGACGGGTGCAGATGGTACGCCCGATCATCGAGTCGCCAGGCGAGGCGCGCGAGGACTGGTCGATCACGAACGAGATCGCGCGCCGCGTCCTCAAGTTACTGGAGCGCCCAACGGACGGATTCGAGCACGAATCCGCCTCCGAAGTGTTCGACGAAATGGCCTCGCTCACACCGATCGTCGCTGGACTGTCGCATGACCGCCTCGATCGTGACGGCGGCATCCAGTGGCCGGTGCCGGACGCCGAGCACCCGGGCACGCCGCGGTTGTTCGCCGACGAGTTCCCGCGCGGGCGCGGCAAGTTCGTCGCGGTCGAGCAGGGGCCACCGGCGGCAGAGTTGCCCTCGAAACGGTTCCCGTTCACGCTGATTACCGGCCGCTCGCTCTACCACTGGCACGGCGGCACGATTACCAGTCACGTATCGGGGCTGCTCGCCAGCGTCCCGGTCGTCCTCGTGGATATGCACCCCGACGACGCCGAGCGCCTCGGACTGTCCGGGGGCGACGACATCCAGCTCGCGTCGCGCCGCGGGGAGATCATCGCTCAAGTGCAAATTGGCAACCGGATGCAGCGCGGCGAGGTGTTCATCCCGTTCGTGCAGCTCGAGGGCGTCGCGGCAAACTTCCTGACGAACGACCAGCTCGACTCGGCAGCCGGTATCCCCGAGTACAAGGCATGCGCAGTCCGCCTCGAGGCGCCGGGCACGCCGTCGCGGAAGGGACGCGGGCCTCGGATGCAGCGCAAGGACGCACCAGCAATCGGGAGCCGGCCCTAGCCGAGGCAATCGGGGATCCGCCCTAGCGCGTCGTTCGGGCGTGGTGGCTCGGGAGATCAGGCGCGCGTGCGGCAGCGACGCACGACGATCGAGGCGAAGAGCGAAACCAGCAAGATGATCAGTGCGCCGAAGAACGCTGACCAGAACCCGTCGACGGTGAAGTCGAGATTGAGCTGACCGGCGACCCAGGCGGTCGCGCCGAGTAGCGCCGTGTTGATGATCAGCACGAAGAACCCAAACGTGAAGACGATCAGGCAGCACGAGACGACCACCGCGAGCGGTTTCAGCAGCATGTTGACGATCGCGAAGATCGCCGTGCCCGCAAGCCACGACTGCCAATCGCCGATCGCAACGCCAGGAACGATCGCACTCGCGAGGAACAAGCCGACGCCGTTGACGAGGAAACGCAGCAACAGCACCGACGGCGACATGTCGCCCGACTGTCCTGTGTCGAAGCGGTAGACTCCCATCCCGCTCATGACTGACGCCTCACCAATTCCTCGAGAGCTGCGAAGTCTTCCGCGTAGTGCCCGTACGTGTTCCTGGCGATCGCGTGTCGCGCCTCGAAGCTGAGCCACGGGACGCGCGCCGCGTCGTTGATGTCGTCGTCGGTCAGCCCATCGATGAGCGCCCAGACTGCCGACGCGGTCGAGGCGAAGTCACGCCGGACCTGCTGCAGCGGCAGGTCACGGCTCGCGCGGAAGTCGCGGTCGTTCAACTCGTCGACCTGCTCGAAGATGAATCCTGGTTCGTGGCGGGACGCCTCGCCGAGGCGTCCCGCCACGAACCAGCGGACGAGCCACTGCTGTCAGGCGGTGAGGTGTGCCAGGTAGTCCCTGACAGTCCACCTGCCTGATCCGCTTCCGCGTATCGCGGAAGCGGATCAGGCAGGTGGACCGCTGAAATAGGCGCCTTCGAGTCGTCCTCAACCACAGCTAGACTTCTTCGAGGCCAACCGCTCGTCCCTCGGTCCGAGAACGCTCGACCGCTTCGGTCAGGCGCATGTAGTGCAAACCGTCGGTGAAATTCGTCAGCTCCACCGGCTTCTTGTCGCGAATCGAGTCGACGAAGTCCTGCTCGACGTTCCAGCCGACAGCGGTGCCGGGGTCGGGCGTCACGGTCTCCGACTCACCGCCGACGTGCGACAGCGTCAGGTTGTCCGCGCCGCGCCAGTGAAGCGTGGCCTCGGAGCCGTACAGCGAAATCGAGGGAGGCGTGCCGTCGTGGACGACGGTGCTGATGCGGTAGGTGACGCGCGCGCCGTTTTCGAGGCGTGCGAGCACACCGAGGCTGTCCGGAACATCGACATCCACGCTGGCGCCGCTGGAGTCAGAACGGGCGGGCACGAAGACCTCGGCGTCGGACATTACGCGCGCAGTCGGGCCGAGCCAGCGCGTCACGATCTCGGTGAAGATGCCGAACATCATCACGTTCGAACCAGAGAACTCGTGCTGGTGGCGCCAGTGCAGCGGGCCAGTCGGGTCGATCGCCGATCCGTTGAGCACGTCGCAGTGCACCTCGCGCACCGTACCCAGCGCATTCTCCTCGAGCAGTCGGCGCACCGTGCGCCACACCAGCAGATCCATCGGCGCTGGGACAATCTGCGCGACGAGGTCCGGACGCGCCTGGGAGGCAGCGAGCATCTCGCGTGCCTCGGAGGCGTTCATCGCCATCCGCGCCTCACAGAGCACGTGCTTGCCCGCCTCGAGGGCACCGACCGTGTACTCACGGTGGCGGTAGGGCCAGGTGCCGATCGAAACGGCGTCGATGTCGTCCGCCGCGAAGATGGCCGCCGGATCGGTTTCGACGCGGGTGATGCCAAACTCGTCGGCAACGCGCTGGCCGCTCTCTGCGGAGCGGTTGCAGACAGCCACCGCCTCGACGTTGTCGATCGCGAGGAGTCCGGGTAGGTGCCGCAGGGTGGTATTGCCCCCAGCGCCAATGAATGCAACGCGTAGCGAATCTACCATCTTATGCTCCCTCGGATCGTTATGTGGCGTGGGGTTCGCCGTGGTCAGTTCGGTCGCGTGGCGCTCGCGTCGGTCGCGTGGCGCTCGCTGGACGATACATCATGCCCGAGGGCTCCACGCGCGTCCGCCCAGCATTCACAGGCGTCGTTTGACGGAGTGTGTGAGCCCTCTACACTCCGGCACAGGGCACCTTGCTGGTGTCAGTCGCGGCGGGGGCGGTTCCGTGACCAATGACAGGCCATCCGGCGAGGAAACACGAGGCGATGGCCTCGCGCAGTTCGCGCATACCGCGGAGTGTGGCGTCAACGCCGTGCTGCGGTCGGTTGGGTCGTTGCTGACGACGCTCGGCGCCGTCCAGCGCGCGCCCGAAGCCCCGGTCGCTGCACCCGTGCTGCTCCAGACACCCGCACTCATGGCACCCTCGCCGGTGATACAAGCGCCGCCACCCTCGCCCCCCGCCGAGCAGGCGGCAGCACCCAGCTCGCCCCGTCCCGTAGCGCCAGCTCAGCGCTTCGAGGGCACGGCACCTTCCGATGACATCGAGCTCGTGCTGTCCGATGCGCGTGAGCGAGCCAACCAATTGATCGAGGAGTCAGTCGAACAAGCGCGCGACATGCTCGAGCAGCGCGCCGACCCGCAGGCGGCGCTGGTCCAGCAGCTCCGTGCAAGCGTCGAGCGCATCACGAGCGACCTGACCTCGCTTCGCACGACGACCGACCGGCGATTCGACGCCGTTGAGTCTCGCCTCGGCCGTATCGAAACCGGCGTCGGGAGTCTCGCGGGTCGCCTCAGTGGGCTCGACTCGGGCGTCGCGGCGCTCCGGCGCAGCGCCAGTGGCGCCGAGGGCCGCCTCGGGACCATCGAGCTACGGCTGTCGCGCGTCGACGCGTCTGTGGCATCGATCGATGACCGGCTCGCCCACATCGAGGCGACGCTTGCGGAGCTCAGTGCGCGGCCGATCGCCGCCGCCCCTCCAGCCGCGACTGTGGGGGGCGCCTCGGTGGTGCCACCCGCAGTCGCGGCTGGAGGGGCAGCGGCTCCAGTCACACCACCGACGCCACCTCCTGCGCCAGCAACCTCGGTGGCGCCGCCCGCCCCAGCGGGAGCTGCACCGCCAGCTCCGGTCGCACCGACGACGCCACCTGCCGCGACCCCGCCCGTTCCGACCCCGCGGCCGCCCGCACCCGCAGCGACCGTTCCTCCGCCGTCCGTGAGCCAGTCGCCACCGGCCTCGGCAGCCCCTGCCGCGGAACCCGTACCCACCTCAACTGCGGCTCCGGCAGCGAATCCTGCCAACGAAGAGCCAGCGATCGAGAAGCCGCAGAACGGCACGGCATCGGTACCTCGAACGATCGCGGCCTCGCCACCGGTCATCGTGGAGCAGCGTCCCGAAGCACCTCGCGCGACAGGCGCTGCCGCGGCGGTTGCCACCGCAGCGCCGAACGCACCCACAGCAGAGCCAGGCGCGGTTCGATTCGAGCCCGCAGGTGGTTCGCTGATCGTCCGCGTGTTCCCGATCTCCGGGTTCCAGGGGCTGATGCGGGCGCAGGACGCCCTCGCGCGGCTCGACGCCGTGCGGGCCGCAACCGTCGAGGCCTACGCGCAGGGTGAAGCGCGGCTGCGCATCCAGCTCGGTAACGGCGCGGCCTCGGACGAACTGGCGGCGGGGCTGCATGAGCGGCTCAGCCAGGTGGCGCGCGTGCGCGCTGCGTCCATCGCCGACCGCAGCGTGCTGATCGTCCTCGAATAGAGCCCGTTCCCTCTGGGGAGGATCGCCTGTCGTGACCTCTCCGTCTGCGCCCTCGCGCCCCGTGACTGATCGAACGCGCGCCGACCATGGCGGACGGAGCTTGACCGCGGCCGCGATCGGCGTCGCCGTGATCGTGCTGTTGCTCAATGCGGCCGTGCTCTACGGCGCGCTAGACCGGATAGACCCCGGCATCTTCATCGTCCAGACGCTGATCACGCTGCTGCTTTTAGCGGCGGCGCTGTTCCACATCAGGCGTCTAGTCGTTGACCGACGTCGCTACGCGCTGGGAACGCTCCTCGGGGTGCTTTTCGCCGATCCCACCGGCATCGAGCCGACCGCCCAGGCCGCGTTGGCGCTGTTGATCGCGAACGATGTCGCGGAGTCAGGCCTGGTGGCGCTGGCGGACGACGACGTCGAAGAGATGCGCCCCGTCGCCAGCCAGGGCTATCCCTCGCTCTGGCTCGAGGAGGCACAGCCGCGCGCACTACCGGCCCGCACGGCCGGGATCGACCGCGGGCGCGACCAGAGCACGCATCCGTGGGTCGCCCCGGTGACCACGCGCGTCGGCGAGCATCCATGGGTCGCCCGCATCCCACTCAGGAGCGCTGGCAACCCGATCGGGATGGTCTTGCTCCTCGCTCGCCAGCCGGGCGCATTGGACGACGAGGCGCTGCTGAAGCGCATCGGCGCTCAGTTCGCGACCGCGGTCAACCACGCCGCGATGTACGAGGCGTCTTACCAACGGGAGCAGGCGCTCGAGGACCTCGATCAGCGACGCCGTGAGTTCATCGACGCGATGGCGCACGAGGTGAGGACGCCGCTCACCTCGATCCAGGCGTTCGCGGATCTGTTGCAGCTTCAGCCGATGGCGATGGACGAGACCGCCGAACTGCTCGTGAACTCGCTGAACCAGAGCATCCAGCGACTCAACCTCCTCGTGAACGACCTACTCGATCTCGGACAGTCGGAGGCGACGGGGTTCGCGGTCGACGCGACCGAGGTCGAGCTCGCGCCGCTGTTCGCCGAGGTCGAGACGCTGCTACGACCGGCCTATCTCCTCAGCGAACAAGCGCTGACGTTCGAAATCGGCGAGGGCGGTGCCGCCGTACACGCCGACCGCGACCGGCTGGTGCAGGTGCTGCTGAACCTCCTCTCTAACGCGAACCGCTACACGCCTGCTGGCGGGACCGTTGCCCTGCGCACGATGTCAGGCGCCGACGGCGTCCGGATTGAAGTCGATGACTCCGGTGAAGGCATCCCCGAGGAACATCGCGAGCAGATGTTCGACCCGAACTACCGCGTCGATCGAAACGACGCGACGGTGCACGGATCGGGTCTCGGCCTGGCAGTCGCGCGGCAGCTGATCGAGCTGCAGTCCGGACGGCTCTGGGTCGAAGACGCCCTCGACGGCGGCGCCCGCTTCTGCATCGAGCTGCCTCGCCCGAACGGAACGAACGCGGTTGCCTCCGCAGCCGGGGCACCGGGATCCGACGCGACGGTGGGATAATCGGAGCGCATGCAGCTCACCCACCTCTCGCTCGCCAACGTCCGTACCTACCAGCGGCTCGAGCTCGACCTCGAGCCGGGCATTCACGTGATCGCGGGGCAGAACGCCACCGGGAAGTCGAACCTGCTCGATGCCGTGGCGATGCTCGCGACAACCCGCAGCCATCGAGGCGGGAACGACCTCGACCTGATTAACTGGACAGCGCTGGCTGAGGATCCGTTGCCCGGAGCGCGGATGGCGGGCCAGCTCACCGGCAACGCGGGCAGCATCAGCCTCGAGGTGGCCGTGATGGCGGGTGAGACATCTGCCGATGTCAACCGGCGAGCGTCGCGGCGATTTCGCGTCAATGGTGTCGCGCGTCGAGCGTCCGACGTGATCGGCCAGCTGCGGGTGGTGATGTTCTCGGCGGACGACCTCGCGATCATCTCGGGCTCGCCCTCAGGACGGCGGCGATACCTCGACCTGACGATCTCGCAGTTCGACCGCGGCTACGTGAGGGCGTCGCAGCGGTACAACCGGGTGCTCCAACAGCGGAACAGCCTGCTGAAGACACTGCGCGAGCGACGCGGACCGCTGGACGAACTCGCATTCTGGGACGACGAACTCGCTGGCTCCGGCGCCGAGATCATCCAGGCACGCGCCAATGCGCTCGCTCGCCTCGGTGCTGACTCCGCTGCGCGTTACCCGACCCTCGGCGCCGAGAACGAGACGCTTGAGGTGTGCTACCGACCGGCGTTGCCCGACAACCTGGTCGATGCAACTCAATCTCACGATTTCGAGGAGCGGTTCCGCGCCGCTATCGAGCAAAGCCGCCAGCAGGATGTCTGGCGTGGCGCCACGCGGATCGGCCCGCATCGCGACGATGTCAACTTTCAGATCGGCGGTCACGACGCCTCGATCTCCGCTTCGCGCGGCCAGCAACGCACCGCGGCGCTCGCGCTGCGCCTGTCCGAGGTAGCGCTGTCCAAGAACACGACCGGGGATCCGCCGGTGCTGCTACTGGACGACATCCTCTCGGAGCTCGACTCAAACCATCGGGATCGCGTCCTACACACTGCCTACGAAGTCGATCAGGTGCTGATCACCACGCCGGATTCAGACAGACCAACCAACCGAGAACTCCCGAACGCGATCCGCTACCAGTTGGAGGCAGGAGAGCTCACGCGGCTCTAGCGAGCACCGTTGCAGATGAACAGCAGGGTTCACGCCGGCCGGGACGATCACCGTGGGCGATCCCGGCGCACTAGTCAGGACCAAAGGCGCTTCTCGACCGGCGCTCCCCACATACTCCCCGTCGAGTTGAACTGGCAACGGACCCGCCGGGTTTAGTTCGACCTCGTTGGTCCGTTCGTAGCGAAGCCCTGGTGCAACGGCCGAGCGCAGATGACCACACATCGTGCTGGTCAGGAGACGCATGCGGTGAACGCCCCGCACGGCGAAGCCGCGTCGCAAATCCTCGAAGGTCAGCAGGTCCAACTCGCCGTCGTCGATCAGCGCCTCGTCCGTGAGCCGCGCGATCGATCCGTACAACCTCGTGTTTCTCGCCAGAACCATCAGCAGCGGGACCCGACGGGCCTCATCCGCCCAGCGGAGCTCGGTCTCGACCGGCTGCCCGACCAACACCGTCCGAGCTGACGGCCAGCCGAACGCGCCACGGCCGAGGCGGCGCTTGAGACCAGGACGCAACTCGATCGCCCGCACGACCTCGGCATCGATGCCGGCGCTGCACATCAGCAGGAAATGTCGCTCTGCCTCGTCGCCGATCCGGGCAACGCCAGTATCGACCCGCGCTGAACGTCTGGCAGTCACGAAGCCGAGCGCAGCGGCTGGATCGTCCAAGATTCCGAGTTCGCGAGCCCAGACGTTCGCCGTGCCGACGGGGATCACCCCGAGCGCGGTCTCCGTACCCACGAGACCGTTTACCACCTCGTTGACGGTGCCGTCGCCACCGCTGACCACGACCGCATCGACCCCAGCCCCCGCAGCCTCGCGAGCGAGCGAGGTAGCCTCTCCCGCCGCGCGGGTGTCAGTGACAGTGGGTTCCCAACCAGTGTGCCGGATCGCATTCAGCGCCTCCGCGAGATCGGCATCGGAGAGTGGACGGCGTGCAGCGGGGTTGCGGATGATCGAGACGCGCCGTTGAGGTGTTCCGGTCGATGGCATCGAACGATGCCTATCCCCCCGACCCTCTCGCGCTACGCCGTACGCGGCCCCACCCTAGAATCGCCACAGTCCCGAACCCGGAAGGCGCGCAGCTCGATGATCGACGTTGTCCGGATCGACCACATCAGCATGGCGGTACGTGAACTAGAGCCGCAGGTCGAGCTGCTGGAGCGCGTGTTCGGGTTCCGCTGCTGCGGACGGCTCCAGCAGCCGGGCTACGTGGGGGCCGAATTCGACATCCCCGGGGAGTCCGGGATCACCTGGGAGGTGCTGGCGCCGGACGGGCCGGACTCCTATCTCCATCGGTTCCTCGACGGCAAGAACGGACCCGGCCTCCATCACCTCGCACTGCAGATCAACGACATGCCGCAGGCGATCCAGCACATGGAGTCGCTCGGCGTTGAACCGTGGGGCTACGCACCCCGCGGACCGCGCCCGGCAGAGTCTGACCTGCTACCGACCGAGGCCAGCGACGAGCCGCACGAGGACGACGACGGAGTGAGCGTCGCATACATCCACCCCCGATCGGGCGGCGCCGGGTTCCTGTTCCAACTCACAGAGGGTGCGGCGTGGTCGCCGCCCGAGCCGTTCGAAGGCGAGCGGTCGAACAGCCTCGGTATCACCAGGGTCAGCGCCCTCGGCCATGCACACCACAGCCGCCAGCAGCTCGGCGATTGGTACGAGGCGCTGTTCGGCTTCCGCACTGTCCACAACAGCTCAAATGCCCTCAGCGGTCCGAGCTTCAGCTCGCGGCTACTCGAGACGCCGCGGGACCAGTTCGGCATCGAGGTCATGCAGCCGAGTCACGAGGACTCGTTCCTCCAGCGGTTCATTGACCGTCGCGGCAGCGCGATCCATCACGTGATGTTCCAGGTGGGCGACATCGATAGCGCGATCCGGACGGCGGAACGGAACGGGATTCGTGCCCTCGGACGGCAATCGGGCACCTCAGACCGCGCGACTTGGGACGAAGTGTTCCTGGCGCCGGAGGGCACTGGGGGACTGCTCGCGGGGCTGTTCTCGTGGCACGAAACAGCGCCAGCGCCGGTTCCGCTTGTGGAGCTCGAACCTCAGTAGGAGTAGCGTTCGCTCAGCTCCTCAATCGCCTCGGACGGCCCGTACATCATCATCCGGTCGCCGCTGTGTAAGACCTCGGACCCCTTGGGCCCGATCACGATCTCGCCGGCGTCGTGCTCCACGCCGAGGAGGCTCACTTCGAGGTTGGCCTAGAACGCCTCGGCGATGGTGCCGCCGTCGAGCTGACTGCCTTCGGCGATCAGGATCTCGGCGAGGATCTTCTCGTCTGGCGTCTCTCGATCAAGTAGCAGGTCGACGAAGTCGAGCATCAACGGCTGGACGATGCTCATTGCTATCCGCTGGCCCGCGATCTGGTACGGCGAGATGACGCGGTCCGCGCCCGCCGTCTTCATGCGTTGCTCCGCTGACGGGCTGCCGGTACATCCCACGATGAACATGTCCGAGTTGAGCACCTGCGCAGTCAACACGATGTAGGTGTTTCCAGTATCCAAGTCGGCAACAGCGACGAGGGCACGAGGCCGCTCGATGTGCGCAGCTCGCAGCACGGGCTCCTCGGTCGCGTCGCCGAGCAGCACCGCCGCCCCGGTGTCGCTTGTCGCTTGTCGACAACGATGCATTCGACGCCACGCTCACTGAGTTCTGAGGCGATCCGCAGGCCGACACGGCCATAGCCGCAGACGATGACGTGGTTCTCCATGCGCGCGACCCTCCGTTCGCTGCGACGCCGCCCCACGATTTCGCGAATCTCGCCCGCAACGACCAACTCCACGAGGGCAGTCGCCACGTAGAGCATGAAACCGATTGTCAAAATACGGCCGCTGTCATCGAGCGGCTGTGTCTCAGAGAAACCAACCGTCGACAGCGTGATGACCGGCTGGTGCTCGCTCGTCGAGGAGTCGGAAGTCCTCGACGAGCGAGTACCAGCCGATCCCGATCCCAAACACCGCCGCCAGCAGGGCGAACGGCAGAATTAGTCGCTGCACTCAATGCTCCGTGACCAAGCGACCCCCAGATCCTCGCTCTGGGGGTCGGATTCTTAGCGGCCGGTGATCTTCTTACGCTTGTGCTGGACGTAGTCAACCAGCATGTACTCGCCCAGTTGATCCGGTGTGGTGTAGAACACCCGGCCGCCGTTGATCTTCGCGAGCTGGTTCACGAACTCCTTGAGATAGTAGTTCCGGTCCAGCATGAAGGTGTTGATCGTGATGTCTTGCTGCGTAACTCGCTTCACCGCCTTGAGCGTCTCGCGGATCGTGATCGGACTCGGCGGGTAGGCGAACTGCGATCGGCCATTTTCGAGGTGGGCCGTCGGCTCGCCGTCCGAGATCATCAGGATCTGCCGCGTCGCACCGCGATGCTTCGCGAGCAGGCGCTCGGCGATCATCAGCGCGTGGTGCATGTTGGTACCGACGACTGACTCGTCCCACCGAACGTACGGGAGGTCCTGCGGCTTGAGTTCACGGGCCAGCGCCGAGAACCCGACGATGTAGAGGCTGTCCCGCGGATACTGCGCCTTGATCAGGTTCTGCAGCGCGAGTGCAACTTTCTTCGCCGCCTGGAACGAACCGCGGAGGGCCATCGACCACGAGAGGTCGACCATCAGCACGGTCGCAGTCTGCGTCACCAGCTCAGAGCGGTAGATTTCGAAGTCGTCTGGCTGGAGCTTGACCGGCGTCGATGGTCCCTCGCGCTCGATCGCGTTCATGATGGTGCGCCGCATGTCGAGGTGGAACGGGTCGCCGAATTCGTACGATTTCGTCTCATCGAGGCGTTCGCCGTGGCGGCCGGACTGCGGCACCGGGTGGTTACCGATCTCCTGGTTCTTCAACTGCTTGAAGATCTCCGCGAGGGCGTTCTGGCCGATCATCCGCGTGCCACGCGGCGTGAGCTCCCACTCATCGCCCTCCTTGCGAATGTAGCCCGCGTCCTCGAGAACCTCGAGCAGCTGCTTCAGCTCCTCGAAGGTGTCAACCGCCTCGTCGCCGAGGAGCTCGCGGAGCTGATCGAGGTCGACGTCGCCGAGTTCGCCGGTGTACTGCGCGCGCTCAAGACCACTCTCGAGGTCGTCGATGTTCTGCATCTCGTTCATGAGCTGCATCGCCGCCTGGAGGTCGATCTCCTCGTCGCCGCGGAACGGGTACGAGGAGGGCTGGTCACGTGACGGGTTGAGGAAGTCGAGGTTTTGGGCGAGCTCCGACAGCTCGGCCTCGAGCTCTGCGTCGCCGAGCTTGTCGCCGAGCAGGCTCTGGAGCTGCTGTCGCTGGTCAGACGGCATCGACTCCATCAGCGACTGCAGCGCCTGCATTTGCTCCTGCATCTGTGCCAGGAGCTCGTCCAGCAACTGCGGCGGGTTCTCCCCGAACATGTCTCCGTACTTCTCCATGAACTGATCGAAGTCCGGCTCCTCGCCGCGCATTCGCTGCGCGAGCATGTCATTGAGGTCGCGGACCATGTCCTTCATGCGCTCCATGTCGCCTTCGGACATCTCGTCGACCATCTTCGAGACGTCGTTGAAGAACGACTCGGTCATTGCCCGACGGAGCTGTTCGACCAGTTCCTGGTAGCGGCTCTGCGCGTCGGGGTTCAGGAACTCATAGTTCTGTAGCTCCTGCATCTGGCCGGCCGTGTCTCCCGGCAGTTGCTCGATGAAGTCCTGCTTGCGCTGGGGGATCAGTTCCAGCATCTGCTGGAACTGCTCCTCATCGGTCAATTCGTTCTCGCCCTGGCCCGCCTCGCCAGTCTCGCCGCCAGACTGCTCCCGGCCACCGGCTTGGGGCTGCCCACCCGCTTGCTGGTGGCCACCGGGCTGTTGCTGGCCACCAGCCTGTTGCTGCGAATCCTCTGCCGAGGCGCCGTCACCCTGTTCGTCGGTCGGATCGCCCTCGCCGGGCTCGCCGGGAATGGGCTCACCGAGGCGGTCACGGAGCATGTCGCGCTCCATGTCGAGAATCTCGTGGAGCTCCTTGCGGATGTCGTCCATCACGCCGCCGAGATCGAACTGATCGAGGCGTTCGCGTCGCTGCTGGCGGAGCTGCTGGAGCAGGTCGCGGAGGCCCTGCATCTGGCCGCCCTGATCCTGATCGCGCATCCCGCGCTGCATCAAGTTCCGCAGCGCGTGCTGCAGATCGCCGAAGTTCATCAGGTCATCAGAGAGCGCATCGAGGATCTGATCGGCCTCGAGTCCCTGGATCTCCTGGGTACCGTCCCACTCGCTGTACCGGTATCGCATGGCCATGACGGCCTCCGTTCGCGCCCACCGCCAGCGGTGCGCGCGATAGTCCCGAGGGTGTCGCTACCCGCGGTAGAGCGAGTGCCCGGCGGC
>Ga0114999_10001772_pt1 | contig 29552 bp, 26 predicted proteins | sample ArcticOcean_MG_C_3_FD_89820 | JGI IMG/M metagenome (GOLD analysis project Ga0114999, IMG submission 89820) | Marine microbial communities from western Arctic Ocean - ArcticOcean_MG_CB8_126 | ecosystem: Environmental > Aquatic > Marine > Oceanic | place: Arctic Ocean: Canada Basin | collected...
GGAAAGCCTGGATCACCACAGCGATCGCCGGGGCGGCTTGCCTGCTCGCGTTCGCGATCGCTCCCATGGCGGCCGTTGGACCGGGCCCGCACGAAGCACCAGGCCCGAAGTTCCTGACCGGTCAATTGTTGGTTGCGCCGCCCGGCATGTCGGATTCGCGCTTCAAGCAGTCGGTGATCTACATGGTCTCGCACGACGAAAAGGGTGCCTTCGGGCTGATCATCAACAAGATCCTCGGTGAGGAACCCTTCGAAAAGCTTATGAGCAAGGACGCGCCGCCCATCGACACGGAGGGCCGGACGATACGCATCCACTTTGGCGGACCCGTCGAATTCGGCCAGGAATTCGTCCTGCACACGCGGGATTACGTCAGTGAGCACACGGTCGTGGTCAACGACACGTTCGCCATGACACCGGGCGAAGATTTCGCGCTCCTGCTGGCCCTGGCGAAGGGCAAGGGGCCCCGCGAAAGCATTCTGGCGCTTGGCTACGCGGGCTGGTCTCCGGGGCAACTCGAATCTGAGATGAATCAGGAAGCCTGGGTCACCACGACAACCGACGAAGCCTTCGTCTTCGACAAGGAACTAACCGACAAATGGCAACGCGCCTATGACCGCCGCGAATTCACGCTGTAGAGGATCCACCTTTCAACCCCACGCACAGGAAAATGGTGTCGTACCCCAAAGGGGCCTGACACCTTTTCCCCGATGACACGGGATGAGAGCAAACAGACCAAAACCACCCCTTCTCTATCTCCCCCTGCTAGGGGGAGAGGAACTAGCGGACCGTTTGATCTCCTCCCCCCTGGCAGGGGGGAGGTCGGGAGGGGGGTAGTTTTGCATTTTTTTCCCGAAGCTACTTCACCCGCGCCGGCCCCCAAAAGGCCGACTCCGCCCCCGGACGCACAGGCGCCGGGCCGAGGTTCTGCGCGCCGGTGAACGAATCGGCGCCAAGGCCCGCGCGGAAATCCTCCGTCATCTCGATCTTCACCGTCTCCGTCGGGATACCGATGGCGTCGGCGATCCGGGTGTAACCCTCGAAGGCGCCCGAGACGGCAGCGGCATCGACCAGGGCGCCGCCGCCCAATGTCTCCATAACCTCGAACCGCGCGGCCTCCAGTGCCGCATCGCTCCCGCTGATCAGGGCCTCGGTAAATCGGACCAGCAGCGCCGCATGGGGCACCGTGCCGTCGTCCGCCGCCGCATCGATGAGGACCTGAAGGTCGCTGTCCTTGCCGTCGTGCTTGAGGCTCTCACGGAGCCTCGCCGAATGGCCGGCGGTTCAGTAGAAGCAGCCGTTCAGAACCGACACCTTAGAGGCGATCAGCTCCACCTGGGCGAAGGTGATCTCGCGGACCTGGCGGTCGAGATCCCAGCTCGCCCCCGCCGGCGTGTACTGCTCGTGCGCGATTTCGTTGTAGGCCCGGGTTTCCGCCGGCACCAGGCTCAGGGCCTGCAACACGTACGACACCAAAGGAGTATCGGGATAAAGATCAGCCTCCGCCTCGCTGACGTCCTCCGGCGCCAGCAGCGGCACCCAGGCGGGCCCGGGTTTCGCCCCTTCGGGCCGGGTCCGCGTCGGCTCACCAGGCACCGGGTCGGGCAACGGGATGGGCCCCAGGCCGATGCCGCGCCGGCACTGATCGACTGCCAGCACGCTCACGATAACGCCGACCGTCTCCACGTATTCCGCATCGCTCAGGCCTTCCGCCAGGATGCCGTTCAGCCAGCTTTGGCTCAGGCGGCCCGGGTCGCTGACGATCCGATGAATGACATCCACGAGAGGCTCCGGAAGCCCCCCCAGGCTGTCGTGGGTCCCCGTGACCGCATAGGGCGACAGTGCCGCCTTGCGTGAGTCACACAGCGCACAGGCCGCCACGTTCCGCACCTCCGCCGCGATGGCCACCCGCGTCGCGCCATCCCACCACGTCCCCGCCTCAGCCAGCCGCCGCCAGGTCCGCCGATGAACATCAGCCAAACCTTCCCGAACCGGAACGGCCGTAGTGTCGAAATCGAGTTCATTCATACCCAATCCTACCCCTCAACCCCACACTTAGGGAAATGGTGTCGTACCCCAAAGGGGTCTGACACCTTGTTTCCGTTGGCCCGGAATGAGGGTAACCAAACCAAAGGCACCCCCCCTTCACTCCGCCTGCACCTCCCAGGGCGCGACCCACCCGATGGCGACTACCCCCTTTCGCAAGACGATCTGCACTGTTGCTCCGTGTCTTGGCATTGCATGCGAGCTTGGTCACCATCCGGCTCACATTGCTCTTCTTTCGCCTCGGTTTCTTCCAAACATTGGTCGAGCCTGGGATCGAGAACTCCGTACTTTCTTGTGCAGCCCAAAAACCGGTTCGCCCATTTGTCAGAGCACCTGTCTTCGGTCCTGTCTGCTCGGTCGCTGCAATTATCTTTTGCAGACTCACAGCGATCAAAACACGGCTCTAGTCTGGCGCTATCTCTTGGCGAGTTGGTCGTAGGAGTTGGGCCCGGAGTGTTCATGCCCGTATTGGATTCGCAGAGAACTTTAATCTTCTCTGTGGTAAATCCAGAATCCTTGAGCTTCAAAATGTCTTCGATGGAGCATTTGTTCTCGCGATCAGTTGTTGATTGGTTAGTAATCGGCGATGACGGTTGCCGTGGCTGGGCCACATTAGATTGGCCGGTTGAAGCGAGCGCGGCGTGAAAACACGAGACGGCATCTGCAACCCGCGCGGGGCCTGGTTTGTGGGTCCAGTCTCCTAGTGAATTTCCAAACATTTGTTGGAGGCCTGCAAGATCATTTTGTTGGAACCAGTCCTGTTCAATGCCCGTACGTATAGCCCAACAATCAGCAGCCGCCTCATTTGATCCCACCAAGAAATGGGCACACTCGTGCGCATAAACGAATAGCTGCAATTGCGACGGCAATCGCAACGCGGCCGGGCTGAGCCCTATAAATCCCATGCGCGCTACGGCCAAATCTTGCAGGTTTGGGTCAATGACCGTGGTTACTCCGCCGCAAGAAACTCGGTGATCACCAATCACCGGATTGGGACCAATGTTTTGCTGAGCTTCGACGGTTGATTGCAGCAGGACCGACGCAGCCAAAGCCAAAATCGCAACGGCAAGAGTTCTGTATATCTTTGCCATTCTGCCCCCCCCTAGTTCTGTACAGGCGAGTTGGTGCTGTAGACGAAAGGCATTTTGCCAAGTGCATTGTAGATTGTTTTCAGAAATGCACGCTATGGATGTAGGCGCTCTCCGGCAATCCATTGCTGACCCGCGCCGGCTCTGTGTCATGGGTGCGGTCGGATACAGTGTGGACTCTCGGAGTGGCGAAGGGTGATGAAGGCAAAGCAACGACTAGGAGATCTTGCCGAAGGATCCGCCTGATCCTACCCACTCAGGAATCTGCTGATCGTGCTTCAGGCGCAATCGTTGCATCCGAACAGCCTCGAAGATCTTATCCGGATTTGCGCTTTCATCGGTCAATCCTGGAAGGCTGGCCTTTGCTTCAATGATGAACCTGTTCGGCAAGAGCGGGTTGTCTGCATTGCGGTAAGCGGCATCCCACCACAACTGGATGCATTCCCGGGCGGCATTGAGAACTTCACTTCCCGGCAACCGGTTTCGCTTCTGGTTCTGATTTACATGGCGATGCGAAGGCAGCAGGTTCCATAAATCGCTACACGGCCAGGCCGACCATGGAAAGCAGTGGTCGACATCCAGGTTTCTGTGATTGAGACGACGGCCGCTCCAGACACAATTGAGTGTCCCATTGGCAATCAGGTCCTTGGCCCTCTCCTTTGCGATGCGCACGTCCCTGTCTGGATCCAGCCAGGTCATGGCATTGGTGACGATCGTCTTGTTCAAAGTGCGTTCCTGGCTTTTCGCATACACCATCATTAGCCTTGTCCACTCGGCTGTCAGCGCCGGCTCGATCCATACGTTAAAGCGGCCCAAAGCCCGCCAAATGTCGCGTGGGATCAATAGTTCCCCGAAACTTGAGAGATAAGATGCGTCAATTCTTATGTCGGACGGCGCGCTTACACGGGGGTTCGGGTGGGTCTTGAGTATTGAATCACCGCTCGGGTAGGTCATGAAGTGCACAGGCATACGGACGATCGTTTGGCACGCGTCTCGAATTGCGCGATGGAGGGCCGACGAATGCGGTGGCCCGAATCGTGATCCAACCCGGAAATCGAGATGAGATCTATGAGTCAGAGCGCGAAACCCGTCTTTCACAAATCCGAGTCGGTCAAGTCCACGATTTTGAGGGTTCTGCGGAAGATTGGCTTTGAGAAGCGGTTGGAAAAGCCGAATCCAATAGAGCCCGACCAACCCGAGCGGGATGGCGATGTGGTCCTCTTCCGTTTCTCTTGCGAGTCCGATAGTGCCGTCCGCCGCGCGACCCAGAACTCGCAAGAGCGCGAGCTTATATCCAGGCTGGGCCGGAACGCTTGCGAGCACCTATGCGGAGCGGCCACCTCGTGGAGCCCGGTGTCCACGGCTCAATCGGCCTCAGCTAGCCGTTCAGCGATGGCCGCTGTTGCGAGAGTCCGCCGTTGGTCGGTTACAGCCTTATTGGCTGACAATATTTTGCGTCTTCATAGCGAGGAAACTGACAGCAGGCACAAAATTTTCGCACTACAACCGCTTCTCAATATGTTTCCAAAATTTCCCGCATGAGTTATGTGGAAAATATGAAACCCTTTAAGACATTGATTTAGAGAATTTATTTGGTTGCGGAGAGAAGATTCGAACCTCTGACCTTCAGGTTATGAGCCATAGGTTGCGGCCTACTGGTGGCTTCTGCAAACTTGCCTTTGAAACACAGAAATTCCTAGAAACTACTGTACATATCCAGTTTCCCTAATTTTGTAAGAACCGATACCATTTGTACTGAAAGACCCCCCTATGGCCCCTGCCCGGGGTGTCGAGATGAATAACAGTGGTTTCGAGGGATGCATTTCGGTGGACGCAGCCCAGGATTGCACGTCAGAGTCTGCCCGCTCTGACTGAAGATAGGGCCAATAATTATGGTCCGTCGGTGGGGATATAGTGGGGTTAGGCCGAATAATTTTGTTGGGCAGGCACTGAAACCACTGGAAAACCTGGTCGGGGAGAGAGGATTTGAACCTCCGGCCCCCACGTCCCGAACGTGGTGCTCTGCCAGGCTGAGCTACTCCCCGAGAAGGGCGATCTTATAGAGCAGATCGTGTTGAAATGGAAACCCAACAGAGTTTCGTCGGGTTTCCATTTCAACACGTGAATCTGATCGATTGATCAAATTCGGCGCCGGGTGTCCCCGGTCGCAAGGAGCGCGGTGCCATGCAAGTTCGGCTTGGCGCTCAAAAAAAACACCCCCCTCCCGCCTGCGGGACCGAAGCCCCTTCGGCGCGGCGATGGCCCGACCTCCCACCTGCCTCGCCGCGGCGTAGCCTTCGGCGCAGCCGGGAAGGTGGGACGAGTGCGATCGGCGGGCGGCTTCGCGCGGCTCCTCAGTGCGCGCGGTCGACGCAGAAATCGACGACGTCGATCAGCGTTTGCTTGAGCTCGCTGTCGGAGAAAATGCCGAGCGCGTCGCGGGCCATGGCGCCGTAGTGGCGGGCCCGCTCGACGGTGTCGGCCAGCGCGTTGTGGGCGTTCAGATAGGCGATGGCCTGTTCGAGATCGGCATCGGTCTGTTCACCGGCCTCGAGCGTCCGCTTCCAGAATTCCCGCTCCTCTTCGTTGCCGCGGCGAAAGGCTAGCACGATGGGCAACGTGATCTTGCCCTCGCGGAAGTCGTCGCCGACGGTCTTGCCCAGCGTCGCCTGATGGGCCGAATAATCGAGCACGTCGTCGATGAGCTGAAAGGCGATGCCGAGATTGCGCCCGAAGGATTCGAGCGCGTCCTCCTCGGCCCGCGGGCGGTCCGGAACCACGGCGCCGATCCGCGCCGCGGCGGCGAACAGGGCCGCCGTCTTGGCCGAGGCGACCTCGAGATAGGCGTCTTCCGTGGTCGCCGTGTCGTTCGTCGTCAAAAGCTGCAGGACCTCGCCTTCGGCGATGACGGCAGAGGCCGTGGAGAGGATATCCAGGACCTTGAGCGAGCCGTCCTCAACCATAAGCTGGAAAGCACGGCTGAACAAAAAGTCACCGACCAGGACGCTGGCCTGGTTGCCCCAGACGGCATTGGCTGTCGCGTTACCCCGGCGCAGGTTGCTTTCGTCGACCACGTCGTCATGAAGCAGGGTCGCCGTGTGGATGAATTCGACGCACGCCGCCAGTTTCACGTGGCGTGTGCCGGCGTATCCGCACATGCGCGCGCAGGCGAGGGTGATCAGCGGCCTCAGGCGCTTGCCGCCGGCCGCGATGATGTGACCCGCGAGTTCGGGGATCAGCGGCACGCGGCTGTGCATGCGCGTGAGGATCACCTCGTTGACCTGTGCGAGGTCTTCGCCCACGAGGTTCTTCAGGTTGTCGAACGCCTGCCGTGATGGCGGGTTCGGTGGTTGCGTCAATGTGACGACTTTGGCCACGACCGGCTCCATACTTGACCTTGTTTGGAAGCGCGGGCGAGCTTAATGATGCACTTCTTTGACGGCAACCCTGCCCCCAAGGTCCCAGACCCAAGATCCGGACCCAAGGTTCCAACCCCAAGATACCAGAGCATGACCGAACTGCTGCGCACAAACGACCCGGTACTCATCTCGTGGCTGCGTGCTTTGCTTGGAGACGACGGGATTGAGCTTATCGTGCTCGATTCTCACATGTCCGTAATGGAGGGCAGCATCTCGGCCATTCCACGCCGGGTCATGGTGCACGACGATCACATCATCCGCGCCCGCCGCCTGCTCGATGCCGCGGAGATCGACTATGACCGCACCAACCTCACCTGATCCGCCCACGGCTGCAACGACGCAAGACGCGCTGCTCGGCGGACAGCTAAAGCTGCGCCAGCCGGCCGACGGCTATCGCGTGGCGGTCGATCCCATCCTGCTCGCCGCCGCGGTCCCGGCCAATCCGGATCAGACGATTCTCGACGCCGGCTCCGGGGTCGGCGCGGCGGCCCTGTGCCTGGCCCATCGCGTGCCCGGCTGCCAGGCAACCGGCATCGAAATTCAGACGGCACTCGCGGCCTTGGCCCACGAGAACGCGGCACAGAACGGGTTGTCGGAAGCCGTCCGGTTCGTGGAAGGCGATATCGCCGCACCGCCCGCAAGCCTGAAGCCGCCGGAATTCGATCACGTCATGACCAATCCGCCGTACCTCCGGGCCGCGGAATCCCGCATCCCGTCCTCGTCCGCGAAAGCGATCGCCACCGTGGAACAAGATATCGATCTGGCCGCCTGGCTGAACATTTGCGCCCGCATGACCAAGCCACAGGGCACCGTGACGGTCATTCACCGGGCCGACCGGCTGGATGACGTGGTGCGGGCCCTGGGCACGTCCTGCGGCGCCCTCATCGTCTACCCGCTCTGGCCCAGGGCCGGGGCGGACGCCAAGCGCATGATCGTCCGCGGCACCATCGGCCGCGAGACCCCCCTCCGCCTCTCCCCCGGCCTCATCCTCCACCAGGATAACGGCGACTACACCCCACAAACCCAATCCATCCTCCGCAACGCCGCCCCGTTGATTCTCTAGGGACGATCCACCCCCATCCCGCCTGCGGGGCCGAAGCCCCTTCGTCGCGGCGAAGGCCCGGCCTTCCTCCTGCTAGGGGGAAAGAGATCAGCGTGGCCGCTAGCGTTCCCTCTCCCTAGCAGGGAGAGGGTAGGGAGAGGGTGGTCCGCCAACGCATTTCCATTCAACGGATAACGCACTACATTCGACGCTCAATGTCTGACAATCCTCTCATATCGACACCCCGGCGCTGGATGGCTCGCGTCATGCGGCGAGCGCCCGTGGTCACCGTGCTGCGGCTTTCCGGCGTGATCGCCGCGTCGTCGCGGTTGCATTCCGGCTTGAACCTGGTGGCGCTCGCCCCGCACATCGAGGCGGCCTTCAGCCAACGCCGGTTGAAGGCGGTGGCGCTGGCCATCAATTCCCCGGGCGGATCGCCGGCCCAGACCAGTCTCATCTTCCGCCGCATTCGGGCGCTGGCTGCCGAGAATGAGGTCCCCGTCCTGGCCTTCACCGAGGACGTCGCGGCATCGGGCGGCTATTGGCTGGCTTGCGCAGCCGACGAGATCTTCGCTGACGAGAGCTCGATCATCGGCTCCATCGGCGTCGTGGCCTCGAGCTTCGGGTTCGTTGAGCTGATGGAAAAATTCGGCGTCGAACGCCGCCTCCACACCCAGGGCGACAAGAAATCCCTGATGGACCCGTTCAGCCCCGAAAAGCCCGCCGATGTACGGCGCCTGACGGCTCTGCAGAAAGACATTTTCGAGGCCTTCAAGGACACCGTCAGGGAGCGACGGGGCGAGAAACTCACACTGGCCGATCGCCAGGCCTTCTCGGGCGAGATCTGGACTGGACGCAAGGCGCTCAAACACGGCCTTATCGACGGCATCGGTGACCTTCGATCGGTCATGCGCGAACGCTACGGCGAAGACGTGCGCTTCAAGGTCCTGGGCCGGGAGCCCAGAATGCTGAGCCGACTGATGCGCCGCCGCTTCGGCGGCACCGGCACGGCGTTCCCAGATATCCCAGACATCCCGGTGATGCCGGGAAACTGGGCCGACCAACTCATCTCCGCCGTCGAAGCCCGCACCCTCTGGTCCCGCTTCGGCCTGTGACAGGAAGGTTAAACACTGAGGACACCGAGAACACTGAGGGACCGCGCGAGCGGATCGCACGATCTTGAAATGGCTTATTGCGCGCAGGACGCACAGTTGTTCAATTTGGTTGGGCGCGCAGCGCCCTGAAAACGTCACCACACGAGCCTTCAAACGAATGATGAGTATTTGGGCGCCGCGCGAAACGAATACACGGTCCCTCAGTGTCCTCGGTGTTTAAAAGAAACCTGGAAGCAGCCTCCCCATGCTCGGACTAAGCCTCTCAAAGATCGCGCTGACCGCGGCAGTCATCTTTGCCGTGTGGTACGGCTTCAAATACCTCGGCCGCATCACGGGCTCGTCCAAACCGACCGGCAGGGCGCCTGATCGGCCCGCCGCCGCGCCCACGGTGGAAGACCTCCAGAAATGCGAGGTCTGCGGGACCTACGTCGCCTCCGACTCCGCCCCAACGTGCGATCGCGCCGACTGTCCGCATGCCTGAAAGCCGCGAGTGAAACCTTCCTTGACCGGCCGCGGGTCTACGGCTACTTTCTGGCGCGAGCCGGCACCCCCCTGCAGAGACCTGATTCCACACCGTTGAGGAACCGTGAGATGGCGGCTTCCGTCCCCTCCGCACATTCCTTTCAGAACTTGATTCTGGCGCTGCAGGGATTCTGGGCGGAGCAGGGCTGTGTCGTCTTGCAGCCCTACGATCTCGAGGTCGGCGCGGGCACCTTCCACCCCGCGACCACGCTGCGCTCGTTGGGCCCGGATCCCTGGAGGGCCGCCTACGTTCAGCCTTCGCGGCGCCCCACCGACGGGCGTTACGGGGAAAATCCGAACCGGCTGCAGCATTACTACCAGTTCCAGGTCATCCTCAAGCCATCGCCCGATGACATCCAGGATCTCTATCTGGCGAGCCTCGCCCACATCGGCATCGATGCTGCCAACCACGACATCCGCTTCGTCGAGGACGACTGGGAGAGCCCGACCCTCGGCGCCTGGGGGCTGGGCTGGGAGGTCTGGTGCGACGGCATGGAGGTCTCGCAGTTCACCTATTTTCAGCAGGTCGGCGGCTTTGACTGCGATCCCGTTTCGGGAGAGATCACCTACGGGCTCGAGCGGCTCGCCATGTACGTCCAGGGCGTGGAGAACGTCTTCGATCTGGACTGGAACGGGGTCGAGGGCGAAGGGCGGATGACCTACGGCGACGTCTACCTGCGCAGCGAGCGTGAATTCTCGGCCTACAACTTCGAGCACGCCGACACCGATGTGCTGTTGCGGCAGTTCACCGACGCGGAGGTCGCGTGCGGCAAGCTCGTCGACGCCGGGTTGGCTCTGCCGGCCTACGACCAATGCATGAAGGCATCGCACCTGTTCAACCTGCTCGATGCGCGGGGCGTGATCAGTGTGACGGAACGCGCGGCCTACATCGGCCGGGTGCGGGCGCTGGCGCGGGCGAGCTGTGAACAGTGGCTAAGCCCAGCGGCAGGGGAGACCTGATCCCATGCCCGAGCTATTCCTGGAAATATTGTCCGAAGAGATCCCCGCCCGTATGCAGGTCCGGGCCGCCGCCGATCTTAAGCGCCTGACGGAGGAAGCCTTCAAAGACGCCGGCCTCGCCTTCGATTCCATCGACTCCCACGTCACGCCGCGACGTCTGGTTCTCGTCGCCGCGGGCTTGCCGGAGCGCCAGCCCGACGTGACCGACGAGCGCAAGGGCCCGCGTGCCGACGCACCGGAAAAGGCGATCGCCGGGTTTCTGAAATCAGTCGGGCTCAGCCGCGATCAGATCGAGGAGCGGGAGACGGACAAGGGTCCCGTCCTGTTCGCCGTCATCGAGCGCACCGGCCGCGCTTCCTCGGACGTGCTCGCCGACCTCGTGCCGGGCGTATTGAAAGCCCTGCCCTGGCCTAAATCCATGCGTTGGGGCAACGGATCGACGCGCTGGGTCCGGCCGTTGCACAGCATCGTCTGCCTGTTTGACGGCGCCGTCGTGCCGTTCGCGTTGGCAGATATCTCTGCCGGCGATGTAACCGTGGGCCACCGTTTCCTGTCGCCCGAACCCTTCACCGTGTCGGGATTCGCCGACTATGCGGAAAAGCTGCGCGCGGCCCACGTGATCCTCGAGCGCGCCGAGCGCCGCGGCTTGATCGCCGACGGCGCTGCAAAGCTCGCCGAAGCCGAGGGCCTGAAGGTTACGCAGGACGACGCACTCCTGGACGAGGTCACCGGTCTGGTGGAATGGCCCGTGCCCTTGTTGGGCAGGATCGACGGCGAGTTCATGGAGCTGCCGCCCGAGGTAATGACGACCACCATGCGCGTGAACCAGAAATACTTCGCGCTCGAGGACGCCGACGGCAAATTCGCGCCGCGCTTTATCGTTGTTGCCAATACGGTGGCGGCCGACGGCGGGCAGGCCATCGTGGCCGGTAACGAGCGTGTGCTCCGCGCCCGTCTCGCCGATGCCAAATTCTTCTGGGACCAGGACCGTAAGCGGACCCTGGCGAGCCGTGCGCCGGCGCTCGCCAAGATCATCTTTCACGCCAAGCTCGGAACGGTCGATGAGAAGGTCAACCGCATGCAGGCGCTGGCGACGGACGTGGCGCGGCATATTCCCGGCGCGGACGTGGACCGCGTGCGCTCCGCGGCACGCTTGGCCAAGGCCGATCTCGTGGCCGGCATGGTGGGGGAATTTCCCGAACTTCAAGGTCTGATGGGCCGGTATTACGCCCTCGAGGACGGCGAGCACGCGGAAGTCGCGGCGGCGATTGCGGAACACTACGCGCCTCAGGGGCCGCAGGACCCATGCCCGACGGCGCCGGTCAGTATCGCCGTCGCGCTGGCCGACAAGATCGATACCCTGGTCGGCTTCTACGCGATCGATGAGAAGCCCACCGGGTCGAAGGATCCCTTTGCGCTGCGCCGCGCGGCGCTGGGCGTCATCCGTCTCATCTTGCAGAACGCCTTGAACCTGAAGCTTCGGGATGTGTTCGTCAGTGCCCATGGTCTGTACGACCGTGCCGCGGTTGCGGGCTCAACGGCAGAGGCGGTGGCGGGGGAACTCATGGAGTTCATCGCCGACCGTCTCAAGGTCCATCTGCGCGACCAGGGCGTCCGTCACGACAGGATCACGGCGGTCTTCTCGCTCACGGCCGAAGATGATCTCACGCGTCTCATGGCGCGGGTCGGCGCGCTGGATGAATTCCTGGCGGGGGATGATGGGGAGAACCTGCTGACGGCCTATCGCCGGGCCGCCAATATTGTACGTATCGAGGAAAAGAACGACGGTGCGGCGTATCACGGCCGCGCTGATGACGACCTGTTGCGCGAGCAGCAGGAGCGGGACCTGTTCGACGCGTTGGTGGCCTCGGAGACGGAAATCACGAAACGCCTCGAGGCGGAACAGTATGTTGATGCCATGTCGGTGCTGTCGCGGCTGCGGCGCCCGGTCGATGCGTTTTTCGACGACGTGACCGTGAATTGTGACGAACCGGATTTGCGCCGCAACCGGCTGTTGTTGCTCTCCCAGATCGGGTCTGCCTTGGAGAGCGTCGCTGATTTTTCAAAAATTGAGGGCTGAGAGCGACATGGGAAACTGGGTTTACACCTTCGGAGGCGGCAAAGCGGATGGCCGCGCCGAACTTCGGAATTTGTTGGGTGGCAAAGGCGCCAATCTTGCCGAAATGGCGAGCCTCGGTCTCCCGGTTCCGCCGGGTTTCACGATCACCACCGAGGCCTCCACGGCCTATTACGAAAATGACGAGAACTATCCCGACGCGCTCCCTTCCGAGGTCGACGTCGGCATGGCATTTATCGAAGGAATTGTCGGCACGCGTTTCGGCGATCCCGAAGATCCTCTCCTGGTCTCGGTGCGTTCCGGTGCCCGGGCCTCCATGCCGGGCATGATGGATACTGTCCTCAATCTCGGCCTCAACGACGTGACCGTCGAAGGCATGGCCCGGAAAAGCGGTGATGAGCGGTTCGCCTTCGACTCCTATCGCCGCTTTATCCAGATGTATTCCGATGTCGTGCTCGGCGTCGATCATGGCAACTTCGAAGATCTTCTCGACGCCCACAAGGACCGTAAGGGCCTCATGCTCGACATCGAACTCGGCGCCGAAGATTGGCGCCAGGTCGTAGAGGCCTACAAGGCGAAGGTGCTGGAGTTTCATGGCACGCCGTTCCCGCAGGATGTTCAGGAGCAGCTTTGGGGGGCCGTCGGCGCCGTGTTCGGGTCATGGATGAACCGTCGCGCGATCACCTATCGCAGATTGCACAGCATCCCCGACGGCTGGGGTACGGCGGTGAATGTCCAGGCCATGGTCTTCGGGAACATGGGCGATGATTGTGCGACGGGCGTTGCTTTCACGCGCGATCCTTCGACCGGCGAAAACCGGTTCTACGGGGAATATCTGGTGAACGCACAAGGCGAGGACGTCGTCGCCGGAATCCGGACACCGCAGCATCTGACCGTCGCGGCGCAGGAAGCCAATGGCTCAAATCTGCCGTCCATGGAAGAGACCATGCCTGAGGTCTTCAAACAGCTTGCCGACGTATTCCATCGTCTGGAGACCCACTACCGTGACATGCAGGACATCGAATTCACGGTCCAGCAGAACAAGCTGTGGATGCTTCAGACCCGTTCGGGTAAGCGCACGGCGCGCGCGGCGCTCAAGATTGCCGTCGACATGGCGGAAGAAGGGTTGATCACGCACGACGAGGCGTTGGTGCGGATCGACCCCATGTCGTTGGACCAGCTTCTTCACCCGACGCTCGATCCCGACGCCGAGCGGGACGTGCTGGCAAAAGGCCTGCCTGCCTCACCTGGCGCGGCATCCGGCGTCGTCGTGTTCACGGCCGATGATGCCGAGCGCATGGCCGCGGACGAGACAAAGGTCATACTGGTTCGGATGGAGACCAGTCCCGAGGATATTCACGGCATGCATGCCGCACAGGGTATTTTGACCAGCCGTGGTGGCATGACGAGCCATGCGGCCGTCGTGGCGCGGGGCATGGGACGGCCGTGCGTATCCGGGGCCGGTGCCGTCCGCGTCGATTATGCCGAACAACGCCTGACGGTCGGCGATCGCTCGGTCGCCAAAGGGGAAATCCTCACCATCGACGGCGGGACCGGCGAGATCATGGTGGGGGAGGTCAAGACCGTGCTGCCCGAACTGTCGGGTGACTTCACCAAGGTCATGGCCTGGGCCGACGAGACGCGCCGCCTGAAGGTCAGGACCAACGCGGAAACGCCGAACGACGTGCAGACGGCGCGTGATTTCGGCGCCGAGGGGATCGGGCTGTGCCGGACGGAGCATATGTTTTTCGACGCCGACCGGATCGTTGCCGTCCGCGAGATGATCGTCGCCGACGACGAGGCCGGACGGCGGGCCGCTCTCAACAAGATCCTGCCCATGCAGCGGGACGATTTCGCCGAGATTTTCCGCATCATGGTGGGGCTTCCGGTCACGATCCGGTTGCTCGACCCGCCACTGCACGAATTTTTGCCCCACACCGAGGAAGACGTCAGTGATGTTGCCGCGGCGGCGGGTGTCGACGAGGCGGCGTTGCGCCATCGCGTGAACCAGCTTCGCGAATCGAACCCGATGCTGGGCCATCGCGGGTGCCGCCTGGGAATCACCTATCCCGAGATCTACGAGATGCAGGCGCGGGCGATCTTCGAGGCCGCGCTCGATGTCGGGACCGAGCTCGGTCAGGTCATTGAACCGGAAGTCATGCTGCCCCTCATCGCGACCCGCAAGGAATTTGACATCCTACGGGAGAAAATCGATGCCGTGGCGGACCAGGTGGCGGAAGAACGCGGCCAGCGCCCGGCGTATCTGGTCGGCACGATGATCGAGCTCCCGCGCGCGGCATTGCGTGCCGGTGAGATCGCGGAAAGCGCTGAATTCTTCAGCTTTGGCACCAACGACCTCACGCAAACGACGTTCGGTATCAGCCGGGACGACGCGGCATCGTTCCTCGACGACTACATCCGCCAGGAGATCTTCGCCGGCGACCCGTTCGTCAGCCTGGATATCGATGGCGTGGGCGAACTGGTGGAGGTCGCCACCGAGCGGGGCCGCAAGTCGCGCCCGGACCTCAAGGTCGGGATCTGCGGCGAACACGGCGGCGATCCGGCATCGGTCGCCTTCTGTCACCGCATCGGGCTCGACTACGTATCGTGCTCTCCCTACCGCGTCCCCATCGCCCGCCTCGCCGCCGCCCAAGCCACCCTCGACGACAACCGCGAAGACTAACCCCCCATCCTCCCAACCTCCTCCCTGTTAGGGAGGAGGAGTCTTGCGGCGCCACACGATCTCCTTCCCCCTAGCAGGGGGAAGGTCGGGATGGGGGTGGATCGCGGTCCCTCTACGTTAACGCTGGGTGAGGGGGAGTTAGGCGGCACCCACCGCTCTAAACGCCCGTGGATCAACCCCGCAACGGTTTACGCACCGCCTCCCCGGGTATATCAGCGTCCGTACCTCTCGCGTACGGAACGGACGCATCGCCAGCGTGACATCACCATCCCACCAGCAGGGCGACATCGCACCCGTCGCCGGCATCCTTTTCATGCTGGCGGCCTCGGCCATGTTCGTGGCATCCGACTCATTGGCCAAATTCATGTCGGCGTCCTTTGTCGTCGTGCAGATTCTGTGGGCGCGCTATACCTTTCACCTGATCTATCTGACGCTGCTGACGAAGCCGCGGGATTACCGGCGCCTGATCGCGACAGGGGCCGGCGGCCTCCAATTCGTCCGATCTTTCTCCATTCTGGCTTCGTCGGTGTGTTTCTATATCGCGCTCAAGCACGTCCCCTTGGCGACGGCAGCGGCGGTCAGCTTCACCTGGCCGCTCGTGGTCACCGCGCTGTCGGTTCCACTGCTCGGCGAGCGTGTCGGGTTCCGGCGGTGGATGGCCGTCGTGGTGGGCTTCGGCGGTTCCTTGATCGTCATTCGCCCGGGCTTCGGGTTCGACCATTGGGCGGCATTCATGCCGTTTGGAACCGCCTTGTTTTACGGCATCTATCAAATCTGCACGCGCAAGGTGAGCCCCGTCGACTCGCCGCAAACCAGCTTGTTCTACACAGCAGCGCTGGGCACGCTCGTGCTCAATGGTGTGGCGCCCTTCTACTGGCATACGCCGGACGCCACGGGCTGGCTCATGATGCTCGGTCTCGCGGTGTTCAGTATCTCGGGTCAGTACCTGATCATCCGGGCGCTGGCGGTGACGCCGGCTGCCGTATTGGCGCCGTATGCCTACGTCTATCTGGTCTTCGCCGGCTTGGCGGGTTTTGCTGTGTTTGGCGACAAATTGGACGGTTACACGATCGTGGGGTCGCTGATCATCACCGGGAGTGGTCTTTTCGTATTCTTCCGTGAACGCTTGGTGGCGCATCAGGCCGGATCCCGATGAATTTCCTGTAATGGCCCCACTTTGATGGCACGAGTCTGATGGCAAAAAAGCAAACTCGATCGATTGCTGGCCGAGGTCCGGGCCTGCCGTATCTGCGAGGCACATTTGCCGCTTGGACCGCGTCCCGTGCTGCGGGCCAAGCGGTCGGCGCGCATACTCATCATCGGGCAGGCGCCGGGCGCCAAGGTCCATGAAAGCGGCGTGCCGTGGGATGACCGGTCGGGTGATCGTCTCCGCGACTGGCTCGCGATCGACCGGGAGACCTTCTATGACGACCGCCAAGTCGCCATCGTCCCGATGGGCTTTTGCTATCCGGGCCGGGACAAGAACGGCGGTGACAGTCCGCCCCGCCCCGAATGCGCGCCGCAATGGCATCCGGCGTTATTACCGGCCCTCAAAGGCGTCACGCTGACGCTCCTGGTGGGGAGCTACGCCCAGGCTCACTATTTGGGCAAGCGCCGCGGCCGGACGATGACCGAAACGGTCCATCGCTGGCAGGAGTATCTTCCCCAATACCTGCCCACACCCCACCCAAGCTGGCGCACCACCGGCTGGGCACGCAAGAACCCCTGGTTCGAAACCCCGAACTCGTGCCCGCCCTCCGCACCCACGTCACGGTCGCCCTGGCCGCCGACTAACTACCATTGGGGTCGGACGTGAGGTCCGACCCCAGGTCCGACCCCATTCATCCTCCCCAATCCGCCGGCACCGGCGGCGGCGATGGGTACGGCCGGGGTGCCTGCCCTCTCGCGGCGAGTTCCCGCGCATCCTCCGCCCGTGCGTCCGCCCAGACCCGCTCGAACATCGCTTTATAGGCCCGCGATTCCGCTTCCTTCTCCTCCTTCTCCGCCGCCACCCGGGCCACCGCCTCCTGCTCCTCCTTCGTTAATGCCTTGGCGGGCGCCGAATCGCGCGCAGGTATACCGCGGTAGCGCTCCGGCCGGTGCGCCTTCAGCAGGAACATGGCCAGGGCATCCGAGTAGAACCGCCACGTGCCCACCTGCTCCCCTTTGTAGAACACGGGCCGCTCCACGCCCTCGAAGGCCCGTTTGTGCAACTCCGCCTCGAGCAGGTCGACCCCCTCGTCCACGGCGTCATCCCAATCCCGCGCGAACCCTTCATTGGCCTCCCGCCAGTCGTAGGCCGTACGCCTCGGAATACCGGCCCGCCGGCAGGCCAGGGTCACGTTGACGGTATCGACCAGCGCCGCCAGGAATACGGCCTTCCGCCGCGGCCGCCGCTGCGTTGCCCGATGCGAATTACCTCTCATCGATATATCTCCATTATGAATAATTATTGTACACATATCTGTCAAATATCTAAATCATAAATTCCCATAATGGAGATATTTACCATTGGGGTCGGACCTGGGGTCCGACCCCATCGTCTAAGCCGGGCGGTTTACTCATGGCCTTGCCCTGTATATGAGCGGTGCAATAACAGGTGACGGGTTCTTCCATGAGCAGCAAGACGGGTGCGGCGGCCAGCGACGAGGCGAACGTCGGCCGGGCCATCGCTTTCGTCGTCGTCGGCATGACCTGCTTCGGGATATCCGATGCCCTGGCCAAGCTGCTGGTCGCCGATCTCCCGCTATTCGAAGTGGTGTGGGCGCGCTACGCCTTTCATTTCGTCTTCCTGTTCGTGCTGTTGCGGCCCAGGAGCCTCCGGGGCCTGGTCCGGACGAGCCAACCGCGCATTCAGTTGACCCGCTCGGCGGTGCATTTCATGGCCGCGCTCTGTTCTTTCCTCGCGCTGCGCTATCTGCCGTTGGCCGAAATGACGGCCATCGCATTCGTCTGGCCCTTGCTCGCCTGCCTACTGTCGGTGCCGATCCTTGGCGAGCGTGTCGGTCCGAGGCGCTGGATGGCGATCGCCGGCGGTCTGGTCGGCGCCCTGATCATCATCCGGCCAGGCCTTGGTGTGGTTCACTGGGCGGCATTTCTCGCGCTCGGCATGGCCCTCTCCTATGCCACCTACCATGTCCTGACCCGCAAGGTGGGCACGACCGATCCCTTCATGACGAGCCTCTTCTACATGGGAACGGTGGGGGTAACGATCACCTCAATCGCCTTACCTTTCATTTGGGTATCTCCCGACAGGTTGCAGTGGGTGTTGCTGGCCGCTTTGGGGTTGTCGGGTACCGCAAGCCATTTTTGTGTGATCCGGTCCTTGCAGAATGCCGGCGCCTCGACCCTGGCGCCCTTCGGCTACGTTCACCTCCTTTCCGCCACAATCCTCGGCTATCTGATATTCGATACGCTGCCGGACGGTCTGACGGTGCTGGGATCGACGATCATCGTGTTGAGTGGCCTGTTCCTGTTCTACCGGGAACGGGTGCGGCAACGTGACACGGGTCGCTAAGGGATTCCAAGATGTGCCCCGCGTCCGGTGTTATCATCCGGTCGCTTGTTTGGTTGGGAAATGACGCATGCCGAAGGTGTACTCCCGAACATTTGTCTAGCGCTTCGATCAGCCGCCCGAGACCATGTGGCAGGCGCTGGCCGACACCGCACGCTTTAACGAAGCTGCCGGACTCCCCAAACACGCCATCGAGGAAGTCACCGAGCCGGACGGCTCCATGCGCTTCATCGGGCGGGCCCGAAAGGCCATATTTGAGCTGGAGTGGGAAGAGGTCCCGGTTGAATGGGTGGACCAGGATTGGTTTCGCCACCTTCGGGTGTTCAACAAGGGCCCCATTGCCACCATCTGCGCGACGCTGCGGCTCGAGAGTGACGATCAAGGCGGATCAATCGGTCACTACCTGCTCGAGGCATCGCCCGCCAATCTTCTCGGCAGGTTCATTCTGGCCACGGGCTTCTTCCCGGCCGCGAAAAAGACCTTCACCAAGCCTGCCTATTCCGCCCACGACTGGGCCGCGGGTGAGCGCGAAACCGTGTTCGAGCCGCCACCGCCTTCGTTGCCGCGGGGCGCCCGGGATCGCGCGGCGACACTGGTCGAACGTATCGAAGCGACCCAAAACGGACACGGGTTAGCGCGGCGTCTGGCTTCCTGGCTGATGGCGGCGCAGGAGTTCGATCTCATGCGTATCCGCCCGCTGGTTCTCGCCGAACGATGGGGCGAGAACGATCGGCACGTCATTGAGTGCTGCCTGCAGGCGGTACGGGAGGGCATGCTGGAACTGCGCTGGGACCTGCTGTGTCCGCGCTGCCGGGGGGCCAAGTTCACGGCAACGTCGCTCGACCGGATTCCGCAAGGCGCCCACTGCACGTCCTGCAACATCGAGTACGACCGGGATTTTGCCGAGAACGTCGAGTTGACGTTCCATCCGGCGCCCACCGTCCGGGAAGTGATCGATGGTGAGTTCTGCCTATTCGGTCCCATGACCACGCCACACGTCAAGGTGCAGGTCACGGTCGAGGGCGGTGAGAGCCGGGAAATCGAGGCACGTATTCGACCAGGTGATTACCGGCTTCGGACACTCGAGATCGGCGGTGAGCAGATGCTCAGTTATGGCGGAAACAATCTGCCGCGCGTGACAGCGGACGGCGGCAACGTCACCGTCGTCGACGGCGACGAACCCGGCAAGATTTCATTCGTCAACCACGAGGCCCGTCGGCGTACCTTCATCGTCGAGTCCCGCGAGTGGGTTAACGATGCCCTCATTGCCCATCATGTCACCACCATGCAGTCCTTTCGCGATCTGTTCGGCGAGGACGTGCTGCGGCCTGGAGACGAAGTGGGAATCTCCCAGATCGCACTGCTGTTCACTGATCTGCGTAACTCGACGGAGTTCTACGAACGGGTCGGAGACGCTCCCGCCTATCATCTCGTGCGTGAGCATTTCGCGCTCCTCGCCGGGATTTTCCGGCGCCACAACGGAGCGGTCGTCAAGACCATCGGGCATGCCGTCATGGGGGCATTTGCGGATCCGGCAGACGCGATACGTGCGGCGATCGATATCCAGGCCGAAATCAAGGATTTCAACGCCCAATCGGGCGCCGAACCGATTGTCGTGAAGGCCGGCGTCCATGCCGGGCCCTGTATCTCCGTGACCTTGAACGAGCGTCTCGATTACTTCGGCGGCACGGTCAATCTGGCCTCGCGCCTGCAAGGGCAAAGCCAGGGCGATGACATCGTGGTTTCACGCCAACTGGCCGCAGACCCTGCCGTTGCCGCAGTTCTGGCGGATTACGAATTGGAATCCAACACCAGCGAAATTCGTGGCTTCAACGAAGTCGTGACATTCTACCGCCTGATCCCCGAAGCCCTTAACGCCAACCGCGTGAAGGTGTCATAACCAATTGAAATAATTAAATTATTGTTTAATAGTCTGCATCACCGCGGTTCGCCCCTCAACTAGGTGCGAACTGTGCGAATTGGACCCCGATCCACCTTCACTCCTCCTCCCTAACAGGGAGGGGGTCGGGCCTTCGCCGCGCCGAAGGGGCTCCGGCCCCGCAGGCGGGAGGAGGGTGTTGCAAGTAAATGCACCTCTTGCCGCGCCACTGTCGCAAAGCCTCGAAGGCAGCGGCTAAACCTCGTCGTGGCGGAAGCAGGTGACGGTGTGGTCGTTGACGATGCCCACAGCCTGCATGAAGGCGTAACAGATCGTCGGGCCGCAGAAGCTGAACCCGTGGGATTTCAGAGCCTTGCTCATGGCCTGGGACTCGGGCGATTCGGTGGGGATGTCCTGCCCTGTTGCGGGGGCATTCTTGAGGGTCCGGCCGTCCGTGAACTGCCAGATGAAATCATCGAACGTGCGGCCGGACTCCAGCAGGTCGAGATAGGCCCGGGCGCCTTTCACGGTGCCTTCGATCTTGGTGCGGTTGCGGACGATGCCCGCATCCTTCATCAGCGATTCGACCTTGCGCTTGTTGTAGCGGGCGATGCGTTCGGGCTCGAATCCATCGAACGCGGCGCGGAAATTGTCACGTTTCTTGAGGATGGTGATCCACGACAAGCCCGCTTGAAACCCGTCGAGGATAAGCTTTTCGAACAGCGCCCGATCCTCGTGTTCGGGTACCCCCCATTCCTCGTCATGGTAGGCGACGTAGAGCGGATCTTCGCCTGGCCAGGTGCAGCGGATTTTCATCAGACCAGCGGCGTGTCGCCGCGGTACACCGCTTCCACTTTTGTGCCCGTGGGATCCAGGACGAAGGCGCCGTAATAGTCGGGGGTGTATTCGGGGCGAGGGCCGGGCGGTCCCGCGTCCCGTCCTCCTTGTGCCAACGCGGCCGCGTAGAACGCATCGACGGCGTCCGTGCTGGGTGCCGCCAACGCGACGTGCAATCCCTCTCCCGGCGAGAAGGTCGTCTTGTCCGATACCCGTATCCAGAATATCGCCCGGTCATAGCCGTAGCCGATTGTGACGGGAAGTTCTCTGTACCGTCGCATTCCCAAGGCCCCAAGGGCGGCATCATAAAACGCCGCGCTGGTCTCGAGATCGGTCACACCGATGGATACATGGTCGATCATGTCGCTCTCCGGTCTTGGTTCCAGCGATTGGAACGCAGCGTCACTACTCTAGGCGGTGTCAGAATCAGTCGCTTCGTCGATCTTCAGCCAGGCGGGCATGTCGGGCACGATCTCGACGTCATCTACCATCAACGACAGGCCGGCAGCCTCAGCCGACCTCAACGACTCGATGCGCAACAGCGCCAGACCTTGCTGTCCGTCGCCGGAACGCATCTCTCCCACTTCCTTGCCATTGACGGTAATGGGCGTGCCGGCCGCGGGGACAGGGCCATTCGATTTCACGGGGAACAGCCGTTTGCGGATTTTGGCGCGATGGTGGGTCCGCGCCGTCAGTTCCTGCCCGACGTAACAGCCCTTCTCATAGTCAATCGCGTTGAGGTCATCGAGATTGCATTCCAGGGGAAAGGACTTCTCGATCAGAATGTCCCGGCTTCCGTCGGGCACTCCCAGCGATAACCGCAAATGTTCGTAGGCAGAGCGGTCCGTTTTGGAAAAGCCTGCTCCCTCCATGAGTTGCCTCATTTCGGTTGCAGGGCCGACGGCCCGGACGCCGAGCGCAGCGAGCCGGGGATCGACACAAATCACGCCGCCCGTCCTTGCGGCCGCGGATCCCTCTTCCGGTTCGAGGTCGAGGGCCTGTGCCGTATCGTCTCCAAAGCCCACGAAAACCGCCCAATCCGGGTCGGCATGCTCTATCGTCACGTCGGCTCGGAGCCGATACATGGTGAGACGCTTTTCCAGATCGTCGACGCGCCCGGCTTCGGTTTCGATGAGGTAGGCGTCGGCGGTCCGGGGATGGGCAGAGACCATGAAGTCGTGCAGGAATTTGCCCTGTGGGGTGAGCAGCGTCGCGTAAATCGTACGGCGTGCGTTCACCCGATCCACGTCGTTGGAGATCAGATTTTGCAGAAACGCGCCGGCGTCCGCGCCCGACACCACGAGCACGCTCCGTCTCTCCAGCACGATGGAATTTCGCTCAGCCATGTTTGGCAATTCCTCGATCCTCTTCTCGTTAGAGTTATGCGAGGGCAACCCATCTGGCAAGGGCACTCTTGGCAGGCGCGCGCGGCCGGGCGTATAACCGCTGACAGTCGAGGCTTGGCAGCGGAGACGATGTGCCTGTGCCATGTATTGGCAGGAAGCTTTTGATGAACACCTGCCCATGAATGTTCTTTTCATCACGTCGAACCGGCTCGGCGATGCCGTGCTGTCGACGGGATTGCTTGATCATCTGATCCGCCAGGATGCGGGACTCCGGGTGACCGTGGCCTGCGGTGCCGTGCCCGCGTCGTTATTTCGTGAGATGCCTGGTATCGAACGCATTATCGTGCTCGAAAAGCGGCCGCTGGCTGGACATTGGCTCTCCCTCTGGGCTCAAACCGTCGGGACGGCTTGGCATCTCATTGTTGACCTGAGGGCATCGGCCATCGCCTGGTTGTTGAAGGCGAAATCACGGCATGTCCTTGATACCGGTGCCTCCCGCGACTCAACGCATCGCGTCGTACAGCTTGCGGCCGTTCTCGGATTGGATGCCGCTCTCGGATTGGATGGTGTCCCGCCGCCGCGGATTTGGCTTGGTGACGTTCAGCGGAACGAAGCATCGCGCCTCATGCCCGCCGGCCGTCCGATCCTGGCCGTGGGACCGACGGCGAACTGGGGCGGCAAACAGTGGCGGCCGGAACTCTTCGCGGACGTCATCGCGCTCCTTACCGCCGCGGATGCAAGCCTGGATGGCGCCGATGTTGCCGTGTTCGGCGCGCCGGATGAGCGTGCCATGGCGCAACCCGTGCTCGACTCCATTCCGCCCGAGCGGCGCGTCGATCTCGTCGGCAATGACGATCTCCTGGTCACCGCGGCCTGTCTCGAACACGCCGATCTCTATATCGGCAATGATTCCGGACTGATGCACCTGGCCGCCGCCATGGGCGTACCCACCTTGGGTCTGTTCGGGCCGAGCCGGGAAGTACATTACGCTCCCTGGGGAGATCACTGTGCCTTCGTTCGCACGGCCAAGAGTTATGAGGAGATCGTCGGCGATCCCGCATACGATTATCGTCGCCATGACACCTGGATGGACACGCTGTCAGTCGATGCCGTTGAGGACGCCGCCGTCGTTCTTTGGCAGCGGACGCGTGACGCCGCAGCTTCGGCGGGGATGATGCGATGACGCTCTCGGCCCTCGTGGTTGCCCACAACGAAGAGCACCAGCTTGCCGACTGCCTGGAGCGACTGGCGTTCGCCGATGAAATCGTCGTCGTGCTCGATCGCTGTACCGATGGGACCGCCGAGATCGCCCGACGCTTCACGGACCGAATCATCGAAGGGGCTTGGCCCCTGGAAGGGGATCGTCACAACACTGGGATCGAGGCCTGCCAGGCCCCCTGGGTTCTTGAAGTCGACAGTGACGAGCGCGTTCCCGACGCCTTGGGCCGGGAGATCCTTGAGACTATCGCCGCCGCGGAACCGGGATACTTCCTCATCCCGTTCGACAATTATGTCGGCGACCGGCTGGTGCGATACGGATGGGGAGCCTCCTGGGGCGTCAGTGCCGCACCGCGCCTCTTCACCAAGGGTGCCAAACGCTGGGGTAACCAGCGCGTCCATCCGTCGCTTGAACTCACTGGGACGAAACGCACGCTCAAGACTCCGATGGTTCATCTGGTCGACCGCGATATTTCCGACATGCTGCAGCGGCTGGACCGATACACGACGGCACGTGCCTTGGACCTGCGGGATAGCGGTGATATCGGCACCTTGCCCGCGAATGTCCGGCGCATATTCTCCAGGTTCTGGAAGTGCTACGTCGCCCGCAAAGGTTATCGGGAAGGGCCGTGGGGACTGCTGATCGCCCTGATGGCGGGGCTCTATCCGATCCTCTCCCATCTGAAGGCGCGCCTCGAGCAGGAATGATGCGGATCCTTCAGGCCATGGCCGGCGGAGAGCAGGGCGGCGCGGAAGAATTCTTCCTACGTCTCTGTCAGTCGTTTGCGGACCGCGGTGTCCAACAACGTGCTCTCGTGCGGCCGCACGCGGGCCGCGAGGCGGCGCTGCGTGACGCCGATATCGAAACAGCCACCACGGCATTCGGCGGCTTGCTCGATTTGATTTCGGCCCGCCGGTTCCAGCGCGAGATCGATTCCTTTGTGCCCGACGTCGTGCTGACCTGGATGAGCCGGGCCAGCCGGTTTTGCCCGGCCCGTAAAAGTCCCCCAAATCCGTTCGTGCATATCGGTCGTCTCGGCGGATATTACGACCTCAAGTATTACCGAAACTGCGATCATCTGATTGGCAACACGTCCGATATCGTGCGCTATGTCACGGAACAGGGGTGGCCGGCCGAACGGGCGCACTATCTGCCCAACTTTGTGTCTGCCTCGACCGCAGGGCCGGCCGAACGCGGGAAGCTTGGGTTACCCGACGCCGCTCCGCTCCTCCTCGCCTTGGGCCGGCTCCATGCCAATAAGGCTTTCGATGTCCTACTCAGGGCTTTAGCCGACCTTCCCGGTGCCGTCCTCTGTATCGCGGGATCGGGACCGCTGGAACGTGATCTGCGCCGCCAGGCGGCTGAGCTTGGCATAGGGGATCGCGTTGCCTTCCCCGGTTGGCAAGAGGATGTGGCGCCGTTGTTCGCGGCGGCCGATGTCTACGTCTGTCCCTCCCGCATCGAACCTTTGGGCAACGTGGTGATCGAAGCTTGGGCGCACCGCGTGCCGGTCGTGGCCGCTGCCGCCAAGGGCCCCGAAGCGCTGATCGAGGATGGAGAAAGTGGATTGCTGGTTCCGCTGGACGACGCCGAGGCATTGGCTGGTGCGGTTCAGCGAATTCTCGATGATCGGGATTTGGCCGATCGCTGCAGCGCCGCGGGCCGGGCCATGTACGAAACCAGGTTCACCGAGTCCGTGGTAACAGACCAATACCTCGACTTGTTCAGGCGCCTGACCGCCCGGAAGGATGCTGCCTGATGTGTGGCATCGCGGGACTGATGACCCGGGACGGTTCGCCACCGGAAGACTCGGTCCTCGATCGGCTGGCGTCCGCCCTCGTGCATCGCGGACCAGATGGCGAAGGCCGGTACGTCAAAGATGGCATGGGACTGGTGCACCGCCGCCTCGCAATTATCGATCTGGAAGCCGGGGATCAGCCGCTCAGTGAGCCGGACGGCGCGGTCCTGATCGCGAACGCCGAAATTTACAATTACGTTGAACTCCGCAAGGCCCTCAAAGAAGTTTCCTTTGCAACGGCATCCGACTGCGAACCACCGCTCCACCTCTACCGTCGCGAAGGTGCCAGATACGATGCTCAGCTTCGCGGCATGTATGCGATCGCGCTCTACGATCCAGCCTCGGACCGGCTGGTGTTGTCGCGCGATCCGTTCGGCATAAAACCTCTCTACTACGCCGAAGGCAGTCAAGGTTTTGCATTCGCTTCCGAACCTCAAGCTCTGATTGCGGCGGGCATCGTCGAACCACGAATCAATACTCAAGCCCGCAACGAACTTCTGGAGCTTCAGTTCACCACCGGGGCGGATACGATATTCAACGGGATCAAGCGGGTTCTCCCCGGCGAGACGCTCGTCGTCAGCGCGGGCCGCATCATCGATCGCCACCGCCGGGACGCGCTCCCCGGCAATGACGCCGTTATCGAAGATCCGCGCGAGGTCATGTCACGTCTGGACGCTGCGTTAAATGACAGCGTCACCGTACATCAGCGCTCCGACGTTCCATTCGGCATGTTCCTGTCGGGCGGTGTCGACTCGTCGACGTTGCTCGCCTTGATGGCGAAGCTCAACGATCATCCCGTACTCGCCTTCACCGTCGGCTTTCCCGGGTCGGGCGCCCACGATGAACGCGCGCACGCGCGGATGCTGACGGAACGTGTCGGCGCCAAGCATGTGGACGTCCCGATTGGGGAGGCCGATTTCTGGGAATTGCTGCCTGAGATCGCAGCGACGATGGACGATCCCGTGGCCGACTACGCGGTGCTGCCCACCTATGTCCTGGGTCGTCTTGCGGGACAGCACGTCAAGGTCGTTCTGACCGGCGAGGGCGGTGACGAATTGTTTGCGGGATACGGACGTTATCGCAGTGCACGCCGTCCCTGGTGGCTTGGTGGACGGATCATGCGTCCGCGCGGCACCTTTGATAATCTGGATGTCCTGCGCCAACCGACAACGGGCTGGCGGGACGGAATCGCCGCGGCCAGCGCACTCGCGTCCAGTGGCGGCCGGACTCCTCTTCAGATCGCCCAGGCCACCGATTGTGCCGATTGGCTACCGCACGACCTGCTGCTCAAAGTCGACAGGTGCCTTATGGCGCATGGCGTGGAGGGCCGCGTACCGCTTCTCGATCCCGCGGTTGCTGCGGCAGCTTTTCCGCTACCGGACCGGTTCAAGGTGAACAAAGGTGTCGGCAAATACGTATTGCGCAAATGGCTCCATGAACACCTGCCCGAGGCGGCGCCTTTCTCGAAGAAGCGGGGGTTCACGGTTCCCGTGGGCGAGTGGATCGCGGGCCGGGGTGAGCAGTTGGGTGCACTGGTCGCATCATCTCCGGGTATCGAGGAGATTTGCCGGCCCGAAGGTGTCACGAAAGTGTTCCGCTCGTCGGGAAAGCGTGAGGGTTTTGCCGCCTGGACACTGCTGTTCTATGCTCTTTGGTATCGTCGTCACATCCTGGGTCAGCTCCCGGAGGGCGATACTTTCGAATATCTCTCGGCGGCGCCATAGACGCGCTGATCGACACTGAAACCCAAGATATCTGAACGGTTTATGAGCATGACCTACGACCTCGTCATCCGCGGCGGAACGCTCGTCATCCACGATGGGATCGGCGTGGGCGATGTCGGCGTGAAGGATGGGCGTATCGTGACGGTGGGCCAGCTCGCGGACGCGGCTGGCGGTGAAGTCATCGACGCGACGGGGCTGCATGTCCTGCCCGGAATCATCGATACCCAGGTCCATTTCCGGGAGCCCGGGAACGAGCACAAAGAAGATCTTGAAAGCGGAACGCGCGCCGCAGTCATGGGTGGCGTCACTGCCGTCTTTGAAATGCCCAACACCAACCCGCTGACCACAACGGCGGAGGCTTTGACCGACAAGCTGGAGCGCGCGGACGGGCGGGCCTGGTGCGACTACGCGTTTTATGTCGGCGCGACACCCGACAATGCCGAATCCCTGAGGGATCTCGAGAACCTGCCGGGTTGCTGTGGGATCAAGATCTTCATGGGGTCGTCCACGGGCAGCCTTCTCGTGCCCGACGATGTCTCGCTACGCCACGTGTTGGAAAACTGCCGACGCCGGGTTGCCGTCCATGCGGAGGACGAAGAGCGTCTGAAGGAGCGCAGTCACATCGCCGCCGAGATAGGGCATCCGCGTGCGCACCCCGAATGGCGCGACGTGGAGACCGCGTTCAATGCGACCCGGCGGCTGATCTCCATCGCCGAAGACTTGGGCCGCCGCGTCCACGTTCTGCATGTGACCACCGAGGAAGAGGCAGCCTACCTGGCCGATCACAAGGACGTCGCGAGCGTCGAGGTGACGCCCCAGCATCTGACGCTGGAAGCACCCGATTGCTATGACCGTCTGGAAGCCTTCGCGCAGATGAATCCACCTATTCGCGAGGCCCGCCACCGCGAAGGCCTGTGGCGGGCGCTGGCCAACGGCGTGGTCGACGTCATCGGCTCCGATCACGCCCCCCATACGCGTGAAGAGAAATCTCAGGCCTATCCGAGCACACCGTCCGGCATGCCGGGCGTACAGACACTGCTGCCGCTCATGCTGAACCACGTCCACGATGGACGGTTGTCCCTGATGCGGCTCATCGATCTGTTGTGCGAGGGACCGAACCGCTTGTTCGGGATCGTTGGCAAAGGGCGATTGGCGGTCGGCTACGACGCAGATTTCACCCTGGTCGATCTCGCGGCAAAGCGTGAGATCACAGACGACTGGGTCGCAGCCAAGTGCGGCTGGACGCCGTTCGCGGGAATGACCGTGACGGGATGGCCCATGGCGACGATCATCCGCGGCCGGCCGGTCATGCGGGACGGTCAGCTCATGAACGAACCCTCAGGCCGTGTCATGCGCTTCTACGAAGGCGCCGGTCCCTGACATCAAGATCCAACGATCAGTGAATCTGCAGCAGTGCCGCTGCGTGTCGGAACTCGTGCGGCCCCAGCAGTCGCGACGAAGCGACCTGCACGGAGTGGAGTTTACCTTCAAGCTCCGTGTCCCAGAAATCGAGGAACTGTTGCAGGCGGGGATACTTTGGCGGTGCATCCACGTTCTGCCAGACGAAGGTCTGTAGGAGAGCCGGAAAATCCGGCAGGTGATAGAGGATTTCCGCCGTCGTGAGGCGGTAATCTCTGACGGAAAGCTCGATAGTCTGCATGGTGACCCTTTCGCTTTACCGTGATCGGTACCTAAGAAGATATGATTGGCAGGCAAATCTCAACCAATTACTAATGCGTGATCCTGGCGTGATGTTGGTTCAGGCCAGCGACGCCTAGCACCTGACAAGAGATGTGGAGCGACCGAAAAACATGACTGAGACGTTTAAAGCCCTTATGGCGCGCGAAACGGATGGCAAGACGGCGTGTGCGTTCGAAGACCTGACAGTGGATGATCTGCCGGATGACGGTGATGCCCTGGTCTCAGTCGCCTACTCGACGCTCAACTACAAAGATGGCCTGGCCATCAACGGAAACCGGGGCAAGGTCATGCGGAACCTTCCCATGGTGCCCGGCATCGACCTTGCCGGTGTCGTCGAGTCACCTGGGAACTCCGACCTGAAACCGGGCGATGAGGTCGTTGTCACCGGTTGGGGGCTCAGTGAAAGTGCCTGGGGTGGTTACACGCAGAAAGCCAGGTTGAACTCCGACTGGCTCCTGCCGATACCCGCCGGCATCTCGTTGCAGCAATCGATGGCTGTCGGAACGGCGGGCTTCACGGCCATGCTGTCTGTGATGGCCCTTGAGCATATGGGCCTGGAGCCGTCGCAGGGCGAAGTCCTCGTGA
>Ga0114999_10001773_pt1 | contig 29545 bp, 25 predicted proteins | sample ArcticOcean_MG_C_3_FD_89820 | JGI IMG/M metagenome (GOLD analysis project Ga0114999, IMG submission 89820) | Marine microbial communities from western Arctic Ocean - ArcticOcean_MG_CB8_126 | ecosystem: Environmental > Aquatic > Marine > Oceanic | place: Arctic Ocean: Canada Basin | collected...
GCTTGTCGGGAAACAGTCGCTTGTCCGGAAACAGCGATTTGTCCGGAAACAGCGTCGGGAGACATATCCGGATACACCAAGCCCCGCGTCAGGAAGTCACTTCCCGACAGAGACACCGCAACAACCGCTCATCAATACGGAGCTAACCTCACCTCAATGAAATTGCTCAACCAGCTCGCGCTTCTCGTCGTCGCGACGTCCGCACTCCAGGCCGGGGCGATCGTTAAGAAAGCCGAGAAGATCGACCCGCTGCCGATCCACAGCGCGACCACCATCAACATCGTCGAAGCACTCGCCAAGAAGCACTACGTCTCGACAAGGCTCGACGATGCCATGTCCGCCAAGGTGCTCGACAGCTACATCGAACGCCTGGACCCTACGCGCAGCTATTTTCTGGCGAGTGATATCGCGGACTTCGAGAGACATCGGGACCAGTTGGACGACTCGTTGCAAGCCGGAGAACTGACGGCCGCGTTTGAGATATACAACCGCTATTTGCTGCGGCAGACCGCCCGCTTTGAGGAAGTTCTCGTCCTGCTCGAAGGCGGCATCGGGCAGTTTGATTTCGACCGGGTCGAGAGCCTCGAACTCGACAGAAAGGAATCGCCCTGGGCGCAGAACATCCCTGAACTGAACGAACTCTGGCGTCGCCGTATCAAGCACTCCGTACTCAATCTAAGGTTGTCAAAAAAAGAAGACGACAAGATCATCGAACTGCTTACAAAGCGGTACAACAACCGCCTCTCGCGGGCCCGTCAGTGGAACAGCGAGGACGTCTTTCAGTCTTATATGAACGCGTTCACCAAGGCCTACGACCCACACACGCAGTACCTGTCTCCACGTACCTCCGAGAGTTTCAACATCGCGATGTCGCTCTCGCTCGAAGGTATCGGCGCCGTCCTCTCACTGGAAGACGAGCACACTAAAGTGATCAGTCTGGTACCGGCAGGTCCTGCGGACAAAACCAAACAACTTCACCCGGACGACCGCATCATCGGTGTCGGTCAGGGACTCGACGGTGAGATGGTCGATGTGATCGGCTGGCGCCTCGACGAGGTTGTCGAACTCATCAGAGGTAAAAAAGACACGATCGTCCGTCTGAACATCATCCCCGCAAGTGCGGGCGACGGCGGCGAGTCGAAGGAAATTCAGATCACCCGCAACACGGTCAAGCTCGAAGAGCAGTCAGCGAAGTCCGAAATCATCGAAGTCGAGCAGTTTGGGGCAACGCACAAAGTCGGCGTCATCGACATCCCGGCGTTCTACATTGACTTCAGAGCGCTGCAACAGGGGGACCGCAACTATCGCAGCACAACCCGAGACGTGCAGCGTCTGCTGGTCGATCTCATGCGCGATGGCGTTGAAGGGGTGATCATTGATCTGCGTGACAATGGCGGCGGTGCCTTGCACGAGGCCAATTCGCTGGTGGGCCTGTTCATCGAGCGCGGGCCGACGGTTCAGGTACGAAACAAGACTGACCGCGTCGACATCCTGAACGACCGGGACATCCGGACAATCTATGACGGACCGCTGGTCGTAATGGTCAACCGCCTGAGCGCCTCGGCCTCCGAGATATTCGCGGGCGCAATGCAAGACTACCAACGCGGCCTGGTCGTCGGCACGCAAACCTTTGGCAAGGGAACAGTTCAACAACTCATTCCCCTCAACCATGGCCAGCTGAAATTGACTCAAGCCAAGTTTTACCGCGTCTCCGGGGAGAGCACGCAACATAACGGCGTGATGCCCGACATCGTGTTCCCGGCTAGCTACGATCCGGACTCGATCGGCGAGAGTACGCTTGACGACCCGTTGCCGTGGGATCGAATCACACCCACCCACTTCCAGGCGCGATCGCCCATCACTCACCTCATTCCCGAACTCCGATCGTTGCATCGAGACCGTGCCGCTGCGGATCCGGATTTCAGCTATCTGCGTGCCGCATTCGACTATCGGCAGGAACGAGGCAACCTCACGTCAATTACGCTGAACCATACACAGCGCGTGAAAGACCGGGAAAAGACTGACGCATTCTGGCTCGGACTGGAGAACACGCGACGCGTTGCCAATGGCGAAGACGTGATCGCATCGCTCGATGAATTGAATCCCGCGACACCACCCACCGTCGCAGCCGCCGGTGGCGCGACGGGTATCACGACTACAACTGCAACGGAAGCCGTGCCGGGGTCAAACAACGAAGCCACATCGACCATTCGCGGCGATGAACTCGCGACGGTCACGCCCACAATCCAGCACGAGGCAGATACCGTACCGGCCGACAAGCCAGCCGAAGAAGCCAAAGAGGACGAGGACCCGGATGCATTCCTGGTCGAGAGCGGCAACATCCTGCTCGATTTCATTACGCTCGATAGCCGTACGGCGTCGCAGTCACCGCGTCGGCGGCAGCTGTAGCCGTTCATTGAAAGCGTGCTGGCAGACCGCTTTTTAGCAACCGCTACACCGCAACCACCACACCTTTCAGCAACGCTACGCCTTTCAGAAACGCTACACCTTTCAGAAACGCTACATGAAGGTGACGAATTCCTCGAACGCCTTTCGCTTGATGTCAGGCACGGTCGCACCAGCCATCGGATACCCGGTCACAAGCAGCAGGAACGGTCGTTCATTTCGAGGCCGGCCGAGGATCTCTCTCAGGAAACCCATCGGACTCGGTGTGTGGGTAAGAGACGCAAGACCGGCGTGATGAAGCGCTGAGATAAGAAGACCTGTCGCAATGCCAACAGACTCAGGCGCGTAGTAGTGCTTGACCTTGCGGCCATCGGCAAGCACACCAAAGCGCGCCTGAAAAATCGCGATGACCCAGGGCGCGGTGGTGAGAAAGGACTTCTCTGCATCCGTACCGAGCGGCGCAAGCGCATCGAGCCAGGCCCTGGGCGCTCGATTCGAATAGAACGCCTGCTCCTCGGCCTCCGCTCGCTCACGGATGGCTTGACGCACCCCCGGGTCCTGTACCGCAACGAATCGCCAGGGCTGCATGTTGGCACCGCTGACTGCGGTCCCGGCCGTTGCCAGACACGCTTCGATGACCTCCCGGGGCACCGGCTCCGGCGAAAATTGTCGAACCGTCCGCCGCCCCGACATCTTCTGCAGATAATCCCTTGACCGTTCAATCATCTCTGCTGCCGGCAGCCGCTGATACGCAGTCCACGGAACGAAACGCGGCACGGGTCAGCCGGCCTCACCGCCGATTAACCCGAGGAGTTCAGCGGTCTTGTCACGCATGAGCGGGATGTCGCCGCGGCTCTCCACATTCAGGCGCACGACCGGCTCCGTATTGGACATCCTGAGATTGAAACGCCATTGTTCGAACTCAACACTCAAGCCGTCGACATGCTCAACAGATACCGCGTTGCCACCGTAACGCGCTTCAAGGTCCGCCAGGAGCGCGGGCGCATCGTCTACCACGCGATTGATCTCTCCACTGGCCGGATACCGGGTCATACAGCTTCCCAACAGCTCCGATAACTTGCTGCCTTTTCTGCTCATCAGTTCCACGATCAACAGCCAGGGAATCATGCCGCTGTCACAATAGCTGAAGTCACGAAAGTAGTGATGGGCGCTCATTTCTCCGCCGTAGATCGCGTCTTCATTGCGCATGCGCTCCTTGATGAACGCATGACCTGCCTTGGTCTCAACTGCGATGCCACCATTGGCAGCAACCAGTTCCATCGTGTTCCACTTGAGACGTGGATCGTGGACGATTCGAGAGCCAGCGTGGCGCCCAAGAAACGCTTCCGCCAGCAAACCTACGATGTAGTACCCCTCGACGAAGCCGCCTTGATCGTCGAAGAAAAAACACCGGTCGAAGTCGCCGTCGAACGCAATGCCAAGGTCAGCGCCGGATGCACGGATAGCATCACTCGTCGACACACGATTCTCCGGCAGGAGCGGGTTGGGAACACCGTTTGGGAAGTCACCGTCTGGTTCGTGATGCACCCGAACAATCTCAAACGGCAAGTGTTTAGCCAGCGCGTCGACCACGGCGCCGGCGCAGCCGTTGCCCGAGTTGACGACCAACGTCAACGGCTTCAACTGCGCGGCGTCAACGTAAGTAAGCAGGTGTGCAATGTATGCATCCCGGTGATCCAGAGTCGTTAGCGTGCCGCGCCTGCTCGCCTCCGGGAACACACCGCGCTCGGCATTGAAACGGATGTCGACAAGCCCCGAATCCACGCTGATCGGCTTTGACTGCTCGCGCACCATCTTCAGACCGTTGTAGTCCATCGGATTGTGGCTTGCGGTCACGACAATACCGCCATCAGTCTGATAGTAGAATGTCGAGAAGTAGATTTCCTCGGTGCCGCAGATGCCCACGTGCATGACGTCCACGCCAGAGTCGCGTAAGCCCTCCACCAGTGCATCGGTGATCGCAACACTGCTGTTGCGGATATCGTGACCGACAACAACCCGCGACGGCTTCAGAAAAGCCGCGTAGCCGCGGCCAATCCGGTAGGCGATCGTCTCGTTCAACTGGTCGGGAACGCGTCCCCTAACGTCGTAGGCTTTAAAACAGGCAATCTCGATGGCCTCGGTGGTCACGATGCGTCTCTCTCAGGTGTGGCGTTGTGTGGAATGGATCGGAGCGGCAAGCGCGCATTCTAGCAGGCCACCGAAAAGCAGCCCGCTGGACCGACACATGGATTTCAGGTTCGCTTTAACAGGACGCTTTTTTTGCGTTCGCAATGGCGAGCCTTGCTTGACCATGCTCGACCATCAAGAAATCAAGAGATCAAAAGCGCGACACCAAGGCAATCTTTGCAGTCTGCTCTGTCAGGGGCGGGCCATGGAGAACACCCGGCAACAGACAGCGAGATACGACACGCCTCACTCGACTGTCACCGCTGCAACCGAAACTCCCGGAGGTTAGTGCCAAGCGGCACATCCGTCTTCAACCGCACCAGTCGAGTCGCGAGCATTGCCTCGGCCGCACCCTCGCGGACACGGACCGCATCGCTGTCTCCACTCGAAAGGATAGAGGCCAGATCACCATAGCGCTCGAGCAGCAGCGCCGCACGCTTGGGGCCGATGCCGCGGACACCCCGAATGTTATTGCTGCTATCGCCGGTCAACGACCAGAAGTCGACCAGCGCCGCAACGGCAACGCCATGCTTGTCCTGCACATCGGAGGCCGTTACCTCGCCGCGCCGAAAGTGATCAAAAACACGAACACGGTCACTGAGGAGCTGCTGGAAAGTTCGATCTGTCGACAGGATGCGTGCCTCGCCGGCATCAGCGATTGCTACCGCAACGGTCGCAATGATGTCGTCGGCTTCGAACCCCGGTGCGAACAGGCTTCTGACCCCGAGGTCGAGGAACCTGTCTTCGAACGCAGGCAGCGCCTCGGTGAGCGCCGCAGGGGCTGGCGTCCGGCCCGCCTTGTACTCGGGATAAATCGTATGCCTGAAGGTGGGAACGGACCGGTCCATGACACAAATCGCATGCGTGGGGTCATGCTCAGCAAGCGCTCGTTTGACCGAGTTGACGCAAGCGACCATGACATCCTCGATCGGGCGTGCATCCGCCTCAAAGATGCGACGGATCAGATTGAGCCCGTCAATCAGGAGTACTCGCACAGTCAGACGCCGTTACCTGGACCCTGAAGAAGTGCGCGCTTGCACTTGTTCAGGGTCGGCGTGAGCCGCGCGAACCAGATCAACGACAGAGGCCGTCGATTTGCATATTCACTGCTCGCAAAGGCGAACGTGAACAGCATGGCTCTGCGAGCAAACCTCAACGCCCTGTTTCGGGCCGGCAGGCGACTTCCCGGCAACCGCTAGAAACCCGCCGCGGATCCGTCATTGCGCGGGTCCTTCATGCCCTGCATCTGGCCATCGACCACGTGGATTGAGTTGGCGTCGCTGAACCCGCGCCAACTGCTGCGCTCCCTGAACGATCGGTAACCCCGTTCGTTCAGAACTTTAATGGTCTCCGGTGAGAAAGCGTAAGACTCGTGACTGATGTTGTCCGGCTTCCATTGGTGGTGGAAACGGGGCACCGACACCGCATTATCGATCCCCATGCCATGGTCAATGACGTTCACCAGCACCTGAAACGTTGTCGTAATAATGGTCGAACCGCCCGGTGAACCCGTTACCAAAACGGGCTCGCCATCTCGCACCACCAGCGTCGGCGACATGGAACTCAACATCCGCTTGTCCGGCGCGATTGCGTTCGCCTCACGTCCAAGCAACTGATACTGATTTGGGGTATTCGGCTTTATCGAGAAGTCATTCATCTCGTTGTTGAGCAGAAATCCCGCACCTTCTACAACAATCTTGTTGCCATAGCCGCTATTGATCGTGGTCGTCAGCGCTACCATCATGCCGGTTTTGTCCATGACCGAAAAATGGGTCGTCTCCAGACTCTCTGCCGGCGCTGCAGGCCCGGCACCAATCTCATCGCTCACGCTCGCTTGCGCCGGGTCAAAGTCGGCAAACCTGAGCCTGGCATACGCCTTGGACGTCAGCGTCGCAAGCGGCACGTCGTAGAAGTCAGGGTCCCCAAGATGCTGGGAGCGGTCCGCGTATGCGCGCCGCTCCGCTTCGACCATCAATTGCACGGCATCGGCACTGCCGTAGCCCATCGCCTTAACATCATAGGGTTCGATCATGTTGAGCATTTGTACAATCATTGCGCCGCCCGACGACGGCGGGCCCATTCCGTAAATGGTGTAGCCACGGTAGTTGCCAACGACCGGATCCCGCCATACGGACGCGTAGCTCACGAGATCGGCATGGTTAACCACGCCACCTCCCCGTTTCATCTCCGCCACAATCTTGTCCGCGACCGGACCTTTGTAAAACCCATCCCTGCCATCCCGGGCGATGCGCGTCAGCGTACGGGCGAGATCCGGCTGTCGCCAGGTGTCACCGGCTTTGTAGGGCTTGCCGTCTTTCGAGAATTTAGCCACAGACGCAGGATGATCTTTCATGCGCGGCAGGACGCCTTCAAACTGCCGGGCGAGCCCCGGCGTCAGCGCGAACCCCCGCCGCGCATGGCGTAAGGCCGGCGCCATGACCTCGCGGCGCGAACGCGTGCCATAGGTTTCAAGCAGCAACAGCAAGCCGTCAACCGAGCCCGGTACGCCGGCCGCCTGATGGCTGCTCGTCGACAGACCAGGAATAACGTTGCCGTCACCGTCCAGATACATATCACGAGAGGCCGCAGCAGGCGCCCGCTCCCGGTGGTCCAGGGTCACCACCTTGCCATCGGCGAGCCGCACAACCGCGAAGCCGCCGCCGCCAATGTTCCCCGCAGAAGGGTATGTGACAGCCAGCGTGAAGGCCGTGGCAACGGCCCCGTCGATGGCATTGCCGCCCTCGCGCATGACCTTGAGTCCTGCCTCGGAGGCAAGCGACGACCGCGAGACCACCATCGCATTGGTGCCATACACGGGTTCGGGTGCAGCGGCGGACGCGACGACCGGAATCAGCGCGGCCGCGACCAGTGAAGCGATGAACGAAAAAGCCAACACGACAAAATTCGCACCCGGGGCTGACTCCTGCCATCTCTCAGACACGGGTGGGGTTGCTCCACGTTGCATTGAGTTTCCTCTGGTTTTTTGGGGGAGGGGGTTTGCGGGCTGCTGGTTCATCTGTCTCCTACAGGCTGTACCACGATAGGGGCGTGCAGCCGGTCCGGACGGACCATCCAGCATAGCCGCTGACAGGTCGGCCTGTCAGCAGGCCCTTCATGGAACTCTGTCAGCAGACCCTTCATGGAACTAAAGCAATATGCTGCGTGTTCCCTGCGCGACAGCGCGGTAATCCGGCACCGTGAGATGCTGTTAGCCGACGAGTATCTCGCGCCCTCTCGATCATGACCTGCGAAACCCGGTTTGAGGTCGAAGGGGCGCAGTCGCTATCATCGCACCATGGCTGAAGCACCACTCGAACTTTCACGGAAAGAAGCCCGACGGCTGTTCCTTAACCAACAGGGTCTGCTGCGTCCGGCATCGTTCGGACGCGGGGCAGACGCAGTGGTGCGAGCGATCGAGCAGATCGGGTGGGTGCAGATAGACACGTTATCGGTCGTCGAGCGAGCGCACCATCACATCCTGGCAAGTCGCATACCCGGCTACCGTGCCGAATGGCTCGAAGACGTCCAGCAAGCGGGCGAGTCCCGCCAGGTCTTCGAGTACTGGTCACACGCCGCGGCATACCTGCCGTTTCGCGACTATCGCTACTACCGCTACGTCATGGCCAGCCAACTGAAGCGCCAACGGAAGGTGAATGCCAAACAGGCAGCCGAGGTCAGGCAACGCCTTCTGGCCGAGGGCCCGTTGCAGGTTCGCGACTTCGAAACTCCCCGCAATCGCAAGGCGCAGGGCTGGTGGGACTGGTCCCCGGCAAAGGTCACGCTCGAACTGATGTTCTACATGGGTGACCTGACGGTTGTCGGTCGCAAGGGCTTCCAGAAAATCTACGATCTGACTGAACACGCGCTTCCCGCCGGGCAGTCTCTCGAGCCACCAGACGCTGACGAATGGGCCCAATTTCACACAACCATGATGATTCGAGGCCTTGGCTTTGCGACGCCACAGGAAATCACCTACATGCGGACCGGGACGCGCAAGCAACTACCCGCTGCGGTGTACAACCGCATTCCCCTGCTCGCCGAGGAGATGCGTGCCGCCGGACAACTGCGCGCCATCGATGTCGCGGGCACACGCTACTTTGGCCTTCCGGGGGACCCGGAGATTCCGCGTCCAGGGCGGCGACGGGTGACCTTCCTATCCCCTTTCGACAACCTCGTCATCAATCGCAAAAGGCTCCAGAGCGTCTTCGATTTCAACTACACACTCGAATGCTACGTGCCCGCGGCCAAACGCGCATTCGGCTACTTCGCGCTACCGATTCTGTTCGGTGATGCGCTGATCGGGCGCATGGACTGCAAGGCCGAGCGCAAGGATCGACACCTCGCTGTGCACCGCATCTCACTTGAGAACGCCAACCTGCCACGCAGCGACCCTCAACTTCTGCCCGCGCTCGCGCGTGGCCTGACGCAGTTCGCCGCCGCCAACGCCTGCGACACGATCGCGGTGGCGGCAGCAGAGCCCGCGTCGCTGCGCCGCGAACTCGCGCGCGCGCTCGCGTCGAACTGATCGGCGGCGCTTACATCGACGACGCATATATTGGCTGGTTCCTGTCCCAGAACTACGTTCTGGGGCGGGCACTCGCGTGCGGTGCAGGGATGCACCGCCATTTTCTGCAAGCCTCTTTTCTGCAAGATCATGCGAGGTTTGCTTGCAAGCCGACTCCCAGGAATTGTCCGGATGACAATTTTGGGACAGGAACTTGCTGACGTCGTTGCCGCCGGCAATGTCCGTTAATTTGCGAACCGGTGACGGTCGCCATCACCGACCTTTCCGGGGGGGTCAAGTTTGATAGACTTGCCGCCTTGCTAATCCTTACGAGTGAGTCTTCATGGCCTACAACAAACCAATTCCACGGCCAAGCCCGTTAACCCAACCTTTCTGGGATGGCACACGAGAGGGCAAACTGATGCTGCCGCGATGTCGCGAATGCTCTCGGGTGCACTGGTATCCGCGGTACATTTGTCCCACCTGCCATTCCACTGACATCGAGTGGATGGAAGGCAGCGGCAAGGGCACGCTTTACACCTACGCGGTGCAAAATCGTGCATTTGGTGGCTGGGCGGAAGATGCGCCCTTCGTCACCGCTTATATTGACCTCGCCGAGGGCGACCGCATGGTCACCGTCCTGCGCGGCGTTGATCCGAACAAACCGGAAGAGATTGAGATCGGTTGTGCCGTGACGGTCGAATTCGAAGAAGCCAGCGAGGATATTCACATTCCCTTCTGGCGCGTAGCAGGGAGCGAATCATGAGCGGTATCTCACGCGCAGCAGCCATCGTCGGAGCAGCAGAAGCCAACGAGATTGGCTATCCGGAAGAACCCAAGACCTCGCTTCAACTGCACATCGAAGCGATCAAAAACGTCTCCGACCAGACCGGCATTCCCATTAGCGACATCGAGGGAATCTTCTCTGCGGGATGGTCGTCTGAACTCGCCGAGCATTTGGGGCTCCATCCCAAGTACATAGACACCACTTCCGTCGGCGGCTGCTCCTTCGAGATGCATGTCCACCATGCGCTTGCAGCCATCCACGCCGGCATCATCGACATTGCAGTCGTCAGCCACGGAGAAAACGGCTGGTCACGTCGTCGCATCGGCGCGGGCGGCGGCGGTAACTACTCCGGCGGCGGCGCTGGCTCACCGGCCACCGAGATGTCGATGTCGTACGGCCTCTCCGGTGCCCCATCCAATTACTCACACGCCATGGTTCGGCACAATCATCGCTTCGGCACAACGCCAGAGGACTTCGCACACGTCGCGGTTGTTACTCGCGAGTGGGCTGGCCTGAACCCACGAGCCGTGATGCACTCAGCCGATACCCACGAATTTGGCGGTCCGATAACGGTGGAGGCCGTGCAGAACGCGCGCCTCATCTCCTGGCCGCTGACTCTGCTGCACGTATGTCTGGTCACCGACCATGGTGGCGCGGTCATCGTGGCACGACCCGAGATTGCTCGCAGCTTGCGGACGAACCCGGTGTGGATCGCCGGAGCCGCGGAGAACATGAGCCACTCCAATATCATGGAGATGGAAGACTTCACATCGACCTCCGCGTTTGCGTCGTCTAAGACCGCCTATGAGATGGCCGGCCTCGGGCCGAAAGACATGGAAATGGCCATGATCTACGACTCGTTCACCGTCACAGCCGCCATGACCGCCGAAATGCTCGGACTCGCACCCCGCGGTGAGGGCTACAAGTTGTGGAAGAACGGCGACGCTGCACCCGGCGGGCGATTCCCGATCAACACCAACGGCGGTGGTCTGTCATTCAACCATTCGGGCATGTATGGCATGCAGTTGCTGGTTGAGTCCTACCGACAACTGTCAGGTACCGCAGAGGACGGCATCAACGGCATCAAGGGCAAACAGACGAATGCCCGGACGTGCATCGTCAACGGTACGGGTGGCAGTCTGTCGACGACAGGCACGCTGGTGCTGGTTGCCGACTAATCGCGAAACGCGCTGATCGCAGAGCGCCGCCGACCCGGACAACACGTCCGGGTCGGCGGCATTGGGTCACGCCGAACTGCATGTACACCTGCGACACTTACCTGTGACACTTACCTGCAACACTGACCCGCAACGCTTGTCTGCACCTCTTTTATGCACCTTGTCTGCATGTGTCCGAGCCTTGTATCCGACCCTTGTGACCCTGGATGGGAAGCTCCAACCTTGTCTACCAACGCTTGCGAGCGCCACCTGACTTGAAAAAGACTCCCCACCTACCCCATTAAGACCCCACCGTACAAAGCCCCTCCGTCCGAAACATCGCCTGCACCGAACGCCCGGCGAACGAGCCGACTTTCGACAGGCAACCCGATCATTCCGATCTTTGCCGGCTTGCTCGGCCTGCTTGTGATCTGGTTTGGACTTGAGAGCACGACGGATGATGTCATCGGCGCTCTGGTGCCCGAGCTGATTGGCTTCTCCCTTGAGGGCATCTTCTTCATCGGCATCTTGACCTGGCTGCAGGAGAAACGTGAACGCAAGAAGCGCATCGAGCTGAAGCAGAGCCTCGCGGGCGCGTTGCGCTTCCTTTGCCAGCTAATCAACGGGAGTTTGCCCCCGGGCAACCAAATCACGCTCGCGAGCGGCGACAACTGGACCCGCCAGGCGCGGAGCGGCGGCCGCCAGCTTGCTCGCTTGCTGGCGCTATTGCCGCAGCAGAAGCTCGACATCGCCGAAGCCCAGGTCAAAGCGATCCAGCAACTGCTGGCCACTCGACGCTCGATTCGTTGCTCGCTGTTTCTGACCAGGTCAGTCACCAGCACCTGTCGGCATTCACCCTCATCCTGACCGAGATTCACAAGCTCGCAGAGCACAATTACATCGATGCCGGCGAGTTGCATGAGAGTTTCGGGCGTTTGCTGCGTCTGCTTACGAGCTTCAACCACGAAGAAATCTAACACTCGGCCATTAATGCTCTGTTCAGGCCCGTAGATCTATCGTTGTCCCACTTGCGACGACGCAGTGGACGAACGGAGAGAACCGGATGCAACACCAGATCACGCAAACCCGAAAAGTCTTCGGAAATGTCACAGGGGCAATTCCGGGACACGAACGCGTCACGTCGGTCCTTACCCTGATCGCCAGTGTCATCCTGTTGCTTGGCCCGGTCAGCGACGCGCGCGCAGACGGGCGCGTTGCCTGGTACACCGCGGACGAATTCCAGACCCGAACCCGGCATCGCAGCGAACCCGTCGTTCGAATCAATGACAAGGTCTCCATCATCGAGCTTGAGGGCCTGAAACGGACCGCAAGGGTCCACCGCGTCTGGATCGAATACAAGAACGGCCAACGCGTCCGCAGTCGGGCCCTTGAGGGCTACCTGTCGCGCGGAGAGACCCGATCAGTGCACCTTGGCCGCGGTCGGTTCGTGCGCGACATTCACTTTGAGGTCTCGCCCGTCGACAACCGCCGGGCCTACGTTGCCGTCAACTACCGAACCGGCGCAGATGGGCGGGTCCATCATGATCAGCGGTTCACCAATACGCGCGGGCATCGTCACGACTCCGGCCATCGCGAACCGCGCCGCTCCTATGCCGCGCCGCTGCAGCACGCCATCCAGCGTGCTTTTCGTTCGCAGAACCGCGATCGCAGCCATGCTCGCGGCCGCGACAATCAACGCAACGAGCGGCACGACAATCGGCCCCGCAGTGACAGAGGCAACGGACGCAGCGGGCGCACGCACAATTCAGGGCGACAGCGAGACCCGGCGACTCACGCACAACCGCGCTCTCAGAATCAGCCAGCGCGACAGGCACGTAGCGCGCGGCCCGATCGCGACCGCACCGTTCGCCCCCGCCCGAACCGCAGCGCTAACGCTGAGCGGCCGCAGAGACCTGCGCGCGTCGAGCGACCTGAACGCCGCAAGCAGCGGGAGAACCGCGAACCCAGGGACAACTGCGAACGCGGGCGGATCGGTCGAATCGAGTCACCGTGCCGTTGATGTGCAGATCTGCGGTCCGCATCCTGATGACAAAAAGACCCAATATTCTGATCCTCAACCCGGATCAACGGCGTGGTGAGGTCATGAGTCATCTGGGCAACCCGGCCGCCCTGACACCTAATCTGGATCAGGCTGTGGCTGAAGATTCCGTGTCGTTTGGCAAGACCTTTGCACAGGCCACGGTCTGCACGCCGTCGCGTTGCAGCTTTATGACAGGATGGTATCCGCACACCTTTGGCCATCGAACAATGCACCACATGTTGTACGGAGCGGAGGGGGACGCAAACCTGCTGCGGGTGCTGCGTCGTAACGGCTGTTTCGCTTGGTGGGGCGGTAAGAACGATCTCATCCCAGGGCAGGACGGTCGTGATCGCGATTGTGATGTTGCGTTCCAGGCGTGACGGGCGGACTACGAACGTCGGGGAGTATAAAACGGATGCTGAACCTGCCCATCTCGAATGCAAGTTGATAATGGTGTCAATTTATCAACCTGCGTTCAAAACTGGCACTACTGTCTTGGTTCAACGCTTGTCGTAAGGCGGCAGATACTTCTTGATTACCCCAGTCACCTCATCGGATTGTGCAGCCTTTTTGCTGGCATCGTTGTATTCGGACTGCCTCAGCTGTTCACGATGAACCTTTGGATGCTTGCTCTTGATATCGTCCAATTTTTCCTGCAAGGACCGTGCATCTAGACCCTCGACGGACGCAAGAATCCTACCTAAGGGTTCCATATCCTTCTTGAGGTCACCGCTGGCCTGCTCTTCTATACGCGCCAGCATGCTACGGATACGGGCTGCAATAAATTTGTCGATCAACGGTTGACGAGTATCGGCAAACTTGCGGAACCTTTTGTTCTCGGTCAGCACAAAACCAAGCTCGCTGAAATGATTAATGACCTCAATCGCATCTCGCATTAACGCCGGGCTCTTTAGCAGAGCCACTGCAAGCTCAGGGCTGTTGCGGTAATAGATGTTGATCAGGTTCTGGCCCCCGTTGAATCCCTTCAACGCATGATCACGGAACCGGCGCAGCCCTTCCAATACATCGTCAGGAGATCTTGACTCGAGGGCGACCACCTTGGTGGCGACACAAGACAACGGAGGCACCACGTCCATGTAGTTATAATACATGATCTCATTCGCATCACCCAAAGTTGCACCGGTCAGTTCTCCCGACAAGCTGGCCCAGAACTCTTCAAAGTCATCGTGCCAACTGCCCCATAAAGTATCGTTGAGCATACTCGAAAGGCTGACCCGGTTAGGGCTGTTGTCGTCATCCACATCATCTCGTCCACGGTTGAGATTGCCGCGGTTGTCGTCATCCGGGCTGTCGATCATATCGTTGATCGCCGCAGCGACCCGGCCTTCGTTAAGGTTGCCGTCCCGGTTTCCGGCATCACTGAAGTTCTCTATACTTCGTCCAGTATCGGCAGGGGCCTCGTTCCAGTTGAACCTACCGTCCGGTCGCAGCGCCAACATAAAGCCCGTCGCCCAGCCTTCGCCCCATGCCAGCCCGGAGTCCTGAGCGTCATCACCGAACCCATGAGAGCCGCCGGGACTCGGGCTACCGCTACCATATGCATAATACATGACTGCATGACCATATTCGTGCATCACGATGTCCGGTGCATCGTTATCGGAACCCGGAATATTAATCTCTTCCCAAAATCTACTCCAGAGCGCGCCGGATCCCTCCGGATAACAAGTATCAACAAAACCGGGGTCTCTACCCCCTCGGTTGGATGCACCGTTCCAGGCTAGATTTAACGTATTCCAGACCTGCATTGAGTTTGTGCTGGTAGAACCGGTTTCGCTGCCGAAGTTCACCACAGTGCCGTCATCCAAGTCATCATGGACGCTAGATTCCCACGTATAGGTGGAGTCGATACCGTCACAGTCCTGTACTCTAATGCGTGTATTTCCAAGCTCGAAGGTGTAATAGATGTCGCGCCCATCAGCAAGCCAACCGTCATTGTTATTGACCGAAAATGACCAATTACCGCTCCAGTCTGTTCCGGTCGTACCCAAATGATCGTCGAATCCGATGTCTTCGTCGTAGAGGTTCACACTTACGTTGACCAGCGGTCTCCACACCCCGTCCTAATCGAGATAGGAGAGATTCCCCAGGATGCTTAAGGGATCTTCCGGTGACCATGCGCTGTCGCTTTTCTGCTCGACATACTTCAGTATTTCCTTCGAAGGACCGACCGGCCTAGCCGACAACTGGAATTTCACCTTGTGAGGCCGGATCAACTTAGTGATCTCTTCCGGTAACCGCTGCGTGTTCTCATGCAGAAGGCGGACATTCGGGGAATCGGGATTCTCCTTGAGTGCTTCCTGGAAACGGCGCTGCCGCTCCTTCCGTTGTTCACCGACGTACTGTTTGGGAGTAATGATGCGGTAATTGTTTTGCTGATCGACAATCACATAACGCTGGATGTCGTCGGAAAACCCATTGTCCTTATCGATTTCACCAGTAAACGAACCAACAGCTCGTAGGTACCTGGCTCTTCTACCTCGACCGGAATCTCCAGCCGCTTCGCTTTACGCAGATCCACTCTCTTTCAGAAATTGGCGTCTCGCTTTACACTGAACCGGCCGGGCTTATCAGGTGTCAGAAATGCTTGCACGCTAATGCGCTGTACCTTTTCTTCGTGTTGCTCCAAATCAATGACAAAACTGAAGCGCCCACCTACTAAATCACCTTTTATTTCTTCAAGCGTTGCCTTGATGCTCACAGGCGGGGTCGGTGTAATCGCGAATGACTTTGAAGACCCGAGTAATAAGATTACCAGCGGTAGAATAGTAAAAATCTTAAATTTGTTAGCTAAATCTGACATGGTCCATCTCCTTGCTATTAACACTAATAAATGATTGCTTATTGGAGAACAAACTAATTTATTTCTGTCCCAAAAGTCGCTCTTTCCATAATCGGATAACCACTCAATCACTTTGTTAGCTACCAGATCAATGACTTACCGGAACGACCGGCATGCATTGCATGCCTTCACGTCCCTTTTGGGACGCGAACTAACTTGAAACGGTTGTCGCACAAACAACAAATGCTTTTTGAACAGTATATACGACACAGAGTGGGAGTCACGGCGGCGACCTCTGTTGGCGCGGTGACGTGGCTGGCGACAATTTCTACAGCTTCTTCAAAGGCAGGATCGAAACTGATCGCGACAAGTATTTCGACGGTGACTGGTCGATGATTTATGGCGCACTCGATTTCATCGAGAGCTATCGAAGCTCGCAGCCGTTTCGCATGTTCTTGCCGGTCGGCTATCCACACTCGCCGTACTGCGTCGAAGATCCCTGGTTCAGTGCCATTGACCGCAGCCGGTTACCCGCGCGGGTAAGTCTCCCGGACCTCGGTAGTAAGCCGTCAATGCAGCAGGGGATTGTCGCAGGGCAGCATCTGCGAGGCTGGGATGAATCACGCTGGACGGAGCTGCGTGCGACCTACTATGGCATGTGCTCGCGGGTTGACGCTCAGTACGGCATGTTGCGCGGTACGCTGAAGTCATCGGGAATATTTGATGATACTGCGCCCGACCGTCACGTCAGGCAAAGCGACACCGAGAACGAGATTGATTGAACCTTTGATTAAAACTGCGTCACTCAATAATTGAACACGCGGGCAGATCTGAATCTGCCGACCCGCAATCCTGCCGAGGATACCAGTCAGGCTAGTCGACAGTACAAGAGTCGAGTGAGCAAAAGAGTCGAGGGGGAGTAGCGATGCATCCACCGGACGCAAGTTCGGTACCACGGGTGCATCGCATTTTTTTGTGGCCTGTTTTTCTTTGCAAGAACACGCGAGGTTTACTTACAAACCGACTCCCAGGAATTTTCAGGATGACAATCGGGACAGTAACCAGCTGATTCCCAGGTGCCCCGTTAGCAGCATCTCAGGGTAAGGGTGCTGAAAAAGTGCTTTCCTGCACTTTTTCAGAGTCACGCGCCTCAGCCCGCTCGCGACAAATCAACGACTTAACAATGGCGATTTGCGGCCGATACTATTCATGGCTCGCGAAGCGAGCGTGAAATCTGTGTATCGGTCTAGCAGCATCTCACGGTGCCGGATTGCCGCGCTGTCGCGCAGGGAACACTGCAGCATATTGCTTTAGTTCCATGAAAGGCTGCTTTTTCAGCAGCCTGCTAGAACAGGGACCCCGTCCCGGGCGGCGTCGTCGGTCCAGACGTCAGGCTAACGATCTCGGTGGCCCCGATCGGCTCGATGCAGGCAGCCTCCTTGTTGCGTGAATTGTTCACGTAGTTCGAAACTGGCACGATCGCGACCGGAATCCGCAACGTCGGTGCAAGTAATTCCTGCAAGGTCTCTGGATCTGTGTCCTGGTTGACCCAGGCCGAAACCTGGGCCGGCGACAGGTGCACAGGTATGCGCTTGTGAATGTGCGCCATGGACGCCGGCGCCGCCGCCGTCACGATCGTGCAGCTCTCGATCACCTGATCGTCGCGTTTCCAGCGATCCCACAATCCGGCAAACGCAAACCCTGAGTCCTCCGCCGGAAGAATGTACCTCGGAATGCGAACGTTCGCCTCTCTGGCCCACTCGTAGTAACCGGACGCCGGAATGATGCAGCGCCGGTAGCGAAAGGGTTCACGAAACGCGCGGCTGCGTGTCAGGGTCTCCGACCTGGCGTTGAACATGCTGTATTTGTTGGTGGGCTCGTCGGTCCACCAGGGCACAAGCCACCAGCGCATGTCACGAATCTGCCAGCCTCCCTCCCCGGGCACGAGCACCGGCACTGCCTCAGTCGGCGCCACATTGTACTGCGTGGTCAGCTCAACCTGCATACCGGTAATGATCTGCACGAGTCGATGCAGCGGGTCATGAATAACGTTGAGACGACCGCACATGCGCTACCTGCCTTTGCCTCTTGCAACCGTTGACCTCAATGGGTCCAGTCCCGGGTTTTGCACCCGCGCTTTACCGGCGGCATCACCGCCGCGTAATTCGATCAACTTCGCTCATCTCCTCCGGAGACAGTTGCCAATTGATGGCGGCCGCGTTGGCCTCCACTTGCCCCGGTCCCGTCGCGCCTGCGATCACCGAGACCACCGTGCCCTGACAGGCAAGCCAGCTCATCGCAAGCTCCAGCAGCGTGTGGCCCCGCTCAAGCGCGAAGCCCGACAAGGCTTCAACGATATCGAAATTCGCGTCAGAGAGCGCGTTCGCATTGCCGGACAAGCGCGTGTCAGCAGGTGCCTGCTGGTTTCTCGTGTACTTCCCCGTCAGCAAACCGCTCGCAAGGGGAAAGTACGGCAACATGCCGAGCCCAAACGCCTCGCATGCCGGAATGACCTCACGTTCAATACGGCGGTCCAACAGACTGTACTCGTTCTGTGCAGTCACGAAGCGCGTCCCCACTTGCCGATCCAGTCTGCGTGAGCGATCTGCCAACCCGTGTAGTTCGAATGGCCGATGTATCGCACCTTGCCAGCGCGGACGACGTCGTCCAGAGCTGACAGCGTCTCCTCGAAGCTGGTCTGGGTGTCGGGGAAGTGTTGCTGGTAGAGGTCAATGTAGTCAGTGCCCAGACGCCGCAGGCTCTCATCGACCGCGTGCATGATGTAGCGCCGAGACCCGCCTTTCATGAGTTCTCCGTCACCCATGGGGCCGCCAAACTTACTCGCAATGACAAGGTCGTGGCGGGCATGCTTTTTCAACGCGAGGCCAAGGTACTCTTCCGACAAGCCGCGTGGGCCGTAGATGTCTGCCGTGTCAAAGAAATTGATACCTGCCGTGACTGCTGCGCTGACAACCGCCCGGGTAGAGTCGGCATCACAGCGCCGGCCGAAGTTATTACAGCCAATACCGACCGCAGATACCCGAAGCCCGGTGGACCCAAGATTACGAAATTCCATGCACTCCCCGCGTCACTCGCTGAATTGACGCGCATCATACGAGGTGCCACGCGCGGCGCGCCACCCCCGCTCGACCCTCCCAGCCAGTGACCCATCTGCTTACAAGTTTTCGATACAAGCCCCGTGTTGTCGACGGTCAGACCTTGCCAGCATTTGGCGCCACAGCCGTATTGCGTTCGAGATCGAGTCCGGCTAGCCAGTCCACACCCGCAATCGCTCTCACTGGGGAAATGCGGTGCCTTTCAGCTTCCAAGGGAAAAAAAAACGGAACCGCGCTGCTGCTTCCAACACCAGATGCACGCCAACTGCATCGCTTTGATTTTCCCGAAAAAATCGGTAACGTACGCGGTTTCCAAGAATCGGATTGAGCAATTCATTTGGCGAAGTTCGGCACCCTTCTTCATGGGCAGCTATTTGGGCTGCTGGCAGAGGCGGCTATTGAACGTTGCGGTTGTTGCGGTTAAAGGTAGCGATCGAAGGCTCCTATTGCGGTAGCGAATTATGGGATAGGACGAAAGGCACCTCCTTTTTTTGATCGACTGTCCCCTCGTTGAGGCCAGCGACGCAGAGTCAGGCGATCACGTACCAAGACACAAAGGGCCACCGTGCTCTTTTTTTTTTTGATGGTGGAAAATGCGCCACATTGCGAACCTGAAGGATCTCTCCGCAGACGAACTCCACGAGATCCTGGACAAAGCCGCTGAGATCAAGGCTTCACCCGCCGACTTCCGGGGCCTTCTCGCCGGCCAATCGCTCGCCATGATCTTCCAGAAAACGAGCACCCGCACTCGCGTATCGTTCGAGGTCGGGATGACCGAACTCGGCGGTCACGCCATTTATCTCGACTGGGTAAAATCGAATTTCGTGCTTGCCGGGATCGAACTCGAAACCGAATACCTGTCGCGGAATGTCAGTTGCATCATGGCGCGCATGCGTTACCACGAGGACCTGCTCAAGATCATTAAAGGCAGTCAGGTGCCGGTCATCAATGGCTGCTGTGAGAAGTACCACCCGTGTCAGGCTCTGACCGACGTGTTAACAATTTCGGAGAACACGGAGGGCAATCTGACGGACGTTCGCCTCGCCTACGTCGGTGTGCAAAACAACGTTTCCAACTCGCTCACAATCCTCTGCGACAAACTTGGCATCAACCTGACCCTCGCAACCCCTGAGGCGGATCACAACGGCGAAGCCCGCGATGCCGATGTCGATCAGATCATCAAGTCTTCAAAGCACGTCGAGCACACGACCGACCCCCGCGCCGCAGTCGCGGACGCTGATTTCGTCTACACCGACACCTGGATCGACATGCAGTACTTCAACGACCCAGATCACAAAGACGAGAACGACGCGCGCCTCAAGCGGATGATGCCCTATCAACTGAACCAGGATCTCATCGGCGACCGTGATGTCAAAATCATGCACGACATGCCGATCCACGAGGGCTTCGAGATCGAAGTCGACATGGTGCGTGACCCGCGCTCGATCATCTTCGATCAAGCCGCCAATCGCGCACATGCCCAGAAGGGACTGCTGTGGTGGCTATACCAGGAAGCCGGGAATCTCGGCTAGAGAGCCCTCAGCTAAAGAGAGCCCTCAGCTAAAGAGAGCCCTCAGCGAACAAGAGCTCTCAGCGAACAAGAGCCTTCAGCCGAAAAAAACATGTGGACGCCCACCACTAGCCGCGGAGGCGGCTCGCGATAAACGTTGCATAGTGCATGACCGGCGTCTCAGCGATTCCCGACAACTGGATGTGACAACCCACATTGGCGGTGACGATGACGTCGGGATCATCGCCCGTCAGTGCGTGCACCTTCCGCGTTGCAAGTTCCGCCGACAAGGCCGGCTGCATGATCGAATAGGTTCCCGCCGAGCCGCAGCAGAGATGGCTGTCGCGAGTCGCCGTGAGCGTCATGCCGGCGTTTGTCAGGAGCGCCGGTAAGGCATCCGGCAGTTGCTGACCGTGTTGCAGCGTACAGGGCGAGTGAACCGCAACCCGGGCCGGTTCACATGTGAACGAGAATCGTTCCAGTAATTCAGTGCCATCAACGCAAAGCTCACTGATTCGGCGCGCTCGGTCCGCATAGTCCGGGTCATTCGCTAACAGGTCGCCGTACTCCTTGACCATGACCCCACAGCCCGACGCGGTCGAAACGATGCTGGTCACGCCGGCCTCGACCGCTGGCCACAGTGCGTCACACATACGACGCATCCGGGCCAGCCCCTTGTCCTGCGCCGACAGATGATAATCGAGCGCACCACAACACCCCTCAGCGGCCACCCGACGTACCGCAACGCCGTGAATCGCCAACAGCTTTTCAAGGTCGCGATTGACGCCCGGTGTCGCCGCCCGCTGTGCACAGCCCTCGAGCACGACCACTTCCTCGGTCGCTTGTGCTGTTCCCGTCGCGAGCGGGGCCGACACCGCCAGCCCCGGGATCTTGCTGCGCAGAACCCGGGGCAGCAATGGCCGCAGGAGCCGGCCAAGACAATAAAGCAAGGAGATGACAGCGACATTCGGCACGGTGATGCGCAAGCCCACGCTCAGCAAACGTTCGCGCACGCTGCGGGTGATCCGTTGTTCCGTGAAGCCACGCGCGATGTCCAGCAGCCGGCCGTATTGAACACCCGACGGGCACGTAGTCTCACAAGACCGACAGGTCAGGCAACGATCAAGATGGGCGACCGCCGATGCGTCGATGGCATCCTCTTCGAGGAAATTTTTGATCAGATAGATACGCCCGCGCGGGCCGTCGGCCTCATCGCCAAGGATCTGGTACGTCGGACAGACCGCCGTGCAGAAGCCGCAGTGCACGCAGGCGCGCAGAATGTCATCGGCTTCCGCGACCAGTGGGTCACCCGCGAGGTTCTCGTGAATTCGTGTCTGCATAGCGTTTTGCGCCGGGTCGACTGAGGCAGCCCCGGCCCAATTCCTGATTGAGTGAGGCCGGCCTACAAGTCCGGATACATCCTGCCCGCGTTCAGTATGCGGGCAGGGTCAAATTTGTCCTTTAATCGCTGATGCAGTCGCTGCACCACGGGCGCAAGCGGTTGAAAGCGCTCCGCATCACTCTCGCCACGAAATCGCGTCGCATGGCCTGATTCGAGCGACGCCCGGGGATCAGCGCCATCGGTCCGCCAGCACTGGGCACCGCCCCATTCGACCAGCACGCTCAACGGGTCTACATCATTTTTCGCGACCGACAGACGCCACAGGTGCTCTGCGCCAACGACGGCCGGGTGCCGTTGATCCCGCACCAGGTCCCACGGCCCGTCCGTCGTGACGTCACCCTCGATCGCGTCGACACCCTCATCAATCGCAGCGCCATCACCGGCCAGTCGCACGTACGACCGGCCACCGGTCCAGGCCGTCGCTGTCACTGGCAGGAATCGACGTGCCGCGTCCCGCCAGTGACCAACCGCATCGGCAAGCGGCGCCGTGCGCACAATGGTCACCTCGCGCGCCGGCATCGGCAGCACCTTGAAGCTGACGTCTAGAATGACACCAAGGGTTCCCATGGCACCCGCCATCAACCGCGATACGTCGTAACCGGCGACGTTCTTCATCACCTGGCCGCCGAACGAAAGGCAGCGCCCTTGCCCATCGATGATTGTCGCACCCAGCATGAAGTCCCTGACCGAACCCGCATAGGCGCGGCGCGGGCCGGAAAGACCGGTCGCAACACAGCCACCGATCGTACTTGCGGCACCCATTCTTGGCGGCTCAAAAGCTAACATCTGACCCGCATCAGCAAGGGTCTCCTCAAGCTCACAAAGGGGCGTGCCCGCGCGAACCCTGACGACAAGCTCCTGCGGCTCATAGCTGATGATGCCCCGGTGAGACGCGACATTGAGCGGCTCGTCGTTCATCGGGTAGCCGAGGAAATCCCTGGTCGCCCCGGCAACGATCGACAGACGTCGTTTGGCCGCAAACGCACGCTTCACTCCGGCGACTAATGCGTCGGTCTGATCAGACATTAAAAACGCTCCAGACCCGGAAACTTTTCATTTCCGGCGTGCACGTGCATTGCGCCGAACTCGGCACAGCGATTTAGCGTCGGCACGGCCTTGCCGGGATTGAGAATCCCCGACTCATCGAACGCAGCTTTCACGTCGTGAAACATGGCAAGTTCGTCATCCGTAAACTGCACACACATCTGGTCGATCTTCTCGACCCCCACGCCGTGCTCGCCAGTGATCGTTCCGCCGCGCTCAATACACAGTTCCAGAATCGCAGCGCCCAACGCCTCTGCCCGATCAGTCTCCCCCGGCTTGTTGGCATCGAACAGGATCAATGGATGCAGATTGCCATCACCGGCGTGAAAGACGTTGGCGACGGCAAGTTCGAAACGGCGCGACAAGGCCGCGATCTCGTCCAACACCGCACCCAGTTCCCGGCGGGGTATGGTGCCGTCCATACAGTAGTAATCCGGCGCGATTCTGCCCACGGCCGGAAACGCCGCCTTGCGCCCTTTCCACAGCAAGTCGCGCTCTGACTGGGACCTTGCCACCTTGAAGCTGGTGGCCCCGCAGCGGGTCATGAGGGCCTCAAGGCGCGCGAGTTGGGATTCGACCTCCAGCGCCGCACCGTCGAGTTCGCAGAGCAGCAGCGCCTCGGCAGCGAGTGGATAACCAACCTTCACAAACGCTTCGGCGGCCTCGACTGCCATCTTGTCCATCATTTCAAGACCTGCCGGCACGATACCCTCTGCGATGATGGCCCCAACGCTCTCACCCGCGCGCGATACCGAATCAAAGCCGGCCAGAAAGACGACGATCGCCCCTGGCTTGGGCAGCAACTTGACGGTGACCTCGACGACGATGCCGAGCATGCCCTCGGAGCCGTGAAGCAGCGCCAGCAGATCGAAACCCGGCGCGTCCAGCGAATCAGCCCCTACTTCATAGATCTCGCCCTCGGGCGACACGAGCTTCAACTTGAGCACGTTGTGCACAGTGAGGCCGTACTTCAGGCAATGCACGCCACCGGAATTCTCTGCCACATTACCGCCGATGCTGCATGCAATCTGACTGGACGGGTCGGGCGCGTAGTAAAGGCCACGGTCACGCACATGCTCGGTAATGGAGAGATTCGTCACCCCCGGCTGCACGACGGCGGACAGATTGTCCTCGTCGACGGCGAGGATCCGGTTGAAGCGGGCGAGACTCAGCAATATGCCGTCGGGATGCGGCATGGCACCGCCAGACAGACCCGTGCCAGCGCCACGTGCAACGACGGGGATGCCGTGGCCATGGGCGAGCCGCATCGCCGCCTGCACCTGCTCGATCGTTTCCGGCAGAAGCACGAGCCATGGCTTCTGCTTTTTCGCGGTCAGGCCATCGGTCTCGTACACGGCCATGTGGCGCGGATCGTAAATGATCGTATCCGCCGGCAACGCTCGCCGGACATCCTGCAGGTATTGTTGTTGATCTGGCTGTTGTTGGTCGAGCTGCTGTTGATCGGGCATTGGGGAGGCTGACGGCATCGGTAAGAAGGCTCACATTCTACCAGCGAAGCCCGTTTCACCGGGACTCATGGAATAAATTCATTGGACCCGGTGGCACCTGACAACGAACGTGGCAGCGTGCCAGCAATCCGCCACGGTAATGGCCGGCGTTCCCTCGCCCCTACCCGACCGAGGCAGGTATAATGCGCCACCCCATCAACGCCAGAGCCACAAATGGCCTTCAGCACTGTCGAAGAGATTCTTGAGGACTTCCGCCACGGCCGGATGGTTCTCATCATGGATGATGAGGATCGCGAAAACGAAGGCGACCTGATCATCGCCGCAGATGTCGTGACCGCTGAACACATCACCTTCTTCGCCCGCTACGCCTGCGGCCTGATCTGCCTGACACTGACTGAAGAGCGGGCGGCTCAACTCCAACTACCCTTGATGGTCGATAACAATAATTCGCTGCACGAGACCAACTTCACCGTCTCCATCGAGTCGGCTGAGGGCATCACGACCGGCATCTCTGCCGCCGATCGCGCCAAGACCGTTCGCACCGCTGTTGCCCGCAATGCCAAGCCGACGGACGTCGTCATGCCAGGCCACATTTTTCCGCTCATCGCCAAACGTGGCGGTGTGCTGACCCGGGCTGGGCACACGGAAGCTGGCTGCGATCTCGCCCGCCTCGCAGGCTTTGAACCCGCATCCGTCATCGTCGAGGTTATGAACGAAGACGGCACCATGGCACGGGGCGACGACCTTGCGCGATTTGCGGAGACCCACAACATCAAACTCGGCACGATCGCAGATCTAATCCAGTATCGAGCGATCTATGACACAACCATTGAACTCGTTTCAGACAAGCCCATATCGACGCGGCACGGCGATTTTCAACTGCGGACTTATACCGACCGCGTGTCAGACGCCGTACACCACGCCCTCATCAAGGGCGAAATAACGGAGGAAGACCCTTGCCTGGTCCGGGTCCAGGTGATGAATACGCTGCGTGACCTGCTGCTAACGGAGCGTCCCGGTTTCAAACTATCCTGGAGTCTTGGTGATTCGCTTGAGCGGATCGATCAGGAGGGCAAGGGTGCACTCGTGCTCGTCGGCCAGGAACACTCCCACGCCGACGAACTCGCCCAGGCGATAGCGTTCCCGGACGTACCACCGATCCAGCGCGCCAACGATGAGATCGGGGTCTATCGGCTCGTTGGAACGGGCTCCCAAATTTTGCGAGACATCGGCGTCGGCAAGATGCGCCTGCTGTCATCGCCCATCCGCTTCAACGCCATCTCGGGATTCCAGCTCGAAGTTGTGGAATACGTTGAGAATGACCGCGGCTAGACATCGCCCAGTTCACGTAGAGGGGTTTACGTAGCAAGGTTCGAGCAGAAAGGGTTCAGGCACAAAGAGTTCACGCCGAAACGGTCCACACACGGCCGACGTTGAGCCCATGCCAATCCTTCAACACCCCCCATTGTGGTCCACTCGCGTCAACCTCGACCGAGCCTCCGCTTTCACGCGCCGCCGCAACCTGGTCGCGCGTGATATCGAGATGAATCCTCAGACGATTGATCCACACATTCATTCCTGTGTTCACGATGTAACGCCAACCGAGATAGAGATGCTGCGCCCGACCACTGCCCGCGTGCACGTAGGGCCCGCGGAAGCGCGGTGTGCCACCGGCGCCATCGACTACGACGGGTACCTCCAGACGGAAGGCCAGCCCGGCAGAAGCCGGCTCGCCGGACCGCAGAAAGCGCTTCTTGTCCTGGAGGCCGAACTCGGTTCTTTGCCCCCGCACCTCGCCCGGTGCCCGACCGGATACGACACTAAGCACTACTGTATCAACCACTGTCTGACTCCTGCGATTGTTAGCATCCGCGCTCCGGGCGGGCCAATCATATGCTTGCGGTCGACTTCGGGATAGCGCCAAAGCCCTTGCCCACCGCGCTGCGATGGTTACCTTTACCAGAGAGATTTCATGGACGAAGACGAACTTTCCGATTGGTTTGATCGCCAGCATGTTGAAGTCTTGCGAACACATGCGACGACTTTCACGGGTATCGGCATCGGCGCTTTTCTCACGCGGCGACGATTCCTCGAACTACTGCCAGGCGGACCGCGCTTTCCTGCGACCAGCGTCGAACAAGGCCACGCCGGTCCCGGCCGCCACTTGTCTGACTCCACCGCCGAGTTCGTACCCGACATTGCTACCCTGTCACCGGATGGTCGAGACAAGGACCTCGGCCATTGCCTCGGGAGTTTCGTCAACGACGACGGCAGCGCCCACCCGCTCTGCTGTCGTTCTCACCAAGCGTCTCGCCGGTGAACTCGCTCAGGTCGGCTTGTCTCTCGAGGTCGGCACCGAACTCAACTTCTACCTCTTCGAGGAATCTCCCACCGTCGCCAGGCAGCAAAAATGGCGCAATCTAACGCCGGTCAGCGTCACCGATCAGCCACAGCATCCGGAACAGCCGCCTCTCGGCTGACTTCATGATGCAAGCACGCAAACGACTCGACTTTCGTTCCATCGAGTGGGATGGCTAGCACGACGCCCAGGGACCCGGCCAAATCAGCCTGCAACTCGCGGTGACCGATCCACTGCAAGCCGCTGACAACATCGTCGTCGCGCGCTAGGTCCTGGCCGAGATCGCCCTCGACAAGAACCTGTCGCTGACGTTCCTGCCACGACCCTCGCTTGGTCCAAGCTCATCGCTCACGCTGACGCACCGGCTCAAGAGCCGTGGCGCAGCACGGCTCGACCCCTTCATCGGCGAGTGGCAAGCCCGCATGCGTGACGCGAGCGGCATCGTGCAAGGATTTTCGGTGTGCAGCATCAACGGTTGTCGGTGGGAACCACCGCCCTCGACCGTACCGGGCGATGCGCTGGCAGCACGTCATGCCCTGCCATCTGACCTCAACCCGTACGTGACGCTGATGATGATCTACACAGTCGTCATCGCAACGATCAGTCACGAGCCGATCTCATCGCCCCACGAGGTGACGTCGCCCTACAATCTGGTTCCGGTGACCAATCAACTAACGCGCGCGATGGTGGGCCACGAGACCGCCGGTCACCTGTTGCCGGAAACCCTCTTTGCTGCAGTCGCTGCGTCACGTGAGGACCTTTTTGGCAAGTTTAACAAACAAAACACGACGCCGGACGAGGTGTCCGACAGGGAGTTGGCGCAGGGGTTTCTACTGAGCTAACAAGCTAAGCTTGTTAGCCGACACACACCGTCATCCAACGCACGCCGAATGCAAAACGCGCGGCTACGGCACCACCCACGCATAGGTGTAATCCGGGTCCGCACCCATGACCCGGCGCACCACGCCGCGCAGGCGACGATGCTGCACATACGCTGATCCCGTCTCGGCCATCGGCAGCACCGGAACGTCGCGAATCAAGAGCGCTTGCAGTTCGGCTGCTGCCCGCATGCGGGACGTCGGGTCGATTGATGTCACAACAACTTCAAGCGCCTGATCATAGGGACGGCTTTCATAGCGTGACCGATTATTGGGATTGGTGGAGCCCAGCAGGTCCGCGTAGGTCACGATGTCATCGAAATCCGGATACCAGCTCGATAACGCGATGTCGAACTCCCCGCCTCGCGCCTTCGCCAGGTACTGCTTGAAGATCTGCTGATCGACCTTCACTTCAAGGCCGAGATGCCGCTTGATGATTCCCTGCAAATACTCGGCGATCCGGTTGCCGGTCACTGAGGTTGTGGTGATCAACGTCAGTTCCGGTACGTTGCCGCCCGCCTCCGCGCGCACGGCCGCAACAAGTGCCCGCGCCGCGCCGACGTCACGCGGAATCCGCGCCGGCGGATGTTCATCCTGGAACTTGCCCGACGCACCGTTGATCCACGCCGGAAAGAAACTGTACGCGGGCACATATCCTGGAATGCCGATGACCCGGTTTACGAACTCCTCGGGGTCGAACACCATCTGGACCGCCTTGCGCAGTCGCGCGTCGGCGGTGGGATGGCCAGGGCGAAGATTGAATGTCAGGTATGCGAGCCCCCCGGAACGAAACGTCCGAACCTTGAGTTTCTGCGCGACCGCCTCCCTGACCGTTTCGGCACCCAGCCGGGCGAGGGCGATACGCCCATCCTGAAAGAGATTGAGACGGGTCCGATTGTCCTCGGTGATGTAACCGATGTTGATCTCCCTCAACCTGATCGCACCCGCGTCCCAGTAGTCCGCATTCTTTTGCAGTGTCAGCGACGCGCCGTGGGTCCACCTGGTCAGCTCAAACGGCCCGTTGTAGAGCAGATGCTCGGGTTCTGCGCCGTAGCGCTCGCCCTGCCCGCGATGGAACGCCTCGTTCACCGGGAAAAAGGCGCCGTGACTCATCAGAGATGGGCAGTACCCACAAGGTTCCTCAAGGTCTATCACCACAGTACGGTTATCCGGCGCCGTCACGCCGAGCGCCGTCGGCGGCAACTGGCCCTGTCTGATCTTCGCGGCATTGCGCAGCGGTTGCATGATCGCGATGTAGGGCGAACCGTGCGCCGGGTTCGCGACGAGCCGAAGCCCGTAAACAAAGTCGCTCGCAACGACCGGCAAGCCGTCACTCCACCGTGCGGTCTCCTTCAGGTGGAAGGTCATGCGCCGACCTTTGTTTTGCCAACTCGCCGCGACGCCCGGAACGAGGCGTCCCCGCCGGTCGTATCTCAGCAGACCTTCGTTGACGTGCGAGATGATGAAAAAACTCACCAGATCCGTCGACCGGGTCGCATCGAGGTTCGGCGGTTCCTGCGTGAGCGCGATCGTGATCGATTGGCCCACAGCATCCACGCCATCAGCGAGTGCGCTCGCCACAAGGAAACAACTGCAAAGCGTGCACACGAGGGCCGCACGACGGTAGCGTGCCATTGTGCCCACAGAGGGGCAGCGCCGCTTTTCGTCCTTCGGCACACCCCGATCGATTCGCGTGCCTCGGCTCATCGCTCTCCCCAACATGTCGCTCCCCGCTTCGCTATTCATGGCTCGCGAAGCGAACATGAAAACCCACCTATTCATGACTCGCGAAGCAAACATGAAAATCCACCTATTCATGGCTCGCGAAGCGAACCTGAAAATCCACCTATTCATGGCTCGCGAAGCGAACCTGAAAATCCAC
>Ga0114999_10001775_pt1 | contig 29508 bp, 22 predicted proteins | sample ArcticOcean_MG_C_3_FD_89820 | JGI IMG/M metagenome (GOLD analysis project Ga0114999, IMG submission 89820) | Marine microbial communities from western Arctic Ocean - ArcticOcean_MG_CB8_126 | ecosystem: Environmental > Aquatic > Marine > Oceanic | place: Arctic Ocean: Canada Basin | collected...
ACCGCTTACGCAGCCACGAAAAGATGACGCTCGTCGTCGAAGGACGTTCCTTCCAAGACGGAATTCTGCAGGAATTCGCCGCTTAGAAACATTTTCATAACACAACAATTGACAATAGCTCTTTGCATCGTTCGAAAGTGTGGAAGTGCCGATTGGTGGGAACGACGATTTTTCCAGCCGCGGGCTGGGTATCGATTGGAGTCTGCCGCTGCTCACAGCAATTACCTGGCGCGGTGAAGCGTGGTACGGTCGCAATCTCAGCGATTGGCGCGGCGGCATTGGGCAGGGAATCAACACCGTCACCGGCGAAGAAATCGAATCGCACGGCGGATGGACGGAACTGCAATTTCAGATGAAGCCGTGGTGGAAACTCGCGCTCGGTGCCACCATCGACAACCCCGTTGATAACGATCTCGTCGGCAACGGATCGACGCGAACGCGCAATCGGACTTGGTACATCGGCAACCGCTTACCCCTCGGCGGCGGGCTCAACATCGCCTTCAACGTCGAGTTCTGGAAGACGGAATACTTAACGCTGGACGACGGCGACGCCGTGCGGTTCAAAACATGGCTGATCCAGCGATTCTAGATCGCCTTGCCGTATCGCCGATTTAATACACGAATATCGGCCGGGCAACGCCCAGCACGAAGGTTCGTAGTGACCGCATTCATGCAGTTCGATTGCTCGCTCAGCCGCCGGAACCCGATGAATCGGGTCACGACAAACCTAAAACAATTGCGAGATCGGTTGCCCGTGATCGAGCAGTTGATGCGGGCGATTCTCGCGGTCGAGGACGCGGCGTTCGCTGTCCAGACCGATGGCATGGTAAATGGTGGCGGCGATGTCGGCTGGGCCGTGCGGCTGCGTTGTCGGGTACGCCGCCTGTTTGTCACTCTGCCCAATGACCTGGCCAACACGTGTGCCGGCCCCGGTGAAGAACACCGAGCCGCAGGCTCCCCAGTGATCGCGGCCGCCACGGGCATTGATTTTCGGCGTGCGGCCGAACTCGGTGAGGAACACAACCAGCGTGCTATCGAGCAGTCCGCGTTGTTTCAGGTCGGAGATGAGCGCTGCGACTGCGCGATCGACACCGACAACACTGTACTTGCGGCGGCACATTTTTGAGATGTGCGGAAAGTTCTGGCTGGGGGCATTGTGCATGTCCCACAGGTTGCCGTAATCGGGATCGTAGCCGTAATCCACCATGACAAACCGCGCGCCAGATTCGACTAACCTTCGCGCCAGCAAGCAGCGACCGCCGATTTTCGTCCGGCCGTAATCCTCACGTATCGCCGCCGCCTCTTTCGTCAGATCGAATGCGCTGCGAACTTCCGGTGACGTCAACAAATGCAGAGCGTTATCGTAGTGGCCCTCCATCGCCGCCAGCCTGCCATCGGCGTCGGCACGACGAACCGATTTCTCCAACGACTGCCTCAATCCGGAACGGCTGCTGAGTCGGCCGAGTGTCATGCCGGGTTGAAACTGCAACTCGGGTGGATTCAATTCTTCTTCGGCCAACGGGCTGGGATTCGGCAGATTCGGGCCTTTGGTAAAATCGGGCTGCTCCGGCTGGCCGCCGACACAGAACGGCGCATACTGATTTCCGAGCCACCCACCGACAAACAGGTTGTGCGGAGGCGGTCCCGGCCGCGTTATACCGGGTACCGCAATGTAACCGGGCAAACCGTTGCGCTGCCCGTGAAGATGCGAAAGGATCGCACCGATGTTCGGCTCGCTGAAGAGTTGCGTCCGATTCACCTTGCGGCCGCAGAGCGTATAAACCTGACTGAGCAGATGGTCGTTGCTGTCGTGCGAGAAACTACGAACCACGGCCAAGTCGTCGGCAATTTGCGCCAGCCGCGGTAGTGTCTCAGAGAACTGCACGCCGGGCAAATTGGTGTCGATAGCGGTCAGTTCGCCACGAATTTCTTCCGGCGCTTCCGGCTTGGGATCAAACGAGTCGATGTGAGTGAAACCGCCCCCCATCCATAAAAAGATGACCGACTTCGCTTTGCCGGCCGGCTCTTGTGCGGTAGCCGCATCGGCACGCGGCACTCGCCCAGCCAACAGACTGGCCGAGACGGTCAACGCCCCGACACGCAACACATCGCGCCGGCTTGCAAGCCCGAGTGGGTGGGTATTCTCTGCGTCGTTGGCGAGGACATCGGGCGGCGGCATGGGTTGGCGAAGCTCCCGCTATGACGTGGTCGATGTAACATCTGCTAGTACTGTATTCTGTACGATTCGCGCCATGGGACACAAGGGAGATTGTCACACCGGCCCGACGTCTGTCTATACGGGGTGAATCGGCGTCGGAGCGCGTTCTCTGTCCGGCGCGTCGAGATAGGATTGCAGTATGATCTGCGACGCCAATTTGTCGCGACGCGCTTTCCGTTGCTTCTTTGTCATAGCGGCGGCCATCAAATGGTCGTCGGCCAGTTGCGATGTGAATCGTTCGTCCCAATAGGCGACGGGACAACCTGTGGTTCGAGTGACCCAATCGCCGAATTGTCGAGCTTCCTTCGCCTTGCCGCCCTCCTCGCCGCTCATGTGCACCGGCAGCCCGACAACGATGCCGTCAATTCGGTATTCCCTGACAATGTCAATCAGGTAGCGAGCGTCCTTTTGCTCACCACGACGGCTGTAATTGTCCAGCGGACAGGAAATCGTCTGTTCGTCGTTCGAGACTGCCAGCCCGATGCGTTTCGTGCCGAAATCAATCCCGAGCAGTCTGCCTTGCGTTGGAACGTGGGCGGTCGCGTCCGGATTAGAGGAATCGCTCATAACCTTGTTCCTCGCAGAGTTTCACCAGCTTGCGAACGGCATCGGGATCACTCTTGCGCGCCACGAGCGTTGCATCGGGCGTATGCACGATGATGCAGTCTTCCATGCCGGCAACAGCGATCAAATGGTTGTCGTCGGTCGAGCGGACGATGCATCCGCGCGTATCGACGCCGACGAACGGCGCGTCGATGGTGTTGCCATCGACGTCAGCGTCAATCAACCGTTCGAGTGCCGGCCAACTGCCGACATCGTCCCAATCGAACGGCGCTTCGATGACGAACACATCAGCAGCGCGTTCGAGGACCGCATAGTCGATGGAGATCGAATTCATCTGCGGAAATTCTTCCGCCAGCGCCGTTTCCCAGTTGGCCGTTCCAACGACATCGCGGAGTTTCAATAATCGCGCGTGCATTTCCGGCTCGAATTGCTCCAACGCGGAGAGGATCTGCTCGGCACGCCAGACGAAGATCCCACAATTCCAATAGAACCGTCCCGCTTCGACATATTGTTCGGCCGTCTCGGAATCGGGTTTTTCGCGAAACGACTCGACCCTAAATACCGATTCATCGAGTGTCTCGCCGCGTTCGATGTAACCAAATCCGGTGGCCGCGTTGGTCGGCCGAACGCCGAACAGCACCAGCGCGTCCGATTGTTGCCCGATCAGCGAAACGGCCCGTTCGACCGCCTGCTGGAATACACCGTTCGGTTTAATGACGTGGTCGGCCGGTATCACCAGCATCATCGCGTCTGGATCGCGGGCCAACAATTGAATCGCCGCCAAACCAATGCACGGGGCGGTATTTCGACCGCATGGTTCGATGAGAACATTTCCAACCGGTACTTCTGGCAGTTGTATTTTTGTTTCGGCGGCTTGCGCGGCGTTGGTCACAATCCAGGTACAGTCGTCGGCAACCCAGGGCGATGTCCGATCGACGGCCTGCTGAATCATCGTCCGCTTTCCCGCCAACGGGAGCAATTGCTTGGGCAGAGAATGACGACTCTGCGGCCAGAACCGCGTCCCGCTTCCTCCGGCCATTATGACTGCATGCAGCATGATGTTTGCTCGTCGCGTTTGAAGCCAACCAAAACAGGTTTCACTCTAGACTTTTAGCCGGCCCGCTCGCGGGACGTGTCCGATACTTCTGGTTCATTCCCGAAGATTGATCGGGCCATCGAATTCGGTGCCGGCCGGAATCTTGCCCTGCAGATCGTCGGCATCGAGCGCATACAGCGGACTGATTTCGACGTCAGCCCCCTCTGGCAATTTCGCGCCTGCCCGTCGCAACCAACCGGCATGCAGAGCAATCATATCACGACGAGACGTTTCGGGAGAGTCGGCACCCGAGGCGTTTTTGACCGGGCTGAACTCGGCAGCGCGATCCCCTTCCAGCACCAACGCGCCGCGGGCATGCGTTAGCGCATCGAAAATGAATCGCTCGAACTTGTACGCATTCGGCTCTTTCGGTTGCTGCAATTGTCCGTCGCGATCGATGAATGCCACTTGCTTGTGAGCAACATGAAACGGTAACGCGAGTTCGCCCCCGGTCAGTCGCTCCAGCAATTCCCGATTGAACACATGGATGGCCGTGCTGCCAGCCCAGTGCAGTAATTCACCGGAGTCGTCGGTCATCGCCGCAACGTCTTCCGGCATGTCGCTGTATTCGATGATCTGCGTTTGGCCGTCAACATCGACGACAACTCCCATCCGTTCTTCCGCGGTTCGCTTCGCAATGACCTTGGTGGACATCTCCGAGCCGTGAGCGACATGAAGCCCGAGAAACACCGGGTCACAGACGATTGCCGTGGGATTATCGACCTGATGATAGTAAAGAAACTCGACGCCGCGCTCGCGCATATCATCAAGTAATTGCGCCTGCTGCAACGCCGCAAGCATTCCACCGTGTCCATCGGGACTGAGCGCCAGCCGACCGGGTGCCGCAAGCAACAGCCTGCCATTTTTGGCATCGACGGCCGGCATATTCCCTTGTCGAAAGAATCGGACGGCCGACTCGTCCAAACCGAAATATTCGTGTTGCGCAAAGAAGTCAATCGTCTCATCGTGCGTGGCGTCGCTGGTCATGACGTAATAAGGGGTGGTCACGCCGGCCCGTCGCGAACGGGCGACCGCCTGTTCGATGAGAAGTTGAAACAGCGTATTGTCGCTAACCGGACCGATGGGGAACATGCCTTTGGGATGGTCGAAACCCAATCGGCTTCCCTGTCCGCCGGCAACCAGAATGATGCCGACCTTGCCGTCGGCCAACAACTGCTCCCCCTGCCGGGCCGCTTTCTCGCGCTCAACGATGTCTTGCTGCGATTTCGGCAGTCGGACCAATTTTCGCGGCTGTGCGGCACGTCGGGCGCGGGCTTCCGGCTTCTCATCGGCCGATGTCGTGCCGGTTTCCGCCAGCAGATTCTCGATCTCCTCAAAATCAACGGCCGAAAGTTGTGTCAGAAACACTTCGCGTTCGGACGGATTCAGTTTGTCCCACGAGTCGAGCAAATGCTGCTGATCGTGTTGCGTGAGCCGTTGGACGAGTTCTGCAGGTGGTGAATTTGGCATGATAGTCGTGCGTTGAAAATAGTTAGTCTCAGCTGCGATGCAACGCATCGCTGATTCCGCGACTTTTTAAGTTGCAGCTGCGGTGTCGCGATCAATTGTTGACGAATCAATCGACTGAATCGAGGACGAGGCCGTTCTCGGTAATTGTAAACGGTACGATGTCCTCGCGGCAGTAGCTGCCGCGATGTTTGGCGACGTGCAGCGCACGGCCCATCTTCGTTCCGTCACGTACCTTGCCCATCAAGATGATGGTATTCGCGTTCGATAACACGTCGCCCGTCTCGATGGGGCGGCTGAGCAGTTGATCGAGCATTACCTCATGCGTCGTGTATAACAGCAGGCAACCGACCTGATTGTGATCGTACCGATGCGCCGTCACGGTCGCTTCCTGTTCTCGAAACTTCACACGAAACAAATCGCGGGCGACCCAGTCGGACTCTTTTCGCAAGATCTGGTGGTAGACATAGTCGAACATGTGCATCTGGAACGAATCGCTCGCCTTGTCAGTCGGCTCCAGCCCGTCGATAACACACCGCTGCACACCGTGCACCAGATTGCCGTAAAAATATGCAATGGCGACCTGCAACTTCTTGGCGAGTTCGATCTTCCATTCCCGCCAGTCATCCGGTTCCAGGTCGCCAATACTGACACGTCGGCCACTATGTCGAAACAAATGAAGATAGTCGAATCTGGCACGTTCGCGGTCCCAGACTGCCATCGGATCGACCGAATCACTTGCCGACATCGACCGCTGCTCCCAGTCGAATAATCGCCGCGCATATTCCGCATGATTTTGCGAATCGCCGCGACTGGTCATATCGAAGACGACTCCCGTTTCGCCTTCCTGATGCAGTCCTTGCCGGGCAAACTGCAGCCCGAGTTGCGTTTTGCCGATCCCGGTCGCACCGAGTACGACCGTCAGCGTGCCGGGAATCAACCCGCCGCCCAACATATCGTCAAGTGCCGCGATTCCCGTTTCCTGACGCTCGTCAGTCATAGTGAGTGCGCAAAGCCCGCCGGTTGCATCCGGTGAGATTCCTCTGAAGCGTTCAAATAGTCAATTTTCGATCGCGCGCGGCAATCGACCAGCAGCCGACAATTTTCCCACCGGCGACAACGGTTGCCTGCTTGTGCATTGCCGAGGTTGGACAGATATGCCGCGGGACCGCCAGTAGTTCATCGCCCGGCTCGAATTCGCCGGCGCGCGATGTTTCCAATACAAGGTGCTCTTCGTTCTGTAACACCTCTTTGGCGTCGGGCAGATCCGGGAAACCTAAACGTTTACCGGCGGGGGGATCGGACGCGACCGCTTTGTATCCCAAATCGACCGTCACTCGGTCGGCGGTTGGCCGACTGATGACACGAGTGAGCAACCGTGCGGCCGGCGTGAATTGCATGTCCGGGAACATCGTTCCATAACCCACGTCGTTGAACACACAGGTACCGGGACTGCTTTCGATCGTGGGGTCGTCGATGGAAGCGAAAATCGGAAACGAACCGGTTCCCCCGGCGACGACGCGCGGAACTGCGTATCCCTTGCCGACGAGATCATCGCGCAGTGCCGCGACCGATTCCCAACAAGCGGTAACCGCTTCGCGGCGTTCTTCCAAATCCGTCTGATGATTCTGTCCGTCGTACAGATGCAGTCCGCCGGGATTCAGTCCGGTCGCATCGACAATCTGGCCGTACAGTTCAACAGCCAATTCACCCGGCGGAATTCCAGTGCGGTGCTGTCCGGTGTCGATGTCGAGCAGCACATCGATGGTTTGATTCGCATCGCTCATCGCAGCCGACAAAGCGGCGATCGGCTTCTCGTGATCGGCGGTGACAGCCAACGCGACGTCGGGAAAGATCTCGCGAAAGCGAACCGCACGGGCAATGTTCGGTCCGACGAGACTGTAGGCGAGAAAAATGTCCTTTACGCCCGCTTCGGCAAGCATTTCGGCTTCGGCGAATGTCGCCGCTTTGTACTTGGTGATTCCGCGTGCCAACTCCAGTTCGATCACCTCGCGCATTTTGTGTGTCTTGCAATGCGGACGCAGGCGCGACAGATCACCCGCGATGGCGATCATCTTGTCGATGTTCTCTTCGAGGACTTCGCGAAAGACAATGAGCGCGGGGGTGACGATTTCGCTGGTGTCCTCGATTTGGAATTGTTCGTCCATGGGTGCGATGGTTTGTCTTTTGAATTAGCGGTTCCCGCCGGGCGCGGCCGGCGGGCTTTGCAGGGTTTACTTGCCGCTGAAGAATACTCGTTCGGCGGTTTTGCGGAGTAAGTGTTCTTTGTCGTCGGCCGAGAGAAATGCGAGGCCGTTCTTGATCAGGTCGATCGACTCTTTGTAGGTGTGTCCCTTCTCGGCCTGGAATGGGCAGTCGGTTGCCCACATCAGCCGCTGTGGGCCGAACGCATCGTAGACCTGTTTGATCATCGGGCCGAGATCGTGATACGGAGCCTGCTTCTTGCCGAGTGCGTAAAATGCCGAAACCTTGACGGTGACGTTCTTATGCCGGGCCATGTCACAGAGTGCTTTGACTTCTTTCGGATCGATCATTCCGCTGACACCGATGCGGCAGAGATGATCGATGACCACCGGCGTGTCGGGAAAATTGCGGCACATGCGATCGAGCGCGGGGAGTTCGTCGGCGTCCATCAGGCAGCACATTTGCAAATTGTCTTTGGCGGCAGCAGTCCACATGGCGTGCATGCCGTCGGAACCGAGCCAGTCATCTTTCTTGCGATTCTTGGGATAGATGCGGAATCCGCTGACGCCCATCCCCTTGAGTTTGACCATCTCCACATCGGGCCGCCGTCCATCCTCGTCAATGACCGCTACACCCACAAATGCCTTCGGCCGTTTGCGGATGGCGTCGAGCATGTAGCTGTTGTCGTAAGCGTAGAACGACATCTGAATGAGAACGACACGGTTCACGCCGACCGGCCCCGCGAGTGCGAGCAGTTCGTCGTCGGTAAACGATTTCGGCGACATGTTGAACCGCCGTTGGCCCGGCCCCAGCGGATACGCCTTGGTGTCGGGCGTCCACACGTGTGAATGAGCGTCGATGTATTTCATGGCAATGACCGTACTATTTTGGGAAACAATTCTCGCATGCGGTTTAGCCGGTCCACGGTGTCAGAGGTCCGCTAAACCGCAAGCGACTTGGAACGTCAGGATGTTTTCTTTCGATAGAAATACTTGCGTACGATTTCTTCCGATGGTGGGGGAGTGAGTCGCGTTATCAGATATCCGCCCACGAACGATACCAACAAGCCGACAATAATCGGATTGAAATCAAACAACTGGTACGGCTTGAAGAACGAGCCGTTGGCGAAGTAGCCGGCGACGTACATCGCCAGATGCGCGCTGAAACCGGCCAGCATGCCGCCGATGCAGCCCTGGGAATTTGACCGCGGCCAGTAAAGCGCAAACACGGTGGGTGCCAGGAAACATGCCGCCAGCCCGCTGCCGGTGTAGACGATAATGTCCTGCAAAAACTGCGGCGGGTTGACCGCGCCCAATGTTGCACCGGCACCGACCATGAACGTGAACAGGAAGGTCAGGCGTTTGATCGTCTTTTCCTTGGCCTCGGGGTTGATGTTGCGCTGGTAGATGTCGCGAACCAATGCCGAGGAGATCATCAGCAGAAAACTATCGACCGTTGACATCACAGCGGCAAACGGGGCGGCGACGAGCAAACCGGCGAGCCAACCCTGCCCGATTTGTTGCGTGAGCGTGACCGCCATCTGCGGCATGATGCGATCCGATTCGAGATCCATGCCGGGCAGGATAACCCGCGCACAACAGAAGATGATCACCAGCGGAAAATAGATCAGCGAATAGTAAATGGCGACGGTGAAGATCGACCGCCGGAGTGTTGTGGAATTGTTGAATGCCATTAGTCGCACCATGCTGCTCGGCTGGCCGGCACCGGAAATTGCCCACATGAAGAAGAACGAAATCGCGATGCTCAGCGGCAGAAATCCTAGCGATAAGATGCTCTCCTCTTCATCGTCCGACATCGGTCCGTACTCCGCATCGGGCGCGGCAACGAGATTCACGTCGAGTGTGGCGGTGGCATCTTTCGTGATTGTGATTTCCTGCGAGAACACCGAGAAATCTGCTTTGACAACGTCCAGCCGATACTCGCCTTTGTTGAGGGCGATCACTGCCGGACCGTCGTCGGTGCTGCGCGTGACCTGCCGCACGTTCGCCGAATTGAAGACGCGAATCTCTGCGTCCGGCTGATCGACATTGACGACGATCGTTCCCGGATCAGCAGGAAGCGAAGGGGGTTTGGGAGGCCCCGGCCCACTGACATACATGCCCGCCCGCCCGTCACCGAAGGGGGCGGGGTATCTCTTGCTCAGCGTGATTTCGATGTCCACCGGCTGAAAACTTCCTGTGCCCAACAGCGCGGCTGATTGTTGTTCGAGAAGACGGATGTTGCCTCGCACGTCTTCGCCCTTACCGCCCGAGGCTGAGTCGGGATTCTTTTTGATCCACTCAAGTTGACTCTGCATGAATTCCCGCAGCTTCACTTTGAAGGCCGCAATGTCTGTCTGATCTTGATCGGCGAGACGTTTGAGTTGGTTATCGATTTCTTCCGGCGTGGTCACTTCGACATAGCGGACGTGATCGACCGTTGTCTTGCCGGCGGGAATGACCAATGTCTTATTAATCCGAAACAGTCGCGGGCGCGCATCGTCTTCGCCCGGCAGCGTGAACCACGGCCCGTTCAGTGTCAGGCTCTCGGTTGCAGGAACTTCGACGCTGACCTGTGCCAACCCGATGCGCGGCGGCGTCATGCGGGCCAGCTGCTCTGTCGCCTCCGGCAGTGAGCCAACGGCATTGATGGCCAACGGCAACATGATGATGACGCCAATCACCATCACAATTCCCTGCATCACGTCGGTCCAGACCACTGCATGGAATCCGCCGTAGGTTGTGTACAGAATGACGGCCACCGAAAACGTGACCAGGCACAACAGATAGGCCGGATCGACATTCTGCAGGAACCCGACGTTCGACTTGACGCTGTCCACCCAGGCGACAGATTGGTCGAACGGACCGACTCCGCTCAGCAGCGTGTTGAGAATCTCGCTGCCCGCTTTGAACTGCGCAATGAGATTGAAGGACATGAAGAAGACGATGAGCGACACGGCCAACAACCCGAAGCGGGCACTGTGAAACCGGTCGCGAAGGACATCGGGAACAGTGATGGCGCCGGAGATACGGGCGACGTGATTGATCCGCTTACCTAACAGGCCCATCGCACAAATGGGAACGACAATGTAACTGCCAATCCACAGGCCAAGAATCCAGCCGTGCGTGTAAATCTTTGAGGGGAAACCCGTGAAGCTGCCGCCCGAGGAACTGGTGGCGGCGAACGTCAGCGCGAAAGCCCAAACGCCCAGGCTGCGGCTGCCCAGAAAGTATTCGCTCAAGAAGTTCTTGTTCTTCATCAACTGGTTCGACAAAGCGGCCAAACCAAACACGGCCAGCGTGTAGATGAGAAATGTGATCAGGGCGGCATTGGAACTGGCCGCCGCCAACAATGGCGAAAAGCCTATCATCTGTGAAAATTGGGGGAGAGTAGCGCTCATGCGTTGGCCCCCTTATCATCAGCATGCATCTCGGAAACTTCCTCCGCGATATCGGCTCCCTCCATCGCTTCACCGAGGTCGTCGTCCTCCATGTAACAGAAGCAGAACCAGGTTGTGAAAATGTTGGCTGCAATCCACGGGGCGCCAATTCCCCAGAACACCCAACTGGGGATTCCCCAAACCGTGTCGATCTCCACGACCGAAGTGGCATCGACGTATCCGTTGAAATAGCAATACGGAACCGCCCAGATAAATGCCGCCAACCAGACAAAAAAGATGATGATCGCTTCGCGGCGGGAATGCAGGAAGACAGGGTCAAATTCGAGATCTTCGCCCTGCCCCGTGTGAACAGCTTCGCTCATGGATCGTCCTATCTTATGTGAACAGCTGCAACAAATTGCGTTGGAGCATTGTATTGGCCGATAGCGCGGGTTGCAAAGAAGGGACGCAACATTCGGCCCAGCTGTTCCTCTCACATCATGGTCATCCATTTTCCCAGTGGAAATGAATACGAAATTCCCCGAAGGATTCCAATGTCTCCGTTGGTCGTCCATAATGAATCTCGAACATAAACCCTTGCACCATGGAGTACATGACAATGGTCCGCTTTTTGACGCTGGTTGCTGTGAGTTCTTTTGCATTGAATGCCATTTCTGCCGTTGCACCAAAGGCTGTCGCCGATGAGCCGGCCAATTCGCGGAGTATTTTCAACGGGAAGGATCTGACCGGATGGGACGGCGATTTAAGGCTCTGGTCGGTTAAAGACGGGGCGATCCGTGGCGAGACGACCGCCGAAAACCGCGCCAATGGGAATACATTTATCATCTGGAAGGATGGCGTAACAAAAGATTTTGAATTGCGGCTATCCTTCCGCTGCAACGCGACAAACAACTCGGGAATTCAATACCGATCGAAGCACATCACCGAAAAAGTGCGGAACAAGTGGGTCGTCCGCGGCTATCAGCATGAGATTCGCAACGAGTCGAAGCTGCCAAGCGTGTCCGGGTTCATCTACGGCGAGGGCATCGGACGCGGCCGCATGTGTCTCGTGGGCGAGAAAGCCACATGGGGAGAAAAAGGTAAACAGGTGACCGGGACGCTGATCGATGCTTCCGGTTTTGAGAAGCTGTTCAAGCTCGACGACTGGAACGACGTCGTGATTATCGCCAAGGGAACTCACATTCAGCACTACATGAATGGGCGACTGATCCTGGACTTTACCGATAGTCCCAAGTTGGCGCTGCGCGAAGGTGTCCTGGCCCTTCAGCTTCACGCCGGCAAACCGATGTGGGTCGAGTTCAAGAACATTCGCATCAAAGACATCAAGTAACGTATCTCATCGGCTCTCGAATCACCCGGGTGTTTCCGCGCGTCCTGGAAAACGTTGGGGCGAATCGATGAGTCCGCTGATAGGTCGTACGATTCGTCACACGATTGTTTTGCACGGGATCGATCCATGAAGGCGATAATTTCGACGTTGGCTGTTGTCCTGCTTTCCGCGACCACCGTCACTGCGTCGGACTGGACGACGTGGCGTGCGGATTCGGCTCGGAGTGGCTACACCAATGATTCACTGCCGAAGGATTTGGCACGACAGTGGTCGTGGCATCCGATGCACTCGCCAAAGCCAGCATGGCCGCGCGATGATCGGATGAGTTTCGACCGGGCGCATCATGTTGTTGTTGCGCGGGGACTGGTTTGTTTTGCCGGCTCGGCAGATGGCCAGGTGACCGCGTTGGATGCGACGACCGGCGCGCTGAAGTGGTCGTTTTTCACCGGAGGCCCGGTGCGGTTCGCGCCGACCGTCTGGAAAGATCGACTTTTCGTCGTCAGCGACGACGGCTATCTTTACGCTCTGAAGCTGCGTGATGGCAGTTTGATCGAACGCTGGCGCGGTGGGCCGCGCGATGACCGCGTGCTTGGGAATTCTCAAATGGTTTCCAAGTGGCCCGGCCGTGGTGGCCCGGTAATTCACAACGGCCTGCTGTACTGGGCGGCCGGTATCTGGCAGTCGGAAGGCATTTTCATCCGCGCGATGAATCCCGACACGGGCGAAGTTGTCTGGCAGAACGACAAGTCCGGCGGCATCGTCATGCCGCAACCGCATGGCGGCGCGAATGCAAAAAGCGGCGTGTCGGCTCAAGGGTATTTGTTGGCAAATGACGAGCGGCTGTTCGTGCCGACCGGACGGGCTGTCCCCGCCGCCTTCCGCCGCGACAGTGGCAAGTTCGAATACTATCGCCTGCAGGAAAACACCAAACGCGGCGGAACGACGGCCATGCTTGCCGGGGATCTAATCTACAACGGTGGTTACGCCTACAAAACGGACGATGGGTCCCTGATTCCCGATCGAGTGACCGGAGCCGTGGCGGCAATTCCTGGAGGCGTTGTTTACGGCACCGCCGATCAGTTGCGGGCTGCGAACATCGTGATGAAGGACACCAAGGATCGTCGAGGCAAACCGATCACGGTTCCCGCGCACGAATCGCGGTGGCAGGTCAAGGGCGTTCCGTCGGGAACGGCGCTGATCGTTGCTTCCGATTCAATCGTCACCAGCGGTGGGAAGCGGATCGCAACAGTTGAAGCAAAGAGCGGCAAGCCGATCTGGTCCGACGAAGTGGACGACGTTGCCTACGGCTTGGCCGTCTCCGATGGCCGTCTCTTCGTCAGTACGGCCAGCGGAACGATTCACTGTTACGGCGCGAAGTCCGGCGAGAAGCCGATCGTACATCGACAGAAAGCAGCCGATGCGCCCTACGGAAATAACAAAGAGATGCAGCAAGCCGCCGCCGAAATCATCGCCAAGTCGAAAATCTCCGCAGGCTATTGCGTCGATCTTGGCTGCGGCGACGGGGCTTTGGCATACGAGTTGGTTAAGCAATCCGATTTGTTCGTCGTCGCGATCGACGCGGATGCGAAGAACGTCGAGGCGGCGCGACGGAAGCTCGATGCCGCTGGACTGTATGGCGTCCGCGTAACCGTTCACCACGGCGATCCCGCCGACTCACACTTCCCGAAATACTTCGCCAATCTCATGGTGTCCGCTCGTTCGGTTGGCGATGGTCCACGAATCGTAGAATCGAAAAAGACGACGCGACTGCAGCGGCCGTTCGGTGGAGTTGCCTGCTTCGGTCGGCCCGATGCGATGACGGTCGAGACACGCGGAGCGCTGAAAGATGCGGGCGAGTGGACGCATCAGTATTCCAATCCCGCCAACACGCTCTGCACCACCGATTCGATCAAGGGGCCGCTGACAGCCATCTGGTATCGCGACATCGACCTCGATTTGCCCCAACGGCACGGGCGGGGACCGTCGCCGTTGTTTCATCAAGGCCGGTTGTTTGCCGAAGGTGTAAACGAGTTGATCGCGGTCGATGCCTACAACGGTCGCCCGCTGTGGCGGTTCGAGCAGAAGGGCATTCTCGATGCGTACAACGCCGACCATCTGGCCGGCACGGCAGTTACGGGCAGCAACATCTGCATCGCGGACAACAGCCTCTTCCTGCGAAACGGGTCCCGCTGTTTTCGCATCGACACGGTCACCGGCAAAGTGCAGGGAACGTTCGACGCGCCAAAGCACGCTAGCGGCAAACCCTCCACCTGGGGATTTCTTGCCTGTGAAGATGGCGTGCTTTTCGGGTCGATGGCCAACGAATCACACATCGTCAAACACGCTTACATCCGCGCCGACGGTCAGATGAAGCGGCAATTTTCAGAATCGACCTCTTTGTTCGCCTTCGATGTCGAAACCGGCAAGCAATTGTGGAAATTCGACGCCGTCAAGTCCATCCGACACAATTCAATCGCCATCGGTGCCGGTCGAGTTCATCTGATTGACCGAAGCCTCGCCACCGACGATTTACTTTCGCGCGCCGCAGCACGCCGCGGTGATCCACCGAAAACACCGGCTGTCGGCCATCCCACCGGCGAACTCATCGCGCTGAACGCGAGGTCCGGGAAACGCGTTTGGAAGTCGGACAAGGATGTCTTTGGAACCACGTTGGCGTTCAGCAAGCAATTTGACATTCTGTTGATGTTCTATCAGCCAACGTCTTTCCGTTTGCCGTCGGAAGTGGGCGGTCGCATTGCCGCGCACAACGCCAGCGAGGGATACCGCCTGTGGGAGAAGAAGGTCAACTACCGCACGCGGCCGTTGATTAACGAAGGCACAATCGTCGCGCATCCGTCGGCGCTCGACCTGGCAACCGGCGAAACCAAACTGATGAGCGTTCCCAAGTCTTACGGCTGCGGCCAACTCTCGGGATCGCGAAACCTGCTGATGTTCCGTTCGGGAACGCTCGGCTATTACGATTTCACCCGCAAGGCCGGCACCGAGAACTTCGGCGGCATCCGCCCCGGTTGCTGGATCAACGCACTCCCGGTCGGCGGTCTGGTCCTCGTACCCGACGCATCCGCCGGTTGCCGCTGCAGCTACCAAAACCGTTCGTGGGTGGCCCTCGAAGGCAGCGACTGAAACAGCACAAAGTCTCAGATCATCCTTGTTGATTCTCAAAGCCCACGGGCCGCGGCCCGTGGGATCAAACGCCAGACCACCTACGCGCGGCTCAATTCACGAATTGGCTTCCCATCGCTGAGCATCACCGGAACGGGGCGGCCTGAGTGGTCGGGGAATGAGGCGTTTTCAAAATCGACGCCCAAATGCTTGTAAAGCGTTGCCACGAAATCGCCGCGGCCGACGATTCGCTCGATCGCATCCTCACCCCGCACATCAGTCTGACCGACAACTTGACCCGTCTCGACCCGACCACCTGCGAACAGAATCGAGGTGGCGCGCGGCCAGTGGTCGCGGCCGGGTTGCATCGTTCCCGCCGGAGCACTGCCGATGCGTTTCCCCGTACTCTTCTTCGAGTTAATTTTGGGGGTGCGGCCAAATTCTCCCGTCACAACGACCATGACATCCTGGTCCAATCCGCGATCGTAAATGTCTTCGATGAGTGCCGCGACGGCCTTGTCCATAAACTGCAACCGGTATTTAATCGCTTCAAAGCAGTTGGCATTTACGGCGTGATCGTCCCAATTGCCAACGCCGCCACACAACGCACCGCTGAACTGGGCCGACTCCCGACTCGACCAGCCGACGCGCTAACAGCAATTGCTGCCCCCAACGATTTCGACCATAACGTTCGCGGGTGGCTGCATCTTCCTGCCGGATGTCGAATGCCTTTGTCGCCTGTATGCTCGTCAGGACGTTAAATGCCTGCTGCTCGAACGCGTCCAGCGCATCCATCTTGCCGAGGAAATCGGCCTTCTGTTTCAGATGGTCTAACTGCTGCCGCAAGTCGATTCGTCGGCGGAGCTTTGTCGCCGCCGCATCCGTAACCGATCCGATATTCGGAACGGAAAACGATTCCTGGTTCGGGTCGCCGGTCACCGCGAACACTTCGTAGGCATTGCCCAGGTAAGACGGCCCGGCGTAGTTCACCGGTGCGACGCCCACGTAGTTCGGTAGTTGACGCGACTTGTCGTATCGCAGCCGATGCGCGACCGAAAAGAGGTCTGGGTACAACGGCTTGCGTCTGAGTACTCGTTCGGCAAATCCGGTTAGCAGTTGGTGCGTTCCCTGTTGATGGCAGAATCCGGTATGCACGATGGAGCGTAACACCGTGAATCTATCGGCGACGCGGGCGTGGTGCGGCAGCAGTTCGCTTAGCCGCATTCCGGGGGCGGCGGTTTCGATGGAAGAGTACGGCCCCCGATAGTCGCTGGTAGCCAACGGCTTTGGATCGTAGGTTTCCAGATGGCTATGCCCTCCCGGCAGCCAGACCAGAATCAGCGCCGTCTTCTTTCGCTCACGAGACGACTCGGCAGCTGCGGCACGTCTCTCGAGCAACTGCGAGAGAGACATCGCCGAAAAGCCGCCCAATCCCAACCGAAACATCTCCCGCCTGGAGTGTGGGGCATGAAAGACATTCGCATCAGGCATGGCAAACATTCACTCGACTGAAAACATAAGAGAGGCGGTTTTCTGTTTCACATCCGATGGCGCATCACACTTGGCCACACCGTGAAATCAATGACGCAGCAGGAATTCGTTGGACATCAACAAGGCGTGCTGCAAATCTCGGAAACCGGTTGATCGGTCATTTGCCGTCTGCAGATAGTCGGCGGCCAGTTTTTGTTCGGCCGCTGTCGCCCGTCGGCTGAGAGTCGCCAGGTACAGCAGTTCGACAATCTCCGCATTTGTCTTGTCGTTTTCCAACCAGCGGCCAAGCCGGCTTTGCGGCGACTCGATTTTGTTGAGAAGCTCCGGGTTGTTCAACAAATGGACGACCTGATTGAGCGTGGGATCGGTTTCGCGGGCGCATTCGCAACCGACGTCACGAATCGGTTTTGTGAACGCTTGCAGAAACTTGTGATTGACGGCACCTTCGGCCAGCGCCACCGCCCGGGTTCCCAGCGGGTAATTAGGGAACCGTTCCGGCACGCCGGTCGCTGAAGAGATGGCATCGATGATTTGCTCTGCCTCCAACATCCGCACGATTGCCCGCGTGAAATAGCGGTCGGGCTTGGCAGACAATGAAGACTGCTTGCCGCGAAACTCGGCACTCAACTGGTAGGTTCGCGAATTCAGAATCGAACGCATCACCGGTTTGAAACGATACCCGTGTTTGATGAATTCCTCGGCCAGCGCATCGAGCAGAGCCGCGTTGGAGGGCAGGTTGGAATCCCGAAAATCGTCGATCGGATCGACAATCCCCTGCCCCATCAGGTGGTACCAGATGCGGTTGGTCACCGAACGGGCGAAGAATTTGTTTTGTGGATCGGTCAGCCAATCGGCCAGCCGCGTTCGTCGATCTTCTCCCGGTTTCAACTCGCCTGCCAATTTGCCAAATGCCGCTGGCGCAACGTCGATCTCGGTATCGGGGAATTGCACTTCGCCGGTCCGCGCGAGATAAACGGTTTCGTCGTCCAGACCGAACCGCTTGCCTTTCAATTTCACGCGGGAGAAATAGGCGGCCAACCCGTAATAATCCTGCTGTGTGATCGACTCGTATGGATGATTATGGCACTTCGCGCACTGAATACGAACTCCCAAAAACAGTTGCGAGAACGACTCGGCGGCGTCGTTGGGCGTGCGCGAAACACGATAAAAGTGAGCCGCCGGTTCGTGAATTGTGTTTCCTAGACTGGTAATAATCTCACGGGCCACACCATCAAACGGTTTATCTCTTGCAAAAATGGTCACCAGATAGCGGTGGAGATTGTGGACGCCTCGCTCTGAGATTGATTCGCGGTTCCCCCGCATTACGTCGGCCCATTTCATCGCCCAGAATTGCGCGTATTCGTCGCGTTCCAACAGTCGATCGATGAGTTTTTGTCGTTTCATTGGGTCGTTGGAATCGAGGAACTTACGTGCTTCGTCCGGTGTGGGAATCGCCCCGATCAAATCGAGATAAACCCGCCGTAGAAACACCGCGTCTCCTGCAATGTCGGCCGGCCGTAACTGAAGTTGCCGTTGCTTTGTGAAGACATGCTGATCGACGAAGTTGCGTATTGGTATGTCTTCCGAGGCAAACTGTGGATCTGTTTGAATGTAAGTCAGGCGGACCGTGCTGATCTTGTCGAGAAACCGTACGAGAATTGCAGCTTCCGCCGTCTGGTCAAACTCAACAATTCCTGTGCGGCTAACACGGACGGATTCACCTTCGGCCGTGCTGAACACGGCTAGATCGGTGACGTCTTGGGTGCTTCCGTCTTCGTAGTGCGCGCGAACGATAATCGATTGCGTGCGGCGTGCAATGTTCATAATGCGCCGGCTGGGAAGTACTTCCAATCGATCGAGCTTTCGGCGTTCTGCTGAATCCCGGCATCCCTCGGTTACCCATTGAACGAGAGTTTGGTATGCCGGATCGTTTTCGTGAAAACGCGAGCCCCCCTGATGGGCGACCCGGCCTGAGGCTTTCAATAGCAGCAGGCTCGATTCCGGAGCGTTTCGGTTCACGCGACGGTTGAAAACGTCGCGTGTCAGAAAACGGTAATCGACATCGGGATCGAAACCGCGCAGGCTTAACCGAAATCCGTTCTTGCCGTTCGGTGAGCCGTGACATGCCCCCTGGTTGCAGCCGCCCCGGCTGAGCGCGCCGACGACTGCGGTGCGAAAATCGATCGGCAGGTGTTCGTCGAACCGACTCACACTGACCTGGGTCCGCGCTTCGAGGTTACGGTATTTCGCAATAATTTCGGTGGTGCCATTGCCGTGCGGAATGACGAGACCGGTTTTCGAGACGGTCGCAACCTGGGGATCGCGACTTTCGTAGGAAGCTTCCGTGATAAGATCTGTCTGGGTTTGATCGGAAAACTTCCCGGATACAAGCAAATGCTGCTGGGAACGCGATGACTCCAATTCGATGAGTGCCGGCAAGACGGACAACGATTGCGGTGCGGCCACCAACGTCTTCGATCCGGCTGAGGCAACAGACGAAACAGAGAGACACACCAGAAACGCAATAGAAAGTTTTCTCATTCTGATACAACTTTCACAATTGATAACAATGGACGAAAACGACTTCCCCAGCGAGCAGGCCAGTAATGGCCCTGGTCTTTCTCGTGCGTTAATGGCAAATCACCAGCCGGTTGACACCGACCGCTCGCCTCTATTCCTTCTCTTTCACAATCACTTCCAACTTTCCGCCATCATTCCGCTCAGAAAACTTGCCGATTCGCGCAGAAGCTGGAAGCATGACGGTGTACTTACCCGGTTTGAAATCCGCTGTAACTTTCAACTCGACCCTCGCATGCGTTTGCGCCTGGGCGAACTCTATGTTATTCGGCAGGATGAGACCATCCGGCGCGACGGGCGAGATTGTCAGCGAACCGTTGAAGGGGGAAATTCGATTGGCGGCGATCTTCAACATCGCCGATTCTCCGGGAGCAAGCGTGATCTGAGGTGTCTCCGTGGTAGGGCCGAACGCGATCTTCGTTTCCAATTCAAAGGTGCGGGTCAGGTGAATCGTACGCCCGTTGTGAATCGCCGTGCCGGTGACGGTCACGCGATGCCGGGTCAACGGCGTGTTGACGCCGGAAATCAGTTTGGCACTCAGCGAGGTTCGATCACTGGTTGCCGTTGAAATCTCGGTGGTCACTGTTGGCGCTTGCAGCCGGTTCGGTTGCAGCATTCCCCCGCGAAGCACGAACGAAACGGGTCCCTCGAAGTGCTGGCGTAGTTGCGTTTGAATTTGAAGAGTCACGTGCACGTAGCGCGGCAGCGTCACCAGTTTTGGCATGACTTCGAAATCGTAAGGAGATTCCGGCAGCACGACGACGGCAATCCGGTCGAGCAAAGATGGCGGCAACCGCCGCTGGTCTTCCCGCAGCTCAAACGCTTCGCCGTGCGGTCCGCGTCCGGTGGGATTACGGTCGATCAAAGGCAATGTCCGCGCCATCGATTCAACGGTTGAATCGCCTGCCGTTCCCGAAGCTTTGACCTGAACGGTGTAAACTCCGGCCGGAGTGGCCAGATCAACGACAAGGGCATTTGTAATCGCATTCTCACCGGCCGGAATCGATGTTTCTCGCAACGTCATCCCTTCCGGAGCCCCCACCAGCGACAAGGTGACCGGCCCGCCGAAGTCGGTGCGGGACAATGTTAAGGGTAACAGCTGTCGGGTTCCGCGCGGAATTGCCAACCGCCCAATCTGCGATGTCAACTGAAGCGCCGGATGTCGTCGCTGCACTTCCACGCGGTAGGCATAGGCCGGCCCTCCTTTTCTCACAACTTCGCTGACCTGCAAGTGGTACTTGCCGTCAGCAGGTGCAGTCAGCGCGAACTTGGCATCGTCGAAGCTCGAATCGTCCGAACGTTGAAGCTCCTTCTTGTCCGGACCGAACAGCACCAACTCCAGATCGGCGGGCGAGCCGATAGTTCTTGTCTCAGTCCGAAACACGAAGCGGTCTCCTTTGCGGAGATCCATCACGAACCAGTCTTCATCACCCGGGCCGTCGATCGCCCCGTGCAGATTGCAGGGAACCATCGCGGGCGTCGCCGACGTCTGTTTGTTGTTCGGCTCCGCTTCAATCGCATTCGTCAACCGGGAAATGGAAAGCGGGAACCAGGCCGATCCATCATCGCCATCGCGTCGCAGTCCGAAGAAAAAACGGTCCCCCTGGAGCGTAGCTGGGACGTCAAACTCTTTCCGACCGGTACCCAATTCCGGAAAATGCAACACCGCGTGTTCTCCCGCTTGCACGGTGGAGGGAATCGCGACGCGAGCCGCCGGAAACCGGCCCATTCGCAGCATGTAGGTCCAATGTGGCGATCCGTGATAGCGCGTGTCGGTCAAGCGAACGTAATGCCGGCCAGCCTCTTTGAAGGTGTGTTCAAAACGGTTGTCGAAAAACAGGCCGACGTCATTGTCTCGCTCGATGACGGAACGGCCGTCGGCATCGAAAATCTTCACGAGCGGATCGAAGGCTTTCCCCAATCGGTTTCCTACGACTTCAAAGGAAACACGCTGACCGGCAGTGACTTCAATCGCATAGCAGTCGATGTCCGACGCCGGCGACGTGCCCACAACCACCGCAGGAATTGCGACCGCTTGCGCTCTATCGAAACTGTTGTTCGACGGAACGGTCTTCACAGTTCCCGCCTTGGCCCCCGCCGTTTCACTCTCCACCACAATCGGCAGGTCATCGACGGCAAACAGATGCACGTTGCTCAAACCGCTGGGAGTCGCCACGCGTAAACCGTACAAACCGGGCCGCGCGTCACCGGAGATTTCGACGGCGAAAGTCACGCCAGTCTCATTGCTGCTGACCCACTGCGATTTGACACTCTCTGCAGGTAAAGTCGTCCAGAGAGCAGTCGCATCCTGCAAATCCGAACCGACCAACGTGATGCGAGTGGTTTGCCCGGGCTGAACACAGGGGGGAAACACATGCTCGACAAAAATCTCAGCGCAGCACGACTCACTCCAACCCCAAACCAGCATCAGCGGTACAAGCGCCCTCATGGTCGCCCTCCTCAAATCGCGAGGTTTTCTTCATCGAGATTGTCTCATCATCATAGCGACCACTGCTTGAGAATGCATCAACAACCGGGCATGCGTCTTGTTGCTGCGCGAATGACCGGTTATCATATCGGGCAGCGGGCAGAAAATGGCTTACCAATCGTAACCCGAAGCGTAAGCGAGGGAGTGCGTGGAGGTGGTGAGCCTCGCTTACGCTTCGGGTTACTATACTTGGATGGTAGGTTGATCGTCGGTTGATGATTGTGCCAGATCGCTTCACCCTTGGAGACGGGAATGCTGAGAATCAACGGACCGGCTGCTCGTTTGTGTGACGGCGTTGATCGTCGCGAAATGCTGCGGATCGGGGCATTATCGATGTCCGGCGTTTCGCTGCCGATGTTGCTCGCGCAGCAGGGACAGGCCGCCGATTCAGAAGCCGCAGCGAAAAAACCGCGATCGTCGAGTTTCGGCCAAGCGAAGAATTGCATTGTGCTGTTCTTATCCGGTGGGCCGGCCCATCTGGATACGTTCGATCCCAAACCGGATGCCCCCGCTGAAATTCGTGGCGAATTCGAGACAATCGACACGGCTCTTCCCGGCGTCCGCATTACCGAGCATTTGCCGCGAACGGCGAAACTTCTCGATCAAGCCGCGTTGATTCGCTCCATGACTCATCCCTCGCCCGGACATGCGCCGGGCGGGTATGTCATGTTTACCGGTTACGAATACGACGGGACCGGCGGCCAGGCGAACTTCATGAACCGGGAAGATCACCCGCATGTGGGAGCCGTGTTGGCCAAGGTGAGTCCAGGACCGGGTCCGATGGTGCCATTCGTTATTGTCCCCCGCCGATTGGACGCCGGCAGTGGACGTCGCGCGGGACAATGGGGTGGGCGCCTCGGCGGGAAATACGATCCGCTGCAAACCGGCGGCAATCCCAATGACAACGACTTCAAGCTCGATCATTTGCCCTTGCTCGCCAACCGTCCGTTGCAGCTTTACCGCCGTCGCAAAGGGCTGCTGGATCAGGTCAACAATCAGGTGAAGTTCCTGCAGCAATCGGCCATCGCGCGGTCGTTGAACCAGAAACAGGAAATGGCTTTGGACGTCATGGCCTCGAAAGCAGTCCGTCGCGCGGTCGATCTTTCCACAGCCGATCCTGTCAATCGCGCAAAGTATGGTCGGAATCTGTTCGGGCAGTCTGTCTTGCTCGGCCGACGCTTATTGGAAGCCGGCACGCGTTTGGTGCAGGTGAGTTGGCTGCGGACGCAAGGCAAGAAAGGCTACGCCTGGGACAGCCACCGCGAAAACTTCGAGGCAATGCGGGAAGACCTCATTCCTCCCTTCGATGTGGCGCTCGAAGCGCTCGTGAATGACCTGAAAGCAACGGGACAATTCGACGAAACCTTGATCGTCGTCACGGGAGAGTTCGGCCGCACGCCGCGCGTCACGCTAAAAACGGCAGGCCGCGAGCATTGGTCGAGTTGCTTCTCGGCGATGTTGCTTGGCGGCGGCATTCGCGGCGGGCAGGTTTACGGTTCGTCGGATAAGATCGGTGCCTTCCCGGCGGCCAACCCGGTCAGTCCGGCCGACTTGACCGCCACGATATATCACTGTTTAGGCATCGATCCCCAAACAGAAATCCACGACCAATTCAATCGCCCGATGTTGCTCTCCCAAGGCAAACCGATCGAAGCGCTGATCTGAATCGGAGGTCACCCGTGGTATCCGCGACAACATTCTGTAGTTTCCCGCGCGAGTTTTCGCCATCCTCTCGCTCCGGACGCACATCGAGGTAAGGCTCCTGGTGGCAAACTCTCTTGGTAACGACTCGCAGCCCATTGAAATTCATGCCGCGCCGATTCCGCGGACATTCCTGGAGTATCTGCGTTCGTTCGGCCCAGGGTTGATCGTCGTCCTCACCTGGCTGGGGGCCGGCGACATCGTTGAGATGGGCGTTTCCGGAGGCAACTACGGTTACTCGCTGATGTGGGTACTCGTGCTGGCGATTGTAATGCGGTTTCTCTTTGTGTCGCTGATTGCAAAGTACCAGCTGTGCAATCCGCATGGCGAGGGGGTCCTGGATGGACTCGTTCGCGTTCATCCTCTTTACGCCCCCGCATTGCTCACGGCCGCCGTCGTGATGGGCCATTTCTACGGATCCTACATGACCATCGGCATCGGCGAGTCCTTGAAAGGCATCACGGGGGTTGGCGAAGTCTGGATGTGGGCAGTGGCCGCCAATGGTGTCGCATTGTTGCTGGTCTTCAAGCCAGCGTATGGTCGCGTCGAAGCCGTGTTCAAGGTTCTGTTGGCGCTGCTGGCGATTTCGTTCATCGGGACAGCGATCTGGGTCGGTCCCGACCCGAGCGGCATCATCCAAGGTCTGTTTAGGGCCGAAGTCCCCGAGCAGGTGGGCAAGTATGGAGCAGGGTTGATAGCCGTTGGCATGATCGGTGCGGTCGGCGGTTCGCTGATGAACCTCGTCTATCCGTACTTCATTGAAGCCAAAGGTTGGCGCGGGCCGGCATATCGACGTGTGCAACTCTATGACTTTCTGCTGGCCATGGTGGTCATGATCATTCTGAATCTGGCTGTCTGGACCCTCGGCGCGGAATTGCTGCACCCGAAGGGCATCGAAATCGAGACGATGTCCGACCTGACCAAGCTACTCAGCGATGTCCTTGGACCAAACGGAGCCAGACTTTTTTATCTGGGCATCTTCGCGGCCGTGTTCACGTCCCTAGTTGGCCATGCCCTCGGCTTGGCATGCATGGGAAGTCATGCCTGGCTGCGTTGGGGGAGGCGGGAGGCCGTACGAGCGAGCGAGTTTCGGTCGCATCGCTGTTATCGACTGATCGTCGTCTGGTGTCTCGTGTCGCCGTTGATTTGGACGGCTCCACAAATGCCGGGATTCGTCGAATTGACCCTGCTCGTGAACGCCGCGCAGGTTGCGCTGCTGCCGCTGATTGCCGGTGGTCTCTGGTGGATCACTGCCAGCGAGAAATGCATCGGAGCCGAATACCGCAATCGTTGGTGGGAGAATCTGGTCATGGGAGTTCTCTTCTGCCTGGCCATCTATGGCGCCATCGTCTCGGTCAAGTCGGTATTCGAGGCTGCCTCGTAGAAACGCACTTCTTACGAATCGGCACGAACTCGATGATCGTTGAACCCGTCTGGCAAACGCTGTTTGACCAGCTCACTCAGCGCCGGTTTTTTTCGCCCCAATCGCGATGACGTGTGACTGGGTGCGGAGCAATAGCTGTCCGCCGGCGATGGCGGGCGTTGAAAGACAGTACTCGCCGACCGGATGGCGGCTTAATATTTCGAATTCCGGCCCCGCTTTGATCGCAGTGACCACGCCGGACTCGGCCGTCACGTAGATCTTGCCGTCGGCTGCGACGGGCGATGCGGTAAAACTCGCGGCCGAACCCTGACCGCATCGCTTGCGGTAAATCTGCTGGCCGGTTTTTGCTTCGTAGCACGTGAATATGCCGTCGTTGCCAAGAGTGTAGAGGTAATTGCCGTAGAGAATTGGCGTGGGAAGATACGGTCCGCCGCGCGATTTGCTCCAGGCGATGTGTTTGTTGGAATCCTTTTTGTCGTCCAGCGAAATGTCGCCGACGGCATTGAGCCTGATGGCGTAGATGGGTTGAATTGGCCGATAGCCGCTGGAGACAAAAATCAGATCGTGCCCGACAATTGGCGTCGGAACGGTGATGAAAGCATTGCGGGCCAGCTTCCATCGCAGCTTTCCAGTTCGCGCTTCGTATCCTCTCACAAAGTTGGTCGCGTTCACGATCAATAGTGGCCCGCTAGCGGTCTCGCAAATCGTGGGAGTTCCCCACGAGGGCAACTCGTCGCGCGGCATCCGCCACACTTGTTTACCGCTGTTGATTTCGAAGGCTGCGAGGAAGGAATCGGCTTGCAGATCGCACTGTACGATGACCATGTTTTCATAAATGATCGGCGAACTGCCGAAACCCCACTGAAGCTCCATTACATCAAAAGCGCCGCTGTTGAGTACACCAAGGTCCTTCTTCCACAGCAGCTTTCCGTCCATGTTGTAGCAATAAAGACCACCCGAGTTGAACAACGCGACCACATGCTTGCCGTCGGTGGCGGGAGTCGAGTTGGCTTGGGTCGACTTCGTATGACGGCTTACCGGCGGTACACCCTCATGGGCAACACGTTGCCAAAGAATGCGACCCGTGCGGTGATCGAGACAATACAGTCGCCACGAATGTTTTGATTTATCGTTTGCCGATTCGCCGGCGCCGTACAGGCCGATTTTCAGTTTCGTGATCCCGGCACTGCTGACGGCGGTGGTAACAAACACCTTGTCATTCCAGACAACCGGACACGAGTTGCCCAGGCCGGGAATGGGAGTTTTCCAACGCACGCCTTCGCCCTTCTCCGCATTCCATTGCTCGGGCAGGATTTGACCGACGGCAATTCCGCGGGCCTCTTTGCCGCGAAACGAGGGCCAAACGGTCCTGGCGGCGATCGCGTTGTCGCGTTTCCATTCATCGGCAACTGGTTTCTTCCCTCGCTCATCCGCTGCGACCGATAACGTGGTCCACTGCATCGCGGCGGCGAAAATGAAAAGAGACCAAGGTTTCATAGTCGTGCTCCTTCCAACTCAGTCCGTTTACTTCCGTGGCGTATCGGCCGTATCATAGCACGGTCGCATGCGACTTGGGGATTGTCAGTTCTTTTTCAGCGAGCGTTGAAATACCAGGAGATTGAGATGAACAAGTTCTTGCCGGCTTGCCTGATCGTGTTCTTCAGTGTCGGCCTGCTGAAGGGCGAGGATCGTGCCGACGCTCTTCAAATCAAAGCGCCAGCGATGTGGCGCGGGGAGACCATTTCCCTGCCGCCCTCGTTCGCCCCGGACATGAAGTTCAAAGGGACCGAGGTCGTTCGGTTCGCGCCCGGCATGTTCGATGCCAAGTCGGATTCCTTTTTTTCTTACGTTCTTGTGTTCCAGGTCGATCCCAAGCAGAAGCTGACGAAGGAAGTACTGCAGCGGGAATTCCTCGTCTATTACCGTGGCCTTGCAGCCGGGGTCTTGAAGAATCAAAAGGTCAAAGTTGATCCGAAGAGCTTCACACTGAAATTCAAAGAAGCCAAGGCAACCGCTGCCGCACGCCCCAAAGGAGCGAAAACGTACACAGGGGATTTGAAATGGCTGGAACCCTTTGTCACCCGCAAGCCGCAAACATTGCACCTGGAAATCGAAGCCTGGCAAGACGCCAGCTCGAAACACAACTACGTCTTTGTTTGCGCATCGCCAAAGAAAACGACCGAGGCAATCTGGAAGGAAATGCACGGAATTCGCAAGTCGTTTTATCAATCCCGGATCGACGAACCGTAGCAAAGTACGCGAATTGGCCATCGTACGAAACGACAGGATGCCGCATTTCGGCTTGGCTCGTGTTTAAATCGCGCAATCCGCGTTACTTGGGCTTGGCAACGCGAAACACCAGGCGATCGCTCAGAACGTAATTGAAAGCCGTGCCGGCCACGATTCCACAGACTGCGGCAAGCAGTTTCGCGTCGGCAAAGAACTCGACGTAGCGGAACAGGCCGGAGGAGACCGCCAAATTAACCAACGCGCCGACCCGGCAGGAAAGGCAGAACAGAATGTACTGTCGAAGCGGATTCTCCCCGCGGGCATGAGAGAATGTCAACCGGCGATTGAGCCAGAAGTTCCAACTCATCGCCAACCAGATGCCCAGCGCCCGCGCTGGGTCGAAGCTCAATGCGCGACCGAGCAAGGTGAAGGCGGTCAGATCGATCACCATGCCACTGCAGCCGACCATCGGAAACTGCAAAGGCCGAGCCAGCATACCCAGGCGGTATTCGTAAAGTCGATAGAGATGCCTGAGATAGTTCAGTTGTTCGCGGAGCGTCAGTTTGCTTTCGCCGTGGAGACGATCCTGAAACGTAATTGGAACTTCGGCGACGTTTTTGCAAACACACTTGACCATCAACTCCAGGCCGATCTTGTATCCCACCGGGTCGAGGAAAGTCGCCGACTCGAATCGCGAGCGACGAATCGCAAAGAAGCCGGCCATGGGATCTTTGGCTGAAGTCAGCGGCCACGCCAACAACGTGCTGGCCTTGGAATTGAACCAGCGAAACAGTCCCCAGTTTTTGTCGACCTCACCACCCTCGACATATCGACTGCCAATCACAAAATCGGCATCGGTCGATTTCAGGGCTTCGATGAGTTCGGGAATCTTCTCCGGGGGATGCGACAAATCGGCATCCATCACCAACAACACATCACCCGTGGCGTGCTGCATTCCATGAACCACGGCACTGGAAAGCCCGCGTTCCTCGGTGCGAATCAGCAACTCGATTGGGGCTTGCTTTCCAAGTTCGGCGCAAACCTCATCGATTCCGTCCTGGCTGTTGTCATCGACAACAAGAATCTCCCCCGCCAAGCCCGCCTGTTCCAGAATCGTAACAATTCGTGGCAGCAACTCCCGCAGATTGGGCGCCTCATGGTAAGTCGGAATGATGATCGAAACGTCGATAGCGGACCTATTGGGATCTGCAAGGACTGCGAGCGATGACTGCCTGGACTCTGCGACTTGGCGCGCGAGTATCGTCCATCGTCTCGCAGGACACAAGAGGCTCCGTCAAAACCCGGTTGTGGGCGAACTCTGCACTTAAAAACAAGGGGCGTTGTGAGCTAACAGAGGGTTTTGACAGAACTTCAAGTAGAATCAAGCGGTTTCTGGTCAGGCTGAAACAATGGGCGAAATCGCCGATTGAACGCTCGGTTCACGGCACATGTGCCGGACTGCCAACATCAGCGGTGAACGCTGCATCCAACGTTCGACATTGCAACGTTCGACTTTACAACGGTCGCTTTAACGACCACTGTTTGCCGGAACCAACTCCAGAACTTGGGGCAACTCAAAGTCGATCAATCCTGACCTCCCCCCGATTGTTGGTCCACCCTCAGTGAGAGAATCGGGGGGAGGTCACACTCTGGTGAAAGGATTACCATGAGGCGTGAGGAAGCAGAGGTCAGAATTTGTCCCGTCCTTTGGATTAGGTCTAGTCGAAATTGCTGCCTTCATGGCATCGGCGGTCTCAGGCCAGATCGGTATGCGGCGTTTTATTTCTGTCTTGGGCCTTGGGTACTCGATCCATCCTGCTTCCAGATCGACAGCCGACTGTGGGATGCTCGCAACATCGGTATTACCGAAGCCACAATTGATGCCAAGCAGAACCATCGCCTTCATGATAATGTTTGCGTTCGCCAGTATGTTTTGAATTTCATCCGATTCGAAAATATTCATACCGACGTCGTTCCGAGATTTTCGGAGAGTCTTGGCTGATGGCGGAGCGAACGATTGACTGTAATGGATCGCGTTGCCGACCAGTCGCTCATCGAAAGCGAACTTGAAGACCATCTTCACGCGGGTGATGCTGTTGCGAAGCCTAACCGCTCAGAGTGAGCAAAAATCACGTTGCCAAGAGGAACTCTTTCACTCGCTTGCGGACTCGGAGTTGCCGGATGCGGTTGGCGAATCTGGTGATCTGCTCGCGTTGAACTTCTTCTCGGAAGACT
>Ga0114999_10001777_pt1 | contig 29496 bp, 24 predicted proteins | sample ArcticOcean_MG_C_3_FD_89820 | JGI IMG/M metagenome (GOLD analysis project Ga0114999, IMG submission 89820) | Marine microbial communities from western Arctic Ocean - ArcticOcean_MG_CB8_126 | ecosystem: Environmental > Aquatic > Marine > Oceanic | place: Arctic Ocean: Canada Basin | collected...
AGATGAACTCAATATCCCTCGCTGCACAACGGTCCATGAGTCGCGCAAAGTCGTCCATGCCAAGTTCGAGCGACTGCAACATCTGCAACTGGGTTTCGGCCGGATCAGTTGTTTGTCGTTGGTAGTCGGCTTTGACGGCGGTGGCGGTAACAAGCTCAGAGGCGATGAACGTCTGAAACTTGATCGCATCGGCCCCGGTCTGTGCGGCGGCGTCGACCATTGTGAGGGCCCGTTCGACATCACCGTTGTGATTGACGCCAGCTTCGGCGATGACGAACGTAGGGAGGGTGTTCACGATGTCCGATGTAAGGGCCATGGTCCGTCTCGTGTTGCCCGAATCCCTGATTTCCTACTACGGCGTGACATTGAGGGCTTTCGTGACCAGAGTCCCGGGCTGCAGCGACGCAAGGATGCGTACCGATGTCGCCGCGGCGTTGCCGTCGCCGTAACAATTGTAGCCCCTGGCAGCGACCTGCTGGTGGCCTTTGGTCAGCGCCCTGGCAAGGGCCGCCCCTAGCGCCGTGTCTTCGGCGTCGCAGTCGATGGTGGACGGGTTGCGTTCCCGGCCTGCCTGCCGCGTGCCGATATTGACCGAGGGCGTTCCGAGTGAGGCGACTTCGATGATGCCGCTTGATGAATTGCCGACGACTGCATCGGCGTGCGCGGCGGCGCTCAGGTAGTGCGTCCCAAGCGACTGAACGATCAGGCACCGGTCTGGATTGGCGAGGTTTGCGCCGCGCAGCTTGTCGCGAATGAGCGGGAATCCGGCATCCATGTTGCTGCCCGTGAAGAGCCACCGATGCTGCGGAAAAGACGCCATCGCGTTGATCATTGCGGTCAGCCCGGCTTCGGTTTCCGCGGGGTTGCGTGTCACCGGGTGCCAGGTGCACAAAAAGTAGGGCCCTTCGAGCGGCAGCGCGAGGACCTGCGCCAGTTCCGTCCTGCCGGTCACCGAATGTTGCATGACGTTGTCGATGGCAGGCGACCCGGTCACGAAGATGCGGGCGGCGGGCTCTCCCGTTTGCAGGAGCCGCTGGCGGCTGCCGTCAGTCGCGACGAGGTGGATGGCGGCGAGTTTCGAGATCGCGTGGCGCAGCGCGTCGTCGAGCGCGCCAGCGGTGATGTCGCCGCCGTGGATATGAACGATTGGAATCGACATCAGAAGCGCCGACTCCGCGATGGCGAGCGTCTCGAAGCGATCCCCCAGCAGCACGATTAGGTGTGGTGCGAGCGACCGCAGGATCGGGACGATGCCCGACGCGGCGGCGGCTGCGGCGAGCGCGTTGGCGGCCCCGGTGCCGTCCCCGAGCGGGTACTGGTACTGGCCGTCTGGCGTGATGTCGTCGTCGATGATGGCGTCGAGGGTGGCGCCGAACTCAGCGTGCATGTGGGTGCCGGTCGCGACAATGAGGGGATCGAGGCGGACATTTTGGCGGCACGCGACAATGAGGGGCCGCATGAGGCCCCAGTCGGCGCGCGTCGTCGTGACGAAACAGACGCGCTGGCGCGGATCATCCCCCATGTTGAGTCCGGATCGACGTGCGCGCCGGTCGATCAGAATGCGAGGGCACGGCTGCGCGCGACGGATTTGCGGCGAGTGTTTTGGTTGGCGTAAGCGTCTGCATTCGGCGCATAGTACGCCGCCGACTCGCGGGTTTCGAGAATTGGTCGGGGAGCAAGACGCGGCGGTTTCCGGTGCCGGTGTTGAGAGGCAGACCCGTTAGCCGAGCGCGGAGGAGCGCCATCGGTGAGTCCGTTACGATCAACGCGTAGTCGAGACGTTTGAATGAAAGACAGAAGGAGCGAGTGATGGAGCCATTTGGCGAAGACCGGGCGTTGGCGCTTGCCGCAGACATCGGACGGGACGGCTACGCCATCATGGAAGGCGCTATCGAGCTCGCGTTCTGTGACGAAATCCGTGACGAGTTGGATCGTCTTGCCTCGGTACGACCCGGTGGTGACATTCCGCCCGGTCCGTTCACGGGTCTTGTGACGCGGCGCTGGTTCGATCTTTTGAATGACGGTGATGTATGGCAGAGAGTCGCGATCCATCCCTGGGTGTGCGAGGTTTTGCCGTTGGTATTGGGCGAAGGGTTTCTCCTCTCCACGATGGGCAGTGCAGTCGTCGGTGATGGTGAGGAGGCGCAACCCCTGCACGTGGATGACGGCGTCTACGCGTTTCCTCGACCGCATCCGAATCTGGTCTGCAATACGATGTGGGCGCTGTCTGATTTCACCGTTGAGACGGGTGCGACGCGGGTCGTCAAGGGCAGCAATCGGTTCGACAAGGATCCGGTCTTAGGCGCCGGGCACGAGACCGAATCCGTGACGATGCCTGCCGGCAGCATCGCCTTTGTTGTCGGATCGACTTACCACGGTGCCGGCCACAATCAGTCAGGCTGCGATCGGGTCGCGCTCACCATCAACTACTGCAACGGATCAATGCGCCAGCAGGAGAATCTGATGCTCGCTGTTCATCCGTCCCGGATGCTGACCTTCCCGGCGATGTTGCAGGACATGCTGGGCTTCAAGCTTTGCAAGGGCGCGGGCCATATCTTTGCGGGTGATCCGAGGGACGAGATGCAGCGGCACTACGCACCCGCCTCGGCAATGGACGAGTACCGGGACAGGCGGGATGTGCTGCACGCCGAGAGACTTGCTGCGCGTTTGGCGGCGACCGAAGGGTAGCTGGTTGTTATCCCAAAATTGTCATCCTGACAATTCTTGGGTGTCGGTTTGCAAGCAAACCTCGCATTCTTTTACAGATAAAGAGGCTGCAGCAAAGAGGCCTGCGGAAAATGCGGTGGATCCCTGCACCGCTTGTCAGTGCCCGCCCCAGAACGACGTTCTGGGACAGGTACTAGCTATTCGGCGTCGAGCACGAACCGGGCATCGTCATCGACCTGCAAAAGGTATGTCCCGGCAGCCAGGGGCGGCAAAACGACGTTGATGGAGGCAGGGAGATCGCTGCCTGCGCGAGCGTTGGCATCGGTCAGAACGACCTCGTTGGCTCTTCGCATCGTGACGACGTGCGTCTGGTGCGGCTCGCCGGACACGCTGATCGACAGCAGCACGGCGGTTCGCTGCTCCGGGTCTGATCCAGATAGACGATGCGGTCGACGTGGGTCATGCCGCTGTCAGACTCCGGGATGAAGTGGGCGAGGACGCTGACAGTGAGTGCAAGGGACGCCGCAACAGCCCATCTCCGGGTTACGGTCGCCGGGTGCCGCCTTTCATCGGGCGTCTGGCGGGACTGAATCGGCTCGCTTGTCTCTGCCCCGGTTGGCGTCTGCATGGGCACGACGTTGGCCGCAGGTTCATGGCTCTGCGGCAAGGACCTGTCGCCGAAGGCGAGCCCGTCGCGGACTTGTCGGGCAACCAGAACCGCATCCTGCAATTCTGTGTTGTCGAGCAAGTCGAGCAAGTCGAGCAAGTCGAGCAAGTCGAGCAAGTCGAGCAAGTCGAGCTCGAACTCCTCAAGCGGGTCACCTGATAACTGTCCCGTGACGTAAAGGTCCACGAGTTGTTGGTCTATGTTCACGTAACTCCTTTTGCGTCTTTCATAAGACGCCGCTCACAGGAAGCTCTTCATGAGAAGCCCGCACAGGAGGCCCCTCGTTGAAAGCACCTCGCGGCCAATCAGAACGCCTGTGACGTATCTTCCACTCTGTTGGTGGCGTCGCGGTCAAGGCCGCCAGGCGCGGCGCCTGGGTGTTTCACGGTCTCAAAGCGTTGGTGCCAAAGCAGACGCAGAAAAAGGCGGTATTGACCCCGTTGGGGTGTCCGGGCATGGTCGGATGTGGCGCACAGCTACGTTTTGATACTGGGCGCAAACCTTGGCAGACTTCGCCGGGTTGTATTCACCCAACTCACCTAAAAATCGTCTAAGCCGAAGGCCGTCATCAGGCCTTCTATCTTCTCTTCATATTCCTTGAGGGTTCAGCAGTGACCGAGTCAGATTCAACCACGCAGAGCGAGAGAGACACCGCCGCCACTCAACTGGATGCCATTGTCGTTGGTGCCGGTTTCGCCGGCATGTACATGTTGCATCGACTGCGAGGACTCGGGCTCTCCGTGCGCGTGCTGGAAGCCGGCAGCGGGGTGGGTGGCACCTGGTATTGGAATCGATATCCCGGCGCCCGGTGCGATATCCCGAGCACGGAATACTCGTATTCGTTTTCTGACGAATTGGAGCAGGAGTGGAACTGGGCCGAGGTGATGGCCGGCCAACCAGAGATTCTGGACTATGCCAATCACGTGGCCGAACGGTTCGACCTTCTGCGCGACATCCAACTCGAGACCCGTGTTGTGGGCGCCCACTTTGCGGCCGAGAGCAACCGCTGGAAGGTGCAGACGGAAGCGGGGGAAGCGTTCGAGGCACGCTTTTGCGTCATGGCGACAGGGTGCCTGTCGGTGCCGAACAAGCCCGACATTGAGGGTGCCGAGACGTTCGCAGGCGACTTTTATCACACGGGCGAGTGGCCGCACGACGGCGTCGACTTTTCGACGACTCGCGTTGGCATCATTGGTACAGGATCGTCTGGCATTCAGGCGATACCTGTCATTGCCGAGACGGCGCAACATCTCACGGTCTTTCAGCGCACACCCAACTACACGATGCCAGCGTTCAACCGGCCGTTAACCGAGGACTTTCGGCAAAAAGCGAAGGCTAATTACGGGGAGATTCGCAAGAACCAGCGGGAGTCGATCGCCGGCATCGTCGGCTACGGCTTTGGTTTTGGCGGCGCAGACCTCGTGATGCCTGACGCTAACCTGCTCGAGACAACGGCAGAGGAGCGCCGCGCCCTCGGCGAAGAGGAGGGCTTCCTTGCGGTCCGACATTTCCTGGATGTGCAGATGAATCTGGACGCCAACGAACTTGCCTGCGAGATGTATCGGGACCAGGTTGCAAGGGTTATCGAGGATCCGGCGACAGCCGAGAAACTGATGCCGCGCGGCTATCCGATTGGCTGCAAGCGGCCGGTTATCGACACGGACTATTTCAAAGCCTTCAACCAGGACAACGTGTCGCTCGTTGACCTGAGCGAAGGCGGCATCGAGCGCATCACTGAAACCGGCGTCCAGACCGCGCAGGGGCACTTTGAATTTGACGCGCTCGTCTACGCTACAGGCTTTGACGCGATGACGGGCGCGTTGCTCGGCATGGATATCCGTGGGCGTGACGGTGAGCCATTATCCAACCGTTGGGAGGCGGGCCCGCGCACCTATCTCGGCCTGCAGGTTTCGGGCTTTCCGAATCTCTTCACGATCACCGGCCCCGGCAGCCCGTCGGTACTGAGCAACATGCTGGTATCGATCGAACAGCATGTCGAATGGATCTCCGATTGCATCGCTCATATGGACGAGCACCAGTTCCGCACCATCGAGGCAACTACCGAGGCGGAAGATAACTGGATTGAACATGTCAATCAGGCGGCGGTTGGCACTATGCTGACGGCGCCGACCTGTAACTCGTGGTATCTGGGCGCAAACATTCCAGGCAAGCCGCGCATCTTCATGCCCTATGTGGGTGGGGTCGGCAACTATCGCAAGAAGTGTGATGAGGTTGCCGCGAACGACTACGAGGGCTTTGTCCTGCAAGCGTAGTTCATGGCGATTTGATGGTCGTTGGTGCCGGGCGTGCGACGACCTGTGCAGTCGTTCACCCGTGAAGATTGATCCACGGTTTCTGTCGAGAGAGCGGGACCGGACGAGGCCAACCGGCTGCAGTGATTCCTTCGAAGCTGGCGGACAAGCACATCTTGTTAGACCGTGTCCGAACGCTGGCCTCGACGCTCATCTCGTTCGCGGGCCTTGACTCCTTCCCACTGCCGCGAGTGCTACACTCGGGGCCTCACCACAAACGTTGTCGCACGGCGCTCCAGTTGGGGCGTCTCGTCGAACGCACGTGATCAGTCTTATCTTTAGAGGCCAATAACAAGATGAATCGTGTCAAAGACATGTTGAAGGCAGGCAAAACAGCCATCGGGACGACCGCAGGCGCCAGCAGTGAAGCCGGCTTTCTCGCGAGTACAGGTTACGATTTTCTACTTTTTGATACGCAGCATTCCTTCGACGCGATCAAAGAGATGCATGTGCCGATTCGGTCGATGCGCGGCCGTGAGGCGATCCCCATCATTCGGGTTGGCGAGAACCGCCAGGACGAGATCTGTTTCGCACTCGATCAGGGAGCCAAGGGCATCATTTCGCCGATGATCAATTCCAGGCAGGAAGCGATCGACATGGTTAGCTGGTGCAAGTACCCGTTTGCGGGTGTTCGCAGTTCAGCCGGTCCGCGCGGCGAGTGGGGCGAGTTCAAGACCTATCGTGAGTACATGGACATCGTCAACGAGCATCTGCTCATCATCCCCATGATCGAGACGGTCGAAGCGCTGGATGCTATCGACGACATCCTGAGTGTTCCTGGTATCGACGTGTTGCTAATCGGGCCCTCTGACCTGTCGATCAATCTCGACGTCGCCCTCGATTACACGAATTCGAAGTATCACGCTGCGCTCGACAAGATTGCCGAAGCTTGTGCAAAAGCGGGCGTCGCGCCCGGCATGTACTTCGTCCCGCCTGGCATCGAACCCGCGACGCTGATCGAGAAGGGCTACCGGTTCTTCACGCTGCCGTGGAATGAGTGGGCATCGGAAGGTATCAAGAACGGGCTTGACGGCGTTCGCTAGTCCCTGTCGAACGCGGGTTTGATCCTGCGAGGTTCACCGGGCGCCCAGTTGGCGTCCGGTGTTCGAGGGCCCCACGACCCTTGGCGAGGAAAGTTGGCGCGGCAGGTTGGTGCGTGAGTTGAGAGTGCTTGCCCATGTCGTCTTGATAACGCGGGGCTACTTTCAGGCTGGGTGAGCGCGGTCAAGATTGGCAGTTTGATAGTAAGCCGAAGAGGAACGGACCATGAGCGACGCTATTGTTGAAGTACGTGACTACACGATCGACCCTGAGTGGTTCTCGGCGTACCGGGAGTGGGGCGACAAACTTGCGGCACCGTGGCTGCGAGCGAACCTGGACGTGATCGATTTCTGGGTTGACGACGGGGTCGATGCCGAGGTCACCGGTTCGAATCCGCAGGTGTCCGAGAACGGGCAGCCCAACGTATGCTGGATCATCCGCTGGCCAAGCAAGGCCGTGCGCGACGAGCAGTTTGGCAAGATCATGGGGGGCGATGGCTGGAAGGCCGTCTGGGCGCAGCATCCGAACCCGTCCGCATACCTGCACATGAACGTTCGTTTTATGCGGGCCGCTGCGAGCTAGTTCTTTGTCCCAAAGTTGTCATCCTGACAATTTCTTGGGAGTCGCTTGCTAACAAACATTACATTTCCTGCGGCGCGCACTGACGTTTGGACGTAATAGCTATCCTGTCAGTCCGGTCGCGATCTGCAAGAAATTGTCACGATCCGTGACGTTCCTTTGCGCGCAGCACGTCTGCGCCGAGCTTCGCGAGATAGTCGGCCATGTCGACGCTAAAAGCCGGATGTTCACAGAGTTCAGCATAGTGACGTGCCGCGCGTTCGTACTTCTTGTCCCAGTCCGTCATCACGGGTTGTTCGCCCAGTTCAACAAGTTGGCGCAGGGCGGCTTGTTCCCGGGAGAAAAGGGTCACTTCACACGCAAAGCAAACGTCGGCGATGGTCAGAGACGCGCCGGCAATGTAGGGCGTATTGCTGAGCGCCGCGTCGATGCCTGATAACCAATTGTCAAAGCTGCGTGCGGCGTCCGCGTAAATGTCCGGCGTCACACCCTGCGTGCCAAAGCCAAGCAGGTATACCTGCGAACTGCGGGCAAAGATCAGCGACACGTCCAGGAATGAGTCAATCCGCGATGCTGAGAAAGGATCGGTGCCATAGATCCCACTGCTCGCGGGGGCGAGTCGAGCGACGGCCCGCATGATGCTGTTGGACTCAAAGATGCCGGTTTGGCCGTCACCGCTGAATGCAGCCGGGACCGTTCCATACGGATGGGCGCGGACGAACGCGGCAGTCTTGTGCAGATCAGCGCTGAAGCCGGTGCGGCCGCGCACCCGCGTACTATCGTCGGCGGCTTCCTCATCGGTCATAGGGTGCGCGTCAAAGTCCCAAAGCCAGGTCCCGATCTGACCAGCGGGGGCGCCTGCCACTTCAACATCGACGCCGCCTAGCCGTGCGGTAATGGTCGATTTCCAGATACGGGGATTGGGCAGGTAAGAGAAAATCCGTAAGTCGGCCATGGCTGCTCCTTCTAATTGGCGAGATAAATGGCGGGTGAGATGGATGGCGAGGCGGGTCGCCGCCGGACATTTGTTCGTAGTATGACATTCCGGTGGGGCATCCATTGCAGGCATGTCCAGCCACGGGATCGAGTCTGGGCCGGTAAGAGTCGTCACAACATCGCGTGTATGTGGACTAGGCGATTTGCCCCTGATCTTGACTAATGTTGCCTCCATGACAATGAGCAATCACCATGAGCCTGACCGCGCAGCCCAACATCCTAATGATTATGACCGATCAGCACCGGCCGGATCACACGGGTTTTGGAGGCAACACCGTGGTCCGAACACCGCACCTGGATGCGCTCGCTGCAACTTCGGTCCGGTTTGACAAGGCGTATGTCGCCAATCCGATATGCCAGCCGAATCGTTCGTCCATTTTCACCAGCCGATTGCCGTCGGTGCACGGCAGTCGCTATAACGGCATCGCCCTTGACTGGCGCCAGCAGACCTTTCCGCGGCTACTGAAAGACGCGGGCTACCACACGGCGCACCTCGGCAAGTGCCATCTGCAGAACATGAACATCATGGCCTCGGCGGCGAAGCGCCAGACCGACAAGATGGCAGCCGGCGACGCGATTCACTTTGACCATTACCCGGATGGCTGGGATGACTATGAGAATCTTCAACGACACATGTCCGAGCAGGTCGAGATGCCGGACGACTACTATGGCTTCGGCGAGGTGGATCTTGTCGTCGCGCATTCGGATCAATGTGGCGGCCACTACTACCAGTGGCTGCTCGCGCAGGGCGTCGATCCGAAAACCATTCAGGGTGACGCGGGTGCGCTGCCGTGGGATTCGCCTTCACACATGACGCGCAAGACGGGCACGCCGGAGGAACTGTATCCCACCCGGTATATCGCCGATGTTGCGACCCGGTTCCTGCGCGAGCGCGCGGTGCAGCCAGAGACGCCCTTCATGGCCGTTGTGTCGTTTCCCGATCCCCATCACCCGTTCACGCCGCCCGGCAAGTACTTTGATATGTACTCACCGGCCGACTATGTTATGCCATCGACATATGGTGACCGGCACGAACAGTCGGCGCCTCACTACAAGAAAGTGATTGAAGAGGGCCCGGCCGGCCTGCGTCGGGGCGTCAACATGTTTGCCCCGACCGAAATTGAACTGCGCGAGATGGCTGCGAAAGAATACGGCATGGTCTCGATGATCGACGACAGCATTGGCGAGATCCTTGCGCAACTCAAGGGGCTTGGCATGGATGACAATACGATCATTGTCTTCACGGGTGACCATGGCGACATGTTCGGCGATCACGGCGTCATGCTCAAAGGTGGCATGCACTACAGCGGTTGTACACGTGTGCCGTTGCTGATGCACGTGCCAGGCATTGTGGCGGGGGTGAGCGACGGTTTGATATCCTCGATCGATATTGGCCCGACATTATTGGCGCAGGCGGGGCTCGCAGGATTCCATGGCATGCAGGGAGCCAATGCGAGTGAGATGCTGACAGACCCGTCCACGCGCGTTCGCGATCAACTGCTCATCGAGGAGGATCAAATGGCGGACCTGCTGGGGGTCGGGGTGCCACTTCGAATGCGCACACTTGTCACCGAAGACGCACGTCTGACGCTTTATCAAGGCTATGAAGGGGCGGAACTTTTTGATCTCCACGACGACCCGGAGGAGCTGAACAATTTGGACCCCGGCAGCGTCACCGGCGCCGAAATGATGGCGCGACTGGCGCGGGCGTTGATGCGCAGTGCCGATGAGTCGCCCAAGCCCACGGCCTTTGCATAGCAGTGCGGTGACACACCGCCAGGCAAGTCAATTTTCTGCTACTTTCGGGATGGCAACTTTCAGGATGGCAATGGCCGGACACGAACCAATTGGCTACTCGTAGACCTCGCGGCCAGTCTCCCAGGCGTTGATCTTGTCCCAGTCGTAGGTGACGCCGAAACCGGGGCCGTCCGGCACCGGGACGCAGCCATCGGCGCCGACGTTTGCCATCTGATCGCCGTAATCGTCAGCATAAATTGGTGGTTGCATGCCGTTCCAGGCGTTGTCGGGTCGAACGAGGCCCAATTCATAAAAATGCGTGTTGGTGATGGCGGCCATACACTGGCGATGCATGGGTCCCGCCGTGTGCAACTGCACTTCCATGCCGATGGCATCGCAGAAATGGGCGAGCTTCATCGTGCCGGTGACGCCGCCGTCGAGCTCGGGATCGATGTGCATGATGTCGGTGCCGCCAGCGAGTACGAAGTCTGCTTTTTGCTCGAAGCCGCGGATGTGTTCGGCGATTAACATCGGCGTCTTGATGAAGTCGCGCAGGCGCCTGTGCGCGACCGCGCTGGACGACGCATCCCGATAGGGGTCTTCGTACCAGAAGTAGCCGAGGTCGTCGCACGCGCGACCGACTTCGACCGCATCCATGAACGACGGCAGGCTTGATGCGGGATCTGTCATCAGCTTCATGTCGCCGCCGACCGCGTTGGCGACGGCGGTCATGATATCGATCTCGTTTTTTGTACTGCCGTCGAAGAAGCCATGAATCTTGAAGGCGGAGATGCCGGCGTCGCGGCACTCTTCAGCGAATTCCCCATAGCGCTCGACGCTGTCGAGTCCGCCCGGCGTTTTCTGACCCGGCGTGGTGCTCGCGTAAACCGGCAAACGCTGCCGATAGCCACCGAGCAGGGTTGATATCGACGCGTTGTACTTCTTGCCAGCGAGGTCCCACAGCGCGCAATCGAGCGCGGCGATACCGACCTTGTCGTAGTGACGGAAGCTGATCTTCAGACGTTCGAAGATCTTCTCACGCTGATCGGCGTCCTGGCCGATGAGGCCCCGCGCCATGTCCTTGACCTGGGCGAGCGCGTGGCCGGTCGCACCAAAATGGGGTGCGTAGGCCCCGATATGGCCATCGTCCGTTTCGATCGAGACGATGAACTTGCTCACGTTAAGACGACCGCCCTTTTTAAAGATGGCGATAGATGGCCCAAAGTCATCCAGCGGGTAGGTGTAGGCCTGAAGCGTGATGCGCTTGATTGTGCTCCGTTTGGTCTCAGTCATGGGCGTTGTGTCCTTCTGTCGGCGGGTGCCCCCGGCGATGGCTGACAGCGTGCCAGCGAATCCGGGTCACTCGTGGTAGATGACTGCAAAAGTGCGCTCCGCTCACCGGCTCTCTTGCGCTTTGTTCCTTTTCTTGGGTCCGTCGCGGGACTCTGCCCGCTGGACGAAATAACGACTTAAGCATATCGATTTCGTCGGGCCCGGGTGGCCCTAGTGACGATCACGGCTCGCAATCGTCGCCATCTCTGGCGAGCCGTTATTTCTTGTCTTTTGGCGAATAAGTTCCGCCGGTCATGATGGCCCTCACTTCCTCTGCGCTTGATGCATTGCGCAGTCGAGACAGTTGAGCTTCTTCGCCTTCGAGCAGCGTCTTCACGTTCTCGTGGACGGCGGCCAGCTTGTCCGCCGGAAACTTCACGGCGCCGTTCTCGTCCATATGGATGATCTCGCCGGGCGCGACATCCATGCCGCCAACGCTGACTGGAGCATTGACCGACTGGACCGCAAATTCGCCGTGGCCCGCCGATACGCCCGTGAGCATGTATTGAAAATCCAGCGCGCGAATGGCGTCGATGTCGCGAGACGGGCCGTTCGAGATGCAGCCCACGCAGCCCATTGCCTTCATGGTGGTGGTCATGATCTCGCCGGCCAGACCTACTTTGCCGGCGATCTCGGGGGGAAACTTCTGCTCCAGCACCAGAATGGTCGGGCGCGGCGAAGCATCCAGTGCGTCGACAACGTCGAGGAACGACAACCGCCCCTTGAAGTTGGGGTCAGGCAGGCCGAACACACAAGTGACGGCGTAGCCGACACGGGGTCCCATTTCCGGGTACATGCACTTGATCGTCTGGTCGGTGTACCAGTTCTCAGTCCAGGGATTGTATAGGCCGAGGCACGTCTTTGCGCCGGGATAGGTGGCGACCACGTTGGTGATCGTCGGGGAGTCGACTTGCTTCAGCGCTTCAAGGATTTCGAGATCGTTCACGGCCGTTCCCCTTCCGGGTATTTGCAAGGGATCGATGCTACACGCTCGCTGCGAGCGGTGCAGTAGTGACACGTTGGGAGGCAAAGCCTGATGCCAGGTCGGATCTCGCGAGATCGGCCGTGTCGATGCAACACTACTGACGTTGCCAATCAGGCTGAAAAGCATCAGAGGCACGGCGCGCCTCGGCCTTATGTTTGTCAGACAGAGATGCTGCAACCTCGTCGCGCAGGCGCCGTTGACGCCGGTAGCTGGGTGGCTGCGAGGATCAACCACTTCAAGGACTGAGCCCGGTCTGCGCGTATGCCGCGGCCCGGATAGAGGAGTTCGCCCGCGTGGTGCTGCGAGTGCGCGACGCCCTGGTTGGCAGCGAGGAGGTACCACTTCAGCGCCTGCGCGTGGTCCTTCTTCACTTGGTCCCCGGCGTAATGGAGATCACCCAGAGTTTGTCGTGACGCAAAGTAGCCCGACTCCGCGGCCGCGTGATGCAGGCGGACCGCTTCGCTTTGATGTCACCTCCCAGCCAATAGAGATTGGCGAGCGCATGCTGGGCGAAGGCGACCCGGGTTGCCGCAGGTCGACGCAACCAGCGCACCGCCTCTTTGACGTTGCGCTCTGTGCCGCGTCCGTCAGCCAGAAAAAGGCCGGTAATGGCCATCGCCAGAACATGGTCTTTGCTGGCCGCTTGTCGGATCCAGTGGAATGCCTCGCCGTCGTCTGCATCGATGCCGATTCCCTGCGAGTACATGAGACCGGTTTGGTACTGCGAGGCGGCGATGCCAGCGATCGCCGCCTTCTGATGCCAACTAAATGAGCGAACCGGATCACTCGGCACGCCGACACCCATGCCGAAGAACTGGCCAAGTACCGATTGCGCGATCGTGTTGCCAGTGGCCGCAGATTGCTCGATCCAACGCGCTGCCTGGGCGGGGTCCTTGGCGACGCCGTCACCGCTGCTGAAACGTCGGCCGAGTTCGAGGGCGGCAGCCGCGTCGCCGCCCGTTGCCTTCGAGGTTAACGCCGCGATGTCGTCGCTTGTCGCGGCAACAGATGAGCCACTGGTTGACCACAGAGCAAAGGTCAGCAAGCTGTAACTTGCCGCGCGAGCGTCCGTGACGACAGGGGCGTTGCGGGGGAGTTCGGTGACGGTGCCAGGCTGTGCGGGACCATAGGTCGACAAGAGGAATCAAAGGTGAGGACCCGCTAGCATAGCCACCGCGGTGTGGGCGAGCGAAGCTTCTCCGCTGAACGGTCAGACCGCCTGGCTGACGCCGTTGACGCGCTCACCAATGCGGACGTGCGCTGGCCCAACCGCGCGGAAATCGTGCTGACCCATGCCTCCTATCTCGGCAAGATGCTCGGGAGCACAGATGCCACCAGAATCGGCGGACGAGGTGTTGGTCAAAATTTGGGAGTTGACGACACGCCTGCAGACCCTTGCACCGGAGGCACAGCCGGTCGGTTATCTGCAGAGCAGTACGGCGAGCTGGCAAAACCAGCCGATTGATGCGGCGGACCGGATTCATCCAATTCGGGCGGGGTGGCCAACCTCTTCCCGCAGCGGCATAATTCGGCGACTCATCCGCAAGGTCAGAATAATGAAGCGAGTAATTGTGTTGTTGGCGCTCGTCGCCATCGTTGGCCATGCGGTCGCCAAACCGCTCCCCACCGCGAAGCCGTCACGGGTTGGGATGTCCGCAGATCGTCTGCAGCGCATCGATGACGTGACGCAAAAGTACGTCGATGCCGGCAAACTCGCCGGGGTCGTCACGATGGTCGCGCGCAACGGCAAGGTCGTTTACTTCGACGCGGTCGGCAATCGGGGTGCAGACGATGAGACGCCGCTCAAGAAAGATGACCTCTTTCGCATCTATTCAATGAGCAAGCCGATAACGGCGGTCGCTGCAATGCAACTCTACGAACAGGGCAAGTTTCATCTGAGTGATCCGGTGTCCAAGTTTGTGCCGGAACTCAAGGATCTGATGGTGATGGGTGAGGACGGCGAACTCACCCCATCCGAAAAGACGATGACAATGCATCATCTCTTGACCCACACCGCCGGGTTCTCCTACGGTTTCCAGGCACGTACGGATGCGGTGGACAAAGCCTATGCCGAAGCCAAGATCTGGGGGTCCAGGGACCTGACCGCGTTCGCTGAGACGCTGGCGAAACTGCCACTGAAGTTCGAGCCGGGCACACGCTGGCACTATTCAGTCGCGGTCGATGTCACGGGTCTCGTGGTTGAACGGATATCCGGCCAGCCGTTCGATGAATATCTCGCGGAACACGTCTTTGCGCCGCTCGGCATGGAAGACACCTTCTTTGCGGTTCCCGAGGATAAGCGCGATCGTTTCCTGCCGAACCACTTCTGGAATCCGGAAACGAAGTCGCTGGTTGCCAACCGCGAGGTTCAACCTGCCGCGATGAGTGACTATTTCAATGTCTCTCTGTTCTCCGGTGGTGGTGGTCTGGTATCAACTGCCAGCGACTACATGCGTTTTGCTGAATCGATAAGAAACGGCGGTTCATTGCAGGGCAAGCGCATTCTTGGCGCTAAAACCATCAACTACATGCGTAAAAATCACCTGCCCGGCAGTGTCGACATGGGCGGGTCCGGTGAAAACCCCCTGGCCGCCGGTGAGCAGCGCGGGCTTGGCTTTGGCCTCGGCTTCGGTGTCGTGACCGATGCGGTCAAGAGTGGCACGCTGGGTTCTGATGGCGAATATCAGTGGGGTGGCGCTGCGGGCACCCTCTTCTGGATCGACCCGGTCGAGGAGGTCGTGGTCGTCGGCATGATTCAGTTGATGGGCTCGCGATGGCCGCTTCGAGCTGACATGCGCGTTGGTACCTATCAGGCGTTGACCGAGAGCTACGAGTAAGGCGTCACTCTGCAGGGTTCAAGGGCCGGGTTCAGGGGCCGGGTTCAGCGCCGGGCTTCAGCGCCTGGGTTAGGTGGGCGTGCGGCGAGGCATCCCTCGCTGCGCGCTGGCACGAGACTCGGAACGTCAGCCGCTGTCGATTAGTGACAGCATCTCTTCAAACGTGAGCTTGGCGCCGATGTCGGCGCCGCGCAGCAGTTCACTTGCGAGTTCCCGCTTCCGGGCATGCAGTTCCACGATCTTTTGCTCAATGGTGTCCTCGGCGATCAGCCGATAAACCGTCACGGGGCGCAACTGCCCGATCCGGTGGGCACGATCGCTCGCCTGGTCTTCGATGGCAGGATTCCACCAGGGATCCATGTGGATGACGTAGTCAGCAGCCGTCAGATTGAGACCCGTGCCGCCCGCCTTGAGGCTGATCAGAAAGAGCTGGCCGTCGCCTGCCTGAAAAGCCTCGACCGCGCGGTCCCGTTGTTTTACGGGTGTTTTCCCGTCCAGATACTGATAGCTAAACCCCAGTTCATCGAAGCGTTCGGCGATGAGTTTCAGATGCGACACAAACTGGCTGAAAACGAGGGCCCTGTGATCGTTTTCGATCAGATCGCCAACGAGTTGCTCGAGCCTTTGCAGCTTGGAGGAGGCAATGCCGGACTCCGGCAGTACCAGCGCCGGATTGCAGACGGCGCGCCGCAGGCGGGTGATGCGAGCGAGCGCGATCATCTGCATGTTGTTGTCCGCAGCCGATTCGAGTTCGCTCGCAGCCTCCCGGCGCAGGGCTTCGTAGAGCGCGGTCTCTTCGTCTGAGAGGGCGACGTTGAGGGTGATGTCCGTTCGGGGAGGCAGTTCGGTCAGTACCTCGCTCTTGAGGCGGCGCAGAATGAAGGGACTGGTCAGATTGCGCAGACGCTCGCTCGCGGCCTCGTCGCCGTCAACGATCGGGCGGCTGTAGACCTCTGTGAAATGCGAAAGGGTGCCGAGCAGCCCACGATTAATGAAGTGGAAGAGGTTCCAGAGTTCGCCGAGGTGATTCTCGACCGGTGTACCGGTTGTAATCACTCTGAAATCGGCAACGAGTTGCATCATCGCCCGCGATCGCTGGGTGCCGGCGTTCTTGAATGCCTGGGCCTCGTCGGCAACGGCGGTCGCAAAGGTGCGTTCGCTTAGCTTGTCGATCTCCCCGGCCAGGAGGCCATAGCTGGTCACGAGGACGTCGCCGGGCGCAAGGTCATTGATCATCGCGCCGCGATCACCCGGGCCAAGGACAAAGGTGCGCAGCGCCGGCGCGAAGCGAGCGATCTCCCGCACCCAGTTACTGCAAACGCTCGTTGGCGCGATGATGATCGCAGGCCCGGCCTCGGCGCGCAGAAGCATCAGAGCGATCGCCTGGATGGTCTTACCGAGCCCCATGTCGTCGGCGAGGCATGCGCCCGCGCCCCACTCCGCGAGGCGTGCGAGCCAGTGGAAGCCATCAAGCTGATACTCGCGTAGCGTACCCTGGAACGTCGTCGGCAACGCCGGACTTAAGTCCCGCGCCGCCTCAAGTCGGGCACGAAACTCGAGCCATGCCCCGTCGCTGTCGAGTTCAATGCCGTCAGTGGCTGCCTCCAGTTGAAACCCCGCCAGACGCTGTACCTTGCCGTCTTCGAACACACTGCCGAGTTGATCAAGACGCTTCTTAAGATCATCGGTGATGGCGACAAATTCGTCATCGCCGAGTTCGATGAAGCGACCGGGGGAGTTCTGCATGATGGTGATGAGCTTCTGCAGTTCCAGCACCTGTGACTCGTCGATCCGAATCTCGCCGCCCACATCAAACCAGGATGTCCTGGCCCGGATGGACATGGACATCGATTGCGAGCCAAGTTCGGGCCGGATCGTGATGCGCTTGCCTTCTGGCCATGCGCAGACGACGTCGTTCGGCAGTGCCTGGAGCGCAAGCAAGCCTTCCAGCGCTTCTTCGAGTTCATCGAATCGCCAACGACCGGGTCCCTCTTCGAAGAGTCGGGGACAGCGTGCGAGGGTGGACTGCATCAGATCTATTTCGGCTTCAAGATCCCTGTCGGCGCGCATCCTTGTGCCAGCAATTTCGGCGATCACCGAACTGCCGCCTGCGCCGGGCAGGAAACGCGGTCCCGGTCCGAACGGTTGCACACCGATGTCGAGCTTCATACCGTCGCCGCGCGGCTGGATGTTGACGTAGAGTCGGCGGTCGGCAACGCGGGTTTCAATGGTCTCGTCGCTGCCGTCCAGTTCCGAATGGATCGTCAGCAAGGGGGAGATCGCAGTAATGCTCTCGAGTACCCGATCCTCCGCCGTGTCCGGGACGGTCAGCCCGCCTTCGCCTAGCACCTGGCAGATCTGCCGATGGGCATCGGTGAAGTGATAGATATCGAGCGTGCTGGTGCCCGGCACGGTGACGGATGTTGCGGGCGGGTCTTCGTGCAGGCTGAGCGGTGACAGGGTTGGGTAGATCGCGATGATGACTTTTTCACCAACACGGCGCACCGAGAGTTCCGGCTCGCGCCGACGAATTTCGATCGGTGTGGCGAGGTCTTCCTTCCAGAAAACGAGAGGATGGCCGGCCGCCGCGATGACCGCGCGTTCGTGGTTCATGATCATGCCGGAACGCCACTGGGCGGGTTCGATATGGCGGGTTATCTGACGGTCGGCATCGGTCATGAAGCTCGCCGCGTCATCGTCAGCCAGGCGTTTCAGGGCGACGTTACGGCCCCGGCTCCAGCCGCGTTTGCCACGCTTTTGTTCCCGGGGTGAGATCGCGATGCCATTGTCTCCGTAGCGCTCAAGGGTCCAGATCAAGCGATGCTCGGCATCCGTCGTCGAGGGGGTCCCCTGCAGATTCGTGAGTGCCGCGAGGGCACGTTCCCACGGTTCTGACTTGGGCATTAACGCCACGAGAGACCCGGCAGCCGCCGGTTCACCGGAGACGGCGGCCAGGAGTGCGTCCAACTCCTGAGTGAACCAGACGAGGTCCTGACTGAGGGTGTTGCGGAAGTCCTGCACCGCGGCAACGAGGCCAGGCAGTGGCCGTCGCCCCATCCATTGGGATGCAAGCAGCGCGATAACGGAATTGAGGGGCACCCGTTCATCGGGGCGTCGCTTGGTTGTGTCCTCGTCGCGCTTGTGGTCCCATTCGCCGCGAAACTCGAGCAACAGGTCAAAGCTCGTGATCAGGCCTTCGTAGTGGTCCTGTCCAGCAAGCTTGCTGTGTCTGGCGAGTTTCTTTCTGGAGGCGGGAGTTTCCGCCTTGACGAGTGTGAGGGCGTAGAAGAGCCCGGTTAATGCTGGCAGTGTTGCACGTGTGCCCTGATCACGGCGCAGTGACTTAAGTGCGGATTCGAACGCGATAATCGCCGGTTTGATGTTGCCGGCCATGAAGAGGCGGATGCCGCGAACCCTGGCTGATTGGTAATCGTCCCTGGTGCTGATCAAGGCATCGGCAGCGTCCATCTGTCCCCGGTACAGATACTGTTCCGCCAGTAATGCCCGCAGATGCACGTCCGTGTGTTTGGCCGTTGGCCGGGTCAGCAACTGGAAGCAGAGCTCGTAGTTGGTAAGGTTTGCGTCGAGGTTAGCGGCCAGTGAGTTGACCAGGTGATAGCGGAAGAGCGGACTCAGGCTGTCAAACCACTCAAAGACGCCGGGAAGTACCGCGTTCAGCAGGCTAATGGTGTCATCAGGGATCTCGTACCGTGAGCCGAGGTCGAGCGCTGCGATGAGGTCGTCGTCATCCTGGGTGAGAAAAGCGTCGCGAATCTGGCGTTCGCGCCGTGTCGGGTTGGTGTAGTAGTTGACGCCAAAGCCATATTGCGGGCGAGACGGCACAACGCGCTCGGCGGCGAGCGCCAGTGCCTCGAAGTTGCCCTGTTTGAGCGCATGGAATGCCAGCAGGTTCTTGAGTGCGTGGGGGCAAGTCAGCTTGCCGTGCCGATAATCCATGAGCCCGGACTCAAGCAATTCGTCTCGCCAAACCTGGTTGACCGAGTTCGCGAAAGGCCACGACATGGCGTTCGCCATCGCCCGCAGTTGAGATTGATTGATGGGCTCGTACACAACCGCGAGTGCCTGCAACAGCAATTGATCGGGCTCCAGTCGCTCCCGGTAAAGGTCGACCAGTTCTTCCATGTCAGGTGGCTGCCGAATCATTGGTCAGGAGAAGTTTGGGTTCTGGAAATCTGCGAGCGGCCCTGCGGACGGCTTGAGTTCGTAGCGGCAGGGTTGTTCCATAAGGCGTGGTTCCTGTTCGGCTTTAAGTACGTCGGGCAGACGGGCTTCGAGGGCTTGCTTGATGTTGGCGTAAGCCGGGTCGTGCGCAAGGTTGCTCCTGTAATGGGGATCATCTGCTCTTCCCGACGGGGAGTACCGAATTCCGGCACGGCGTGCGTGAAGGCGCAGGGGCAAGTGCGTTCAGAAAGAGGGCGCTTTCGATCGCTATGCGATCAAACGGGGTGGCAGTGAGTTCGTTGAGGCCCCCGGGACCCTCGTGGCTGGCGCAGGCATGCGCATAACGTCCCCAATCATCGGCAAAGTTGAAGACAATGTTGGGTCGCATGGCCATAACGCATACTCGCCGGACAAAAAAGGCACAGCATAACGCCCCCTTCGTGCGTTTCGAAAGAGGCGCTGAGTACCTTTTGGCGTCCAGGTAGTAATGTCCGGTCTGTGCCAAGAAAGTGTCCGGTTTCTATCGGGGGCTGCGGCGATGCCCCATTATCGAGGCGTCACAAACAATCTGATCCCTGCATGACGCCGGTGTTGATCCTGGCCGCGCGAATGGACGGTTCGCAGGCTCAGTAGAGCGGACGGTCAGGTACAGACTGCGACTGGCCGTAGATCAGGTACCGACTTATCGCAGGTCAGACCTGGTTTTTTGCCCGCCCTTTGTCAGCGAAAAACTTGATCGACACCGCGTCCCCCGCCAGGTTCTCGAAAGCAAAGGGGTTCAAGAACTGGCGGCCCCAAAACAGCCGTCGATCCGTCTCGTTCAAATCGGCCAGGATACAAACTTCGTCCCAGCATTCGGTGATGACCGAAACTTGCTGGGCGATGATGTCCATCGCTTCTTTTTCGGAGAGTAAGAACTGATGTGCTGAATCAAGGCAGGACGAGATGCGGCTTTGTCTGTCATCGGCTGATATCAACATCGACTGACCCGTTTCGTTGTCGGTGCGTCCTTGTGGACAGATGTCGTAGGCCGGAGTAAGGAAAAGCGTTGAGCCGTCCCAGAATGCGGCACGATTTCGCGTGTGATCATCGGTGTTGCTGCACAGGATATTGAATATCAAGCGCCCGAACAGTTCCTTTAACGTTGCAGCCGTGTCCGTGAAATTGTGACGAATGATCTCCGCCAAATCGCCGTAGCTCGCATAGCGCGCCATCATCTCATCGAGTCCAAAAAGCGTTAATGCGGAGAGCACTGAGCGCCGCTGCCAGCCTTGATCTGTTTTGATCCGATCGAAACGCTCGATCAAAAGGATGTCTTTGTTTGATGATTTCGTGAGCTCCACCGGTTGCTATCCGCCGGGGCGTGAGCGACCCTTTGGCCCTAGCCCAGCGAGTTGGTTCGGGCCCTTTCGCAGTTTCGGGCCGGCACAGGGGTCAACGTCGCCGCGGCAAAGAGGGATGGTCGATACTCATACTCATACTCATACAGAGGGAGGCAGTCATGAAAGACGTTGAAGGCAAGGTCGCGTTCGTTACAGGCGGTGCAAGCGGTTTGGGACTGGCGATGACCCGCTCGTTCACCCGGGCGGGCATGAAGGTTGTGGTCGCAGATGTTGAGGACAGTGCGCTGGCGGCAGTGAACGAAGAGTTTGCGGAGTCCAATGCGGCAGTTCTGACGATGAAGGTGGACGTCACTGATCGCGATGCGATGGAACAGGCTGCCGTTCAGGCTCTTGATGCGTTCGGCAAGGTGCACGTCGTTTGCAACAACGCTGGCGTTGCCGTCGGCGGGAACGTGGCGGACATGGGGTACAGCGACTGGGACTGGGTGATGAAAGTGAATCTGGACGGCGTCGTCAATGGCATCGTCAGCTTCGTTAATCGCATCCGGGAACAGGGGGAAGGCGGCCACATCGTGAACACGGCGTCGATGGCGGGCCAGTTGGGTATCGGTGGCATGAGCGTCTACAACACAACCAAGTTCGGCGTCGTCGGCATGTCGGAGGCAATGCGACACGACCTCGCGGAATACAACATCGGTGTGTCGGTGCTTTGTCCGGGCTTTGTTGCCACCAATATTTTTACGTCACAGCGTAACCGGCCGGGTGAGTTCGGCGGACCATCAGAGGAGGCAGCGCTTGGTAGTGGAGATTTTGCCCTCGGCCAGGCGGCGGGCGGGGACCGCAACACGGAAGAGATGGAACGGTTGCAGGCGATGATGTCCAACATCCTGGACCCGGCGGTTATCGGCGACATGGTTTTGCACGCCGTGCAGAACGATGTGTTCTACATCCTCTCGCACCCGGAATTCAAAGAGGCGATCGGCAATCGTGGCAACGAGTTGGCAGAGACGGCGGACTACTGGGCCGCATACCGCAGCGAGCACGGCGTCTGATCACGGCGTGGCGCGGTCATAACTGTGCATGGTCGCGGCGCTCAGGTTTGCTTGATCGCGTCAGAGCCCACCTTGTCGAACCCGATGGCATGACCGCCCACATTCTTTGAATGACTCTTTGAATAACTCGGTGAATGACTCGGTGAATGACTCGGTGAATGAAGAGGGCATCGGGGTCCGTCTGCTCGCAGGTAGCTCGCAGGTAGATAGCCGGCGCAACCTGTGCGCTTCAAGTCATCGCCGCGCACGTACGCGCTCGCTGAATGCGCCTGGGCCGAGCGCCTCGATGGTCGTTTTGCCGACCCCCGCCGGACCGTGGCCAACAGCGTCGGCGTCGTGATCTCCCGTACGAAGCCCGTGGTTTCTGGTTTGCGGTCCCCGAATCGCCGGGCTATGCGTCCTCTGCAGTTACCGGGTCGATCATCTTGCGGACAGGCGTCACCGTGGTCGCGGGGAAACCGCTGCGCTTGGCATGTTCATGGATGAGGTTCTCGTCGTCTGCGAGGTAAATGCAGAAGGTCTTGTCGCCCGCGACGTAGGAGTGTTCCCACTGGATGTTCTTACTCTCGGCTTTCATCTCCGACAAGATGGTGTTCGATTGGTGGGCCGCGTCGCGTAGGGCATCGCGTTCTGCGGACCCGATTTCGGGAATGTCGCGCTCGATCACGTATCTGGGCATTGTGGGTTCTCCAAGGGTGGTTGCGGCCCCATCATACACGCCCGTTTTGTCGTGTCGGCAACCAGGCGCCAGGGTGTGTGAGGCTCTGTCCGCCAATTCCCCAGAGGAATCGGCTAGCTTGCGGGCGACTGATACTATCGCGTCGATGCGTCGAGGCGTTGAGGGGGTCACAGGGGCAAGACGGGACGGCCCTCCGTGAGCACGGCTAAACGAGGAGGGCGATTTCTGATGATCATCGAAGGCACGGTTGCGGCGGGATTTGAGCCAGTGAAGCGCCTTTACGAGCGCAACATGGCGTCACTCGCGGAGCGCAACACACAGCTCTGCATTTACGTTGGGGAAGCGTGCGTTGTAGATCTGTGGGGGAGCGCCGTTGATGACGCAACTTTCTCAGGCGACTCGCTTGTGAATGTCTTCAGCAGCGGCAAGAGCCTGGAAGCGATCACGATGGCGATCCTGGTTGATCGCGGACTGCTCGATTACAACGCACGGATCACCGAATACTGGCCGGAATTCGGTGCCAACGGTAAACAAGACACAACCGTTGCTGATCTCATGCGCCACGAGGCGGGCCTCGCCGCTTTCGACGCGACGCTGGACCCCGCCGACCTGCACCCTGCGAAGTTGAAAGCCAACGTCGTTGGGGCTGTGATCGAGCGACAGACCCAGAAATTCAGGCCAGGTGAGGGTAATCAGCGCGAGTACCATGCGATCACCCGCGGTTGGATTGCAGGCGAGTTGTTTCGGCGCGTGGAGCCATCAGGTCGCACGATGGGACAGTTCCTGCGCGACGAGATCAGTGTGCCATTGGGAATCGATGTACACATCGGACTCCAGGACGATGAGATACCGCGCATCAGTCCGGTCGCGATGCTTGGCGTTGGCTATCAGTTCATGCAGGGACTGCGGCCAAAGGCGATGGGCAGGAAGACCGAACTGAATCTGTTCCAGACGATCGCGAAGGTCTCGGGTCTGCTCGCGGGTATGCGAAACAGGACCACGGCAGGTAGGCCAACCCCGATTACCGGCATGAGAAACCTGTCAGTTCTGGACTCGCCCGCCGCGGCCAAAGGTGAGATCCCATCTGCCGGTGCCAAGTGTTCGGCGCGCGGTCTTGCGAAACTCGCGGCGGTGATGGCCAATGGCGGCAGTCTGGCCGGGAAGGCGATTTTGAGCGAGGCTGCGTACGCGACGCTGCATGCCGAACCCGTGCAGCGCTCGATGATGTTGATGAGTACGACCTTCACTCAGGGAGGTCTTGCGACCTTTCCGCCGCCCGCAGCCGCGGACAGTAAGATTGACGCGGGGCTCAATCGCGGCAGGGAGGGATTCTACGGCTGGATGGGCCTCGGCGGATCGATCTTTCAATGGCACCCCGAGCGCAAAATCGGCTTCGCGTATGTGCCCACGTCATTGAATGTCCTGGACCTCGTCAACGAACGGGGCAAGGCGTACCAGGCCGAAGTGGTCGGATGTTTGGAGAGCGTGCAGTAGGGTCGGTACAGTAGGTGAGCATAAAATGGGGAACGCACAGATGGCAGAACTAGAAGGGAAGGTCGCGATCATAACGGGTGGCGCAAGTGGCATCGGCGAGGCCGCTGCGCGGCTATTTGTCGCCGAGGGCGCCAACGTTGTTGTTGCCGACATGCAACGAGAACGGGGCGAGGCGTTGGCGCTGGAGTTGGGTGACGCGGCGCTGTTTGAGTTCTGCGAAGTTCGTCAGGAGGCGCAGGTAAAGGCCGCAGTTGACCTCGCCCTTGACCGTTGGGGCCGGCTGGACTGTATGTTTAACAATGCCGGTTTCGGTGGCGCTCTCGGGCCGATCGAGGATATTCCCGTCGACGACTTCGATATGACCATCGACGTGCTCTTGCGGGGTGTATTCCTTGGCATGAAACACGCGGTGCCGGTCATGAAAAAGCAGAAGTCCGGCTCCATTATCAACACCGGCTCCATCGCGGGTGTAACCGCGGGTCGCGGCCCTCTTGTTTATTCGGCCGCCAAAGCTGCAGTCATCCACCTGGGCAAGGCCGCATCCATGGAACTCGGCGAGCACAACATTCGTGTTAACAGCGTGTGCCCGGGCTACATCGCAACGCCACTTTCTGCGAACACCGTTGGCCGGCCAGATTCGTTGATCGAGGAACGTCTCACCGGCTACGAGGAACGTCAACCGATTCCCCGCATCGGTCGGCCGCATGATATCGCCGAGATGGCGCTGTTTCTCGCGAGCGACCGGTCGACCTTTGTAACCGGGCAGGCCCTTGTGGTCGACGGCGGCGCTGCGACGGGTGTGATGTGGTCGGAGCAAAAGGAGGTCTACAAGACATACCGACCAATCAAGGTCTACAACCCTGACGCCGCCTGATCTGTCTCGTAGCGACACCCTGAGCTTCGCGCCTGCATGCGATGGATTGCCGGGCTCAGTAACCGAAGAACCGGGTGAGCGTGCTGCCCGCTGATCGGATACCGGATGGCCCGGCCACACAATGCGCCGTCAGGTCAGGGCTTGATTCCCGAAACCCGCGCGAGAACCCCGGGGATGAAGTCGTCAATCGCGATCCCGGTAAAGCCGGCGCTTTCGAAGTAACGGGCACATTCGGATCGCGTGTGCGCGAGGCCGGTGCTGTTGGCGAGGGCCTCGGCCAATCCCCAGATCGCGGCGTCGCCGGGTCCCATGTGGTCGTTGTCGAGCATCTCGCCGATGAGATGCATTTCGCCTCCCGTTTCCAGGGCGCCCTGACGCCGCGTCCGGCCTGTCACTGAAATCACGCGCCGCGCTGCACGATGTAGCAGAGGACAAGCGGCTCGGAATAGATCTCGGCGTGCTTGAGCAGGCAGCCAGCCGCTGCGATCACGCGAACGGTCGCCGGCATGCCGAGATCGCTGTAGGAGACCTCGGGCCCCATCGCCTAGTTTGCGAACTCTGATGGCTCGTTGGTGCCGGCACCGGTAAACAACATCACGCCGCCGGGTGCGAGCGCGCGCATGAGCTTGGATAGCACCCCTTCACGCTCGCCGAGTGGCACGTGCCAGATGCTCTCCCCGGCAGTGATGAAGTCATAGGTTGCGGGTGGCTCCCAGGTACAAATGTCCGCCTGGATGAAGTGCTGACCGGGGTTGGCAATGCGTGCAAGTTCCAGCATGCGGGGGGAGACATCGACGCCGACAACAACGAGGTTGTGCTGTCGAAGGAGATTGCTCACACGGCTTGAGCAACCGCAGCCGACATCGAGGGCTGCGCCGGTCACGGGATCTGACTTCGCGGTGAGTTCAAGGGCGCGTTCGTGTAGCGCAATGCCACGGGTCGAATCGAAAGTGCCGTCCTGCCAGCGCTCGGCGATCTCATCGTAGGCAACCCCGATCGCGTCCGGGGCCAAACCCGGCTGGAACAGGAAGTGGTTACGCAGGGCGTCCCAGTCCGGGTGTCCATGGCGAGTTGCCGTCTTCTGGCGCGCGGAGGCGAGATCGATGTTGGCGCTTCGAGCGAGTGAGGTTGCGGCAGCCTCGGCCGCGGCGAGTGAGTCAGGCGGCGGTTGGTCATTCACGGGGCCGTGCCTTGAATGTGATAAGTCCCGTTGAATGTGATGAAAGTCCCGTTGCGCCATGGAACTACTAAGCAGCGCGGGTAAGCACGCTTGTTAGCGACGCTTGTTAGTGAAAGGGGTCGAAGCGAGATTTCCATCGGCAGCAAGGGAAAGCGCTTCATCTTGATCGTCGCTGTCTGCACAACCTGATGGACACTGAGGCTGAAAGATGTCGGCTGGCAAGTCAAATCAGCACACATGGGTGACTGCAGATCCGCTTCGGAAGCTCGCCAGGGCCATGCGTCACAGACCTATGCGTCGTCGTCGCGCGCGAGTCGGGCCTTGGTCTTGCCCGTGGGCTTCGCGTTGAGCGGATCTTCGGGCCATGGGTGTTTCGGGTACCGGCCGCGCATTTCGCGCCGCACGTCGCGATATCCGTCTGTCCAGAAGCTCGCGAGGTCGGACGTCACCTGCAGGGGCCGGCCCGCAGGTGACAGCAGGTGCAGCACGAGTGGCACGCGACCGCCCGCGATGCGCGGTGTCTCAAGTGCGCTGAACATCTCCTGCAGCTTGACCGCGAGCGTTGGGGGGCTCGCCGTGTAGTCGATAGCAGCCATCGAACCGCCGGGTGCCCGCAGATGTGTCGGTGCGTGCCGGTTGAGGTCTCGAGACAGCGGCCAGGGCAAGCGTGTTTGCAGCGCCGCGTTCAAGTCGAGCCTCGCCAGTTGCTTGCGGGTGCCGACGGTTTCGAGCCAGGGACCGAGCCAGTTTTCAAGCGTATCGATCAAGGTGTCGTCGGTGACGTCCGGCCATGGGGCTCCAAGCGTTTGGTGGAGCAGGGTAACGCGGGACTGCCACTGCCTTAGTTCGCGGGTCCACGGCAAGCTGTCCACGCCCTGGCGGCGTATATAGTTCGCGAGTGCAACCACCTTCGCGTCGGCGCGCACGGGAATTGCTTCTGCGGACAGATTGAGCGCACCGATGTGGCGACGACGCTCAGCGACGAACTTGCCGGATCTGTCGTCGAACTCGACGGCCTCCGAGATTTCGATGGCGGGAGACAGCAGGGTTTCGAAGAGCGCAGGGTCGAGTGCAACACACGTGTGAATGGTATCGCCACGGCTGCGCGCGACACTGCCAACTTCTGCGACGGCCAACCATTGGGCACGGGCGAATCGGTGCTTTACGGCGAGCTGAGCACTGCGCCCGTTGGCAAGTTGGAAGTCACCCGAATGCCGGCGTCGTGCGATACGGTCCGGGTATGCGCTCGCGAGCAGAAAGGCGAGTCGATCGTCGCGATTAAGGTTTAACGGATGCTCTGTCTTGAATCCGGCGCGTTGCAGATGGCCGGAAAAGGTCGCAGCAAGGTCGCGTGTGCGCCGGGCCCAGCCGCGATGGCGTTCTGCGTTCGCGCCCTTGCCCTCGAGTGTAGCGAGACGCATCGCGAGGTCCGGGTCGTCTCGGCCGAACGGGTCGCGGTCAGACAGCAGCGCCGCGATCTGGCAGGCATCATTGCCCATGCTGAGCTCCGTGCCAGCGATCATCATGTGAGCCAGGCGGGGGTGCACCGGCAGTTGTGCCATCAGCTCGCCGTGATGAGTGATGGCGAGTGTCGTGTCGACTGCGCCCAGGGACTGCAGCAATGAGAGCGCTTGCTGCCAGGGACCGACGCCTGGCGGATTCAGCCACGCGAGGACAGATGGGTCGCCAATCCCCCAGGACAGGAGCGTCAGCACGATGGGCGTGAGGTCAGTCTGCTGGATCTCCGGGGTGATGTGCGGCGCGAGTTCATCCTGCTGGGATGCCGCCCAGAGTCGGTAGCAGCGGCCCGGCGCAAGCCGCCCGGCGCGGCCCATGCGCTGAATACTCGATGCGCGTGAGATACGGCGGGTGGTGAGGCGAGTCATGCCGGTGCCAGCATCGAAAAGGGGCTCACGCGCCTGACCCGAGTCGACCACAACGTGGATGCCGTCGATGGTGAGGCTGGTTTCAGCGATGTTGGTGGCAAGGACAACCTTGCGTGAGTCAGGGGCAGAGGGCGAAATGGCCGCGCGCTGCGCTTCGATCGACATGCCGCCAAAGAGGGGGTGGATTGTGACGCTGTTATCCACGTCCGACTGGGAGATAGCGCGCTCGCACCGTGCTATCTCTGCCTGACCGGGCAGGAAAACCAGGATGCTGCTCGACGGGTTCTCGCGCAATGCGCGAACCGTCAGCGCGGCGGTGCTGTCCGCGATATTCTCGCGCGGGCCGTGGCGCCGGGGGTTCGGTGGCGGGGCGTGGATCACCTCGACCGGGAACGCGCGGCCGGTGCAGGACACGACCGGGGCATCGTTGATCATGGCGGCGAGGTCGCCGGCGGGCAGGGTTGCTGACATCACAATCAGGCGCAGCGGGTCGTCCTCACGAAAGACGCCGCGTGCATAAAGCGTTAGCGCGAGGCCCAGATCCGCATCGAGGCTGCGTTCGTGGAACTCATCGAAAATCACGAGGCCAACGTCGGCAAGCGACGGGTCGGACGTCAACATGCGGGTGAGAATGCCCTCGGTGATGACTTCGATTCGCGTGGACGCGGACACCCGGGTGTCCTGGCGCATGCGGTAGCCAACGGTCCGCCCGACGGTGTCATTGAGCATCTCGGACATTCGCTCGGCCGCGGCCCGCGCTGCGAGGCGCCGGGGCTCAAGGACAAGGATGCGCCGACCTGCGAGCCACGGCTCGTCCAGCAGGGCGATGGGCACGACGGTGGTTTTACCTGCTCCCGGTGGTGCCTCCAGGATCAGTTCGTAGCGGTGACCGAGGTGCTGTCTGATAGACGGGAGCACCTCGTCAATGGGAAGGCCGCTATGGCCGGCAGCTGCCACGATTTGTTGGTTCGATTCAGGCTTCCTGCGTTACATATTTCAGAATCTCGACTACCTGCGTGGGCGTCGACGCCCAGGCCATTGCCGCCGCGTCGACCTCTTTCAATGGATGGATCAACGCTTCGTCGTGCAGGGTGATGTAGGGAACCTCGGCCGCAGCCGCGAGGCCCGCATCGAATGCGGCATTCCACTGCTTGAACTTGTCGCCGAAGCGGATGATCGCAAGATCGGATTGGGCGATCAGCGTGCGCGTTCGAATGCTATTGATCTTGGCCGACTTATGGTCCTTCCAGAACGGTGTTGATTCGGGTCCCAGCACATCGCCCGCATCATCGCTTGCGGCATGGTCGGTGACAGGCCCGCGAAACTCGACCTGCAGGTTTGCATCCCTGCAGCCTTTGGCAATCTGCTCGCGCCAGTCGGTGTGAATCTCGCCGGACAGATAGATGGTCCAGAACATTGCTTGGCCTCGCCGCTGATTGAAGGTTACGAGTGTACTGGATGTCGGCACCGCAGGATGGGGCCAACCGGCCATAATCCAATGGCCGGGTTGGCCAAAAGAAAGTAAGGGTGGGTGTGAGGGACCGGAGTCCGCGCGACGTTGCCACAGATCGTCCTGCGATGCGCTCGCCCCGTTATGCCGACGGACATGCGACGCTCAATGTCAGTTAATCGTGGCTTCAGTGCGAGATTCTC
>Ga0114999_10001778_pt1 | contig 29496 bp, 45 predicted proteins | sample ArcticOcean_MG_C_3_FD_89820 | JGI IMG/M metagenome (GOLD analysis project Ga0114999, IMG submission 89820) | Marine microbial communities from western Arctic Ocean - ArcticOcean_MG_CB8_126 | ecosystem: Environmental > Aquatic > Marine > Oceanic | place: Arctic Ocean: Canada Basin | collected...
AAGCCTATTTATGGCACCCGGTCGTTTGTTTTTGCCTTATCTGGGAAATCCCCTTAAGCAAGTATAGACCATATAGACCACTACCCTTGTCCACCCAGAGGACAAAAACGGCGGCTGCGTTGTCTTATCGAGCCATTCTGACCCAATAATCACCATTATTCATGTTATCCTATATGAAAAAATGTCCGCTGAACGATAACTATCGTTAAACACCCATTATTTATGGTTTATCACCCATTATCAACACCCTGCTTATGATCCTCATTTGACCCATCTGACGCTACCGTATCCGCTTGAAAAAAGGAGGCTAAAAAATGTGACTTCCAAAGTTTGTTTCAAGACCGTTTTACAACTACAAATAGGTGGTTTCTAACCTTCTCTATATACTTCGTATATAGAGAAGGTCTTAAAGCCTCCATGTCCAAATCCCCAAACATTGTCAAATAACACATGTGCACACCCAGCGCATACACGCACACGCACGAGGCTCAGATCACCCAAGATCTCATAGGCGAAGTTTTATGTAGGTGCTAACACCCAATTGAGATTGTGAACATTAACGAGATTGTCAGGCAGCGTGTCATGTTGCTCAATCCAGAACACAGGGAATATGTGTTGGCTGGTGGAAGTTTGGCAGAATCGTTCACACAAAGTTTGTCTACCGAGTTGGATGTAGAGTTAGCCGAAATCCAATTCGGTCTACAACACCTCAAAGCAGTTGCAGAAAAGGACATAGATACCTTACTTACCTTACAAACCTTACAAAGCAAGGATACACACCTTGTAAGTGAGTTAGTTACCTTAGAAAAGATACAGCAACACTTTCAATGGCACAATGAGTGTGTTATCATACCACAAGCCAATGCTATGCTTATTAGGGCTAAGATGGAACAAGGGTATTCTTACCAGCAAGCAAAGAATTGGCCCTTTGAAAGCAAGGATCTGGAATTAGCCATTGAAAAAATCAAACAAGAAGGCAAATACTTCTTCCCACGCCCAACATATCCTGAAGGCTTAGGTGATATCTCCGGAGCAGACACACCAAAGTATGCTGTGCTGTCACAGAAGTTTGAGGAAACCCTCAAGACAGAGAAATTGGGTATGAATAAGACACAACTTCTCAAATCCATTGGCAAAGACAATGGATCCTGGAGAAGCATAGCACAGAATGTATTGGATTACTTGGAGTTAATGCAAAGAGTTCGTCAAATTGATAATGTCTACTATCACATGGATCACGCCCCACCAATCTATGAAACAGCATTTCACAGACGAGTGTATGAGTCATTAGGGCAGGGCCCACTTACGATCACCAGTATCGTGGGACAAGTAGGATACGATAATGCTGCGGGCAGAAAGAAGGTTCGCAAGATCTTGACGTTGCTATCTCATGAAGGACTCGTCGATCAGCAAGGACAACGCTGGACGCTTGCATGATATAGTTAGTTATTGTTATCTATGCAAACCTTTATATAGGTTGTGTGAGTATCGTATATTATGACCTCTGAGGAGTATCTAACAACGAAAGAAGTAGCAGCCATGCTACGAGTATCTGATCAGACAATTCGCAGTTATGTGAAGAAAGGAATGATTCCTGCAATCAAGTTTGGAGCCTCTCGTCGCTCTACAGTGAGGATACCCAAGTCAGGCTTAGATAAGTTCCTTGCTTCGATGCAAGGTAGTGCCGTAGAAACACCAGAGGTAGATCATAAGAACCGCAATACTCCTGATGACTTTTATCTTGAGGACAGCCCCTCTGAAGAAGAAGAATAACCGAAAACTATATAAAGGTAAGAAAACTATGGGAAGGTAGGTGAGCAAGAATGGAGACAATTGCATTAGTATATCCAAACGGGGATTTCCCCAAGGTTGATGAAATCTTAGGATTCTTTCGTGAACGGGGTTATGAATATGATGCCGATATCAATACACCGAGTATGTCTAAGGGTAACGATGGGTTCTTCTTGGATATTATGGGCAGAGTAGACACTGTTTACATTAAATCTATGGGAATTACTGAGATCCCTGACGAAGTATTTGAGTTTATCATTGCTCACGGAGAGCCATGTGAAGCCAAGTCAAAAGGAGCAACAGGGATACACCTTGCTACTGTGGATAATCAGGGAGATATTGTAAATCCTCAGATCCTTGGGTATGTTGATTTCGTAGCAGAACTGAGTGGTGAATTATGATGGGGGTTAGATATTATCAATCACCAGATGGAAGTGGATCTATCAAACATCACCCCTTCTGTGTATCTACATTGAATACAGAAGGTGAAAAAGAGTATGCCTTAGACGAGCAAGGTAATCGGATCCGATCAGTTCGAATCAATAAGGATGGCACCCCTTACATCCCAGCCACTGCAGAGAGACAGTATCACAGAATTACGAGAGAGGAGTTCATAGATCGTCGCAGACGTATGCCTACCAAAAAGCAGGCTGCTGCCATTGAAGACGAATTGAAAGCACAGAAGGATCTTATCACTGCACAAGTAAGTTCTATTGGAGAATCAGTAGAACATGTGCACGATGAGAATTGTGATCACCCAGAGGAGGAATAATTATGAATGAATATTGGTTAAACATTGAATGGTATAATATCCACACTAAGCAAAAAGCAGTAGTTGTCGCACGTAACAACAATGGAGTCTTTACTTTAGAATACATGGAACCATTGTTAATGGAGTATTCTATTTTGGAATCTAATTGGTCAGAATCTCTTTTTCAAAAAAATTGGAGAACTGCCGATCAAGATTTGACTTATGATGAAGGCAAAACACACATTTTAGGAGGTCAAACTTTTGATGGGTGGCACTGTGCTGATGATTGCTGGTGTAGGGGTGAGGTGTGACATCATGGATGATGACGACTTTTTAGATGATTTTCTTTCTGAATACATGAGATTCAGAACTCAGTTAAGTAAACTGAAAATGTCTGATGAAAGCATGGTTGCATTATTTGAGACCTTTCTGAAGACTTGTGGTGAATGCATGGTCATCCATGAACCTAAAAGTATGGATGATCTGATTAGTTGGCTTGAAGATCTTATGGGTAGCACGGGTGTGTCCTCTACCTGGGAACCCATGTCTGATGAGGAGGATGGGTCCGATGAGGACTGAAGGTATCGTAGCCTTAGATATCGAGACTAAAAATCTTGATATGAAAGCCGAAGGATTGAAGTTCGGTCATCCAGAGGGTTGGGAAACAAGTTGTGTAGCACTTTATGAGGTCCCATTTGGATCCGATATTGAATCGGGAAAATCTCGGTATTACGTTCATGCTAAGGAGTTATCTTCTGTTCAAGCACACCTTGACGCAAATGAAATCGATATTAAATTAAATAACCTTACTCACCTTACTATTGATTTGGCACGAATGTGGGAAGAAGGATATTTACTAATCACTAAGAATGGACTTGGTTTTGATTTACCCATCCTTTCCAAGTCTTTTGAGTTAGGTGGAGCCAATGCCCACGGAGTGATTGCTACCTTTGAGATGGAAGGCAGACATTTGGATCTGGAGAAAATCCTTTATGACAGATCTGGAGGGTATCGTTTCAGCCTGGCCGAACTCGTCAAGAGTTTGGTTCCAGAGGATAAAAAACTAATGCAAGCATCATTTGCACCAATAGAATGGGATGCTGGAAATTATACAGAAGTATTAGAATATTGCCTCCATGATTCCTACCTTACGGCAAAGGTTTATGTAGGTGGACAAGATAAGACTTTTTGGGCTTACGGAAAGAAGGATGATACCCAAGTTAACTTTCTCCTCCAAACCCCATGGTGAGTATATGGAATTACCAGATATGACAGATGCCCAAGTCAAACGACAAGTCCTCAAAGTGAGAGATGTCATTTTTGAGGAGATCATTGAAATGGATGATGGCAAATATACGGGTGACGTTAGTTCCGAAGTTAAAGCAATCATGAAAGACCGTGTTCCTCTCGATCGGCCTCTGAATGAAGATGAGTTCTCCAACATCATTATAGATTGTATTGATACACTTGTTGGATGGATCATGGATAAGACCAAAGGAGTAGATGTTAGGATTGCTAAGTTTTTTGCTATTGATTTTGTTAATCAGACAGTAGCCTCATCTTATCAAATGCAATATATTGATGGACATCAACCAAAACACGACCCGATGTTTGGCTAATCTTTATATAGGTGATTGCAAGTATCATTACTTAGCGCACAGGGATCAGGCGTTAGGTTGTGAGGGGTAGTCCTACTATTAAGATGCAGGTTGGGTTTCTATTTTTCTCCCATTTTATCCACCAAACATGACCGTCACTTAACCAACAGATCCATTCCGGGGCTGTCCGCTGGTCCTCTCTCCTTCCAGCGGGCGGTTCCAACACTTCATCGTTAGCATTAAATAGTTGTCCTAAGTAATTATTTTTATGAGTATGTGTGTTAAGTGTGGGAAAGCACATAACAACCCCCATACTATATTTGGGCAGTCGGATGTTTGTAGGGACTGCCTGATAAAAAAGTTCCCAGAACTGAAAATAGATCCACAGGGGCCTGGGTTTCTTCCATTGACTGATAGGGAACAACAAGAAGGCATGATAAAGCAGTGGAGAGATCCTAACTATGAGTATTACGATCCTGTTCATGCTGACAAAGAAGAAGCAGCAATGAATGCCAAGTATGATCCTAATTACCCGACTGACCTTTCCGATCCGGATTGGAGCAAAAATCTACCAAGATATACGACTTTTGGAGAAGAGAGGACACATATTCCTTGTATCAATTGGTTTGATAACAATCCTTTTGATTTCTTGAAGCCTAAGCCTCCAAAGAAAGTAACTAAGCCTAAGAAGTCCAAGAAGCCAAAAATCCCTTACGACTATCCCACCCCAGACGATCCGTGGGGTGGCAAAGGAAGCGACCCTAAAGACAAGTATGATCCTTGGAAGGGGCAAAACCCATACGACTACAAATCGAGGGAGGAATATGAGTAAAAATAATTATTTGGATGGTTCTGGCGATCAGATATTTATTCCATGTATAAACTGGATCCCTGGATTAGTTGTAGACGAGATCAGAAAATCCGCCGATATCCGTAGTTTGTTTGAAGAATACTCAGGTTCTGATAAGATAAGAAAACAACGACAGAACGAATGGAGAGAAATATTAGTGATTCTGTATCCAAATTGGAATGATTATCAGGAAGGTTTTGAAGGGTTAGGTTCCTTGTTTGGGGGTGAGAACAATGAATAGGGAGAAAACTGTTTGGGTAGGGCGACCACCAGCCATAGAATATTTACAAAAAAGCAAGGACAAGTATTATCGTGCTTATAATACGCTTAGGACGATCTCTAAGGCACTTTGGCCCCCCCCACCTGATACACCCGACTTTGTGCCCGTTGCGACCCCCTGGTTAGGTCTTAATACTTCATGGAGAACCTATTATATGTGTCTTGATGAAGACGAGTTGGAGGAAAAACGCAAGAAAATAGGAGCACAAAAGTTGGATGCACAAGGAAAATATATGGCTGCGAGGGATCTGCTCAACGAGGCTAAAGGAATAACTCCTGCCGCAGCCGCAGCCTCGGAGGATTATCAATGATGTTTCCACTTCATACTCGAATCCCTATCAACACAATGGAACGGCGTGGTGGTGCAGGATTTTGCTATGCTATCAATTGGGTAGATCCAATATCTTCAGATCCGGGAAAGAAATATAAAGAAGAAAAACTGTCACAAATACTCGATCCTTGGGGTATCCATGAAATGCCCAAATCGTTAAATAGGAGACAACAAAGTAGGGATTCATAATGCTCCATTTGTATACATTCTGTGTGGATATAGGACGGGTAAGTCCACCCATGTTGGAATTAGCCTTAGAATGGTTAGTGAAGTCATTAGACAAACATAACCGCTTTACACTTCATGTTTTCACTAACATGGAGTGCTCCTTAGAACATCCGAATGTAGTCTATGAAGAGTATTTCGATAACACCGAAGAAGATCTTTTCAACGATCAGTGGCTGAACCTCAGTTGGAACAAAATTAACCTCTGGAAGTATTTGTATGACATCACTGAAGAATCCTATACATGGATTGATTTAGATACGATTGTCACTGCTAATATCGAATATATCAATGATTACAATCATATCTTCTTAGAAAATGGTGGAGGCTGTGTGGATCCAAATCTGTTATTCTCCAATAACACAGAAATTACTGTTCCACGTAACCGATATATTCAAGGCAACCTTTGGAAACTCAATCCAGAACTTTATGAATCCTTACTTGCTACCTTTGCAGATCTGCAGAAGTTAGGGTTAGAACTACGTTATGATTTCCAAGATTTAGTCAATTACTACCTTCACATCAAAGAGATGCCACTATGGATCTTAGGATTCAATGTTGAAGCCCACACAATCAATGGATTGGGAATCTGGCATCCTACCGATCGAGTTCATGTTCGTTTTGAAGGGTTGGAAAAACTTTGGTGGGATGAAGAAGTTTTACGATCAGAATACTACCCCGAAAAAGAGATTCACATAATCACACTTACTTTTGGATCTGTATTGCACCAGATTATGGGAACGTCTTTGTTTGCTGAGTTGTTGGAGGATTGCTTATGAGGTCTACCGATCTTGATGAGCCTGTGTTTAATTGGAATGCTTTACTGAATACTATAAACTATGGAATTGTAGGTGAATACCTAACGTGGGTTCAAGAAAATTGGGAAGATCTCGGTAAATTAGAGGATGAGTATTACTGGAGGGGTAAAATGAATGGAGGAGAACAGGCAATGGCCAAACATGCGAATCGAGGTGGAAGTTGGTTGCCAGCGAGACTTCGAGACCAGAGGAAAGCATTAGTGAAGAATCTGTTTTTGTATTTGGACAACAAAGTCGTAACAAAAGGACCACCAATCCCTACCCCCAAAGATTCTTGTTTTCAATGCGGAACCACTAATAGGGACATTGAAGAATATGTGTTTGATTTTAAGGATCGTATAGATTACAAAAATAAAGAAGAATCCATGTCGGGCATTGACGAATATAGTATGAAGGCTAAGAAAATAGTAAGCGAAATGGCTGCTGACTATTCAAAGGAGGTCCATATTGCGGCCCAGCAGTATGTGCCATCATGGAGATCCCAATATATGACCTACAATTTTAATTGGAGTTTATGTTCTGCTTGTTATACTAAAAAGATGACAAGAATGTTATCAATCCTTTCTAAAGATTTGAATATGCTGCGGAATAGTTAATTCTATTTGGACTTAATGTTTTTGTGGAGATCCCAGTGGTGAATCCGATGACAGTTAGCACATAAAACTTCACATTTTGCGATTTCGTCTAACATCTTTTTTTCCGAATACCGATCGAGACCATCGGATACCGTAAACAACTTATTATCTTCATGGTGGTGAAAATCTAAGGTTGCTGGGTGATTAGTCCCGCACTGTTGACATTTCATATCCGCCTTAATTCCCTCAAACCATTGTCTTTTGCGTTTCTTTTGTTTTTTAGACTTTGCTATGAAATAATCTCGATTATCAGCGTAGTATGTCTTATTATATGCTTTGTGATACGCTTTCCGCTTTTTAGGATCCTTATAGGGCATATCGGGAAGTTATGTGTGCACCTACATAAAACATCTACACCAAACTATAAATAGGTGGGCGCAATCATTAAGTAGTCATAAAGAGAAAGGGATTGTATGGCGACAACAACCACTACCACTCGTCGGGAAGTGCACAGAGTGCTCTTTGGAAAGGACAATGTTTTGCGGGTAAAACCCTCAGTTAATGACTTAATTCCTGATGCATCCCAGATATTTTTTGATTACTTTGAGGGTGGTGAATACGATCTGGCTGAGATCGAACAACGATTATTTTGTTGCACTCATGAATTATCAGATTTGGTAGAGCAATACAAGCCTGAGTTGGAGCCTATGGAAACACACAAAGTAGTTCACTCATTTATATTACATCTCTTAGGCATGACCAACTTTTGGAGTCTTCTGAGTCAATTTGGAATTACTGGTAGTGAAGGTTTTGCTACTGATTTTGAATAATTTGAGGTGTGTTCGTGGATCAGTCCGATCACTTGAGACTTCGTAAGAAAGAGAAGGATAGGAAGGGCAATGCCAAAGCAGTGGAAGTCTATACTTATGATGATGTATTGGCTGCCGCTGGATTTGTTCGATGCCATAAATGTGAAATTGTCTTTCAAATGGCTCGTTGGGAGTGCCCTTCTTGTGGTTGGACCAGACCGTAAGGTATATAAAGGTTACAACAAGAATGTATTTACATGCCCGAAGCAAAGATTGTAAATATGGTAGCAAAAACGAGGTTCGTTGATAATTTGGACATCAATGCAGTAGCCGATGATTTGGAGATTGAATACGAACAGGAGCAGTTTCCTGGAATGGTATATCGATGCAAAGATCCAGTAATCACAATTTTGCTTTTCCGAAGTGGAAATGCTGTAGCCACAGGTGCTAAGAACGCAAAAGATGTAGACAAAGCATTCAAAATCCTCTGGGAAGAACTCAATGATTTGGAGTATACACTTTGGCCTTGGGCTGATGTAGCCAAAACAATTGAATTACAGAACATTGTAGTTACTCACAACCACAATCGTGAATTGAATCTCAATCGGTTGATTTGGACCCTTCCTTTTGAGAAGACTGAGTATGAACCAGAGCAATTTCCAGGTCTAATCCTTCGTCTGGACACTCCGAAAGCCGCTTGTTTGGTATTTTCTTCGGGCAAGTGTGTGATCACAGGATGTCGATCGGTTGATGACACCAAGCAAGCAGTTATCTTGCTTGATGAAATGCTGATGGAGGCACAGCCACATGATATCGATTATGAAGAGTGATGGTGACTTTAATGGCAAAGAGTATCAGGTCTCCATGGTTTGAAATCGCTGCCGATTACCCTACTGATATTAAGTTAGGGTTGCCTGTGGGCGAGACTGAGCAGTCTGGCAAATTAGAGAACATCGTCAATTTATTTGAGGATAGGTTCGAGCAATTGCATAAGGTGCTTCGTCAAGAAATGGGATTCAAACGAACCACAACTATTTGGGAAATCCGTAAGAACAGATCTGCATTTCGAAATCAGGAATGTAACGTCATTGGTATTGTTGCCAATAGTCGTAGAACTAAGTCGGGGGGAAAAATGATTGAATTGGAAGACAAGACTGGCACACTCAGTGTATTCGTCAGGAAAGAAGATCCTGCTGCTTCTACTATTCTCCATGATGATGTAATTGGAGTTACAGGTAATTTCTCGGAATCAGGAGACATGTTCTTTGTAAGCCGAGTTCAATTTCCTGAGTTTTTAGATGCTCCGAATAAGGGAGGAGATGAGTTTGACCCAATTTCCATTGCTTTTGCTTCCGACCTTCACATCGGATCCAAGTATTTCCTTGAGAAAGAATGGTTTGATATGTTAGATTGGCTTAAGTCCGATCACCATGTGGCACAGAATATCAAGTATTTGGTTCTCTCTGGTGATGTAGTCGATGGTATTGGAGTGTATCCAGGACAAGATCAGAACCTCAATATCACCGATGTTTATGAACAATATGAGTTTTGTGCACGATCGTTGGATAACTTGCCTGAACACATTACACCCATCATTCTTCCCGGCAACCATGATGCTGTCCGTCCTGCCGAACCACAACCAGTATTGGAGCCGTTAATTCAACAGAAGTTTAATTCTACCATTCATGTAGGTAATCCGTGTCGGATGGAACTTTCTGGTATTGATGTTCTCTCCTATCATGGTAAGAGTATTGATGACATGGTTCCTCGAATGAAGAACGTTACTTACGAAGCCCCTGCAGAAGCCATGAAAGAGATGCTGAAGAAACGACATCTCGCCCCAATGTGGGGTGAAAGAAATGCACTCAGTCCTGAAGAAGAGGATCAAATGACGATCATTAAGAAACCAGATATTTTTGTGACTGGACATACTCATGCACACCAACAAGAGTGGTATCGTGGAACTCAACTCATCGTTAGTTCAACTTGGCAAGGCCAATCAGACTTTATGAGAATGCTGGGCTACAAACCAAAGATGGGATATCTTTCTGTTTACAATATCCAAAACCGAGAAAGTAAAGCCATTCAATTCGTAGATCAGAATAATCCCTCTGCTGGGGTGGGGTGATGAGTCTCTGGGATCTATTTGAGGAGGACATGGACCCCATGGAAAAACTTACCTTACTGATGGAATGTGGGAAGTCTATGGATGCATTACCGGTTACCCAGTGGAATAAACAAAATGAGATCTTCGGGTGTCAATCCAAAGCACACGTAGAAATTGATTTCGATCAAGGATTCGTGATATTACAGGGAGCCTCTAATTCAATGATGGTGCAAGGATTACTTGCATTGATGATTGATTATATTCAAGGTATGACTGCAGAAGAAGTCGTTGATTTAGAATTAGATTTCTTGAAAAATGTTGGACCCTCTGGATTATTGACCCCCTCCCGATCGAATGGCTTTCGTAACATGTTTGTTCGAGTTAAAGAGGCTTGCCATCAGCAACTTGCAGGCGAAATTGTAGGATATACTAACCGAAAGGTTTAGATAGTAGTAACACAGAGGTAATAACATGGTAGATAGTTGTGGAGTAAGTATTTACAATGCACCAAAGCCAGATGATGTGGTGATGTGCGATTTGGAACTCACAGAACGTGCAGCCGAAGTCTTGAAGGAACTTATTGAAAAGGAAGATCTCGATCAGGGATATATTTACATCAGTGTAGTGGGTGGTGGATGCTCTGGATACATGTATGATGTAGATGTAAAAGAAGACCATCCTCCCGATAACACGCAAGTAGTAGTATCTCAAGATTTAGATATGGTCATCAATAATCCCGATTCTACCTTATTAGATGGGATTGTAATTGATTGGATAGACTCATTGATGGGTGGTGGATTAAAGTTCACCAATCCAAATGCTACCAAAACTTGTTCGTGTGGGATCTCTTTCAAGTAGGTGAATATCGTGGAAAGTTATGAAATTGAAAACGGTTTATCAGAAGAAGTAGTGAAGACTATTTCTGAATATAAGAACGAACCACAATGGATGACTGATATTCGTATCAAAGCATACAAACATTTCTTGGAACGCCCTATGCCCGAATGGGGCAATACCGAAAAATTAACCACACTCGACTTCGATGAGATCTGTTATTTCCGTGTTGCTGGTGATAATCAAGAGGACTGGGATGATGTTCCTGAGAATATCAAACAAACCTTTGACGCACTCGGGATCCCTGAAGCAGAACAAAAGTGGCTTGGTGGCTTGACAGCCCAATATGAAAGTGAATCTATCTACCATTCCATTCGTGAAGACTTAGAAAAATTAGGAGTTATTTTTATGGATATGGATTCTGGAATGAAGGAACACCCCGAAATCATAAAGAAATACTTTGGTAGTGTGATACCGGCTGCCGATAACAAGTTCTCAGCACTGAACACAGCCGTATGGTCAGGTGGTTCTTTTATTTATGTGCCTAAAGGTGTGAAAGTAGATATTCCTTTGCAAGCATACTTTATGATCGCCAGTGAAAACATGGGACAATTTGAACGCACACTGATAATTGCAGACGAAGGATCATCAATCCATTATATCGAGGGCTGCACAGCACCGGCATTCTCATCTAACAGCCTTCATTCGGCCGTAGTAGAGTTAATTGCTCTTGAAGGTGCACAGATTCGATATACTACAATCCAAAATTGGTCTAACAACATCTTCAATTTGGTTACTAAAAGAGCAGTGGCTCATAAGGATGCAACGATCGAATGGGTCGACGGCAACATCGGATCTGCTTTGACTATGAAATATCCAGCAGTTATTCTAAAAGGAGAGAACTCTCATGCCGAAGTCATTTCCGTTGCTTATGCTAAAGAAGGTCAGCATCAAGACACAGGAGCCAAGGTTCATCACCTTGCATCTAACACCACATCAAATATCCTCTCTAAGAGTGTTAGCAAGGACGGTGGACGCACATCATATAGAGGATTGGTGAATGTAGCCCGTAAGGCTGAGAACTGCCGTTCTAACGTGGTCTGTGACGCCCTCCTGATGGATGAGAACTCTCAATCCGATACTTACCCCACAATGGAAGTTAGGAACGTTTCAGCCCATACAGAACACGAAGCATCAGTATCAAAGGTATCTGATGAACAATTATTCTATCTGATGAGTCGTGGACACACTGAACCAGCAGCCAAAGCATTGATCCTAAATGGATTTTTTGAACCCTTCACTAAAGAACTGCCAATGGAATATGCTGTTGAACTGAATAAATTGCTTGAATTGGAAATGGAGGGAAGCATTGGATGACCGAAGATATAATGAAGGAGTTTAAACAATTCCTCAAAAAAACCAGACTTGATGAAAAAGCAAAGAACACAGAGGAAAAAGAGTCTATGGTAATGACACAAATCAAGAAGTTATTGGGTGACGCAGAATAAGTGAGATCTCCAGATAGCAAATCCAGAAACCCACACATTTTTTGCCAATCATTAAATAGTCGTGCAATCAACTCTTCTTTATGGGATCGTTCGCCGCACACGAAAGGAAAGCATTAGGTGGTGGTCACCTACCAACCCCAATGACATGGATAGATGGTGGAGGCCAACTTCCATACTCCCACGTTGTAGTAGATGTATCTGGATCCATGTCAGCCCCTACATTTGTCCCCAATTATCACGCACCGTCTGAATCAGAAACATTCAGTCGTTCTGACTATGTTATGTTTTTATTGCTTGATATGTATCACAAGGGTGCGATTAAAGCAGATACTCGTATTTATCCTATCGGGAATGAGAATAAAGATTGGGGATCTTTCATTTCAGCAGGTTTCCTATTCGGTGAAACAGCACAACAGTATTATCAAGGATATGGCCGCCAATCTAACAAAGAGTTTGCACCAGAAGTTTGGCCCATTCTTTTTGGACCGAGGGGTGGAACTACACACCTTCGCCAAGTTACACAATTGCCTAAAACTAAAACCCTCCTCATTACAGATGTAGGAGCCTCAGAACTTCCACGTGCGTTAGGTGTGTCCAAAGGTAGTTTCAACCATAACCCTCCCCTTGATGTTATTTCGTGGTAACTACCAAAGCCTTTATATAGGTAACCACTTTACTGGTAATCTATGGAGATCTTCGTCATTCATCGAGAGTTTGTAGATGGGCGCATTGATATTGCTGGTCCTGCATTTACCAATCGTTCTGATGCTGAGACTTTCCAATCGGAACTGCTAACACTTGAAGAAGTTCAAGAAGCAGTTATTCATTCTATCTATGTAACTTTGCCAGTTCCTGGCTTTACTCCTTCGAGATTGTCGGTCAATCTCGGAGAGTCTCGACACCAGATCTGAGGTATAGCCATGACTGATTCTGCCCGTATTTACTGGCCGGAAGTTCCTTTGGATTCAATTGATCCAAAAGATGCATCGTGGCACATTTTTACGATTGAACAACATAAGGATCAGTATTACTTAATTTGGGCTGCTAATCCAGAACCAATTATTCAATTAGCCCTTAAAAATCCAAAAGTTAATGTAGTTAAAGACGCACAAGGCACTATGTGGACTGGAGAATACCTCATTCATTTTATCAATGTAGTGCCTTTGAAAAATAGAGTATATGACAAAATAGGACAGTGGTTTTAATGACAACAAATATCAAAGTTGGTCTGATCGGTGGTCGACACCTGATGGAAACCAATGATTTTATTTGGGAAGGGCCAGTCCCAGATCCAAATGATTTCGTATTTTTAGAAGATCATGCTATGGATTGGATCCAAGAAAATATTCCAGAAGGAGAGGATGTTTCCGTAGATCTGTATGTCACCGGACTTAGTCAAGCACTCTCATCTTTTTTGGTCGCTTGGTTGCATTCCGATTTACTCGGATGGGTTCCTTTAACTCTCTGGCATTGGGATAGAAATCAGGAAACCTACCTGCCGCAACCCTTCCCTTAAATTGAGGTGAAAATATGCACCTTCATTTCTTAGAAATTGGAACTGCTGATTTCGATACGATTATGGAAAATGTTGATGATAATGTTGTTGGAATGAGTATTGAACCCATCAAGTATTATTTGGATAAATTGCCAAATAAACCAAACGTCCTGAAGGTAAATTGTGCTATTAGTGATTATGACGGCGAAATACAAGTATATTATGTCAAAGAAGATCTTATTAAAAAACACGATTTGCCTGAGTGGGTAAGAGGTTGCAACAGTGTTGGTAACCATCACCCAACTGTTTACAAAAGACTACTTGAGAATCAGTTGGATCCGAGTGAGATTGTCACGATCGACACAGTTCTTGTAAAAACCATGAAAACCTTGTTAGAAGAAAATAATATTCAAGGTATTGGATTTCTCAAAATAGATACAGAAGGACATGATTGTGTGATTCTAAACAGTTACATTGATTATTGTGAGCAGCATTTACACCTACTGGCAGATAAAATCGAGTTTGAGACCAATTCCCTTTCAACCAGAAGTGACGTTGAAAACATCATTAAACGATTGGAGAAAATGAATTACAAAATGTTAAAATCGGGTAACGATACATTATTGATTAAAAAACCGTCTTGGGCATACTGAAACCTATAAGTAGGTGATACCACCCAATAGGAGTTATGTCCGTCGGTTCCTGCTTTCCATCGAGTAGATTATCAGATTCTGATAACGTAATTTACACCAATAGCCACAGCCCATCTATTGATACTTCATTAGTAAATTGGTATGGAGATTGTTTAGATCTCTTAGATTTAATCCCTGACGATAGTATTTCACTAACTTTTACCTCACCTCGTTTTGATATCAAGAAGTCTTATGAATCCTCTAAACAAGATCTGCAGAACTGGATCAAAGAGCAAACAATGTTTGTTGAGAAAATAGTTCAGAAGACCAAGCCCGGTGGACATCTGGTTTGGGATCTGGGAATGTGGGTTGCCGGCACAGGCAGAAACTCACAGGTCATTCCATTAGACGCATTTATCGTCCAGATTTTTCTCGATCAGGGATTGCAGATTAGGAATCGTGTAATCTGGGAGTATCCACATGGACCAGAATGCAAACATCGATTCACAGGTAAGCATAATACTGCAATCTGGGCAGTCAAGCCAGGAGCAGACTATCATTTTGATTTGGATGCTGTTAGGGTTGCTCAGAAATATCCCGGCAAGAAGCATAGCAAAGGAACCAAGAAAGGCAAACTTTCAGGGAACCCATTAGGCAAAAATCCAGGAGATGTGTGGAAAATCAGCAATGTTAAAGCCTCACACCCAGAGAAACAAATGCAAAATGGTGCTGCCGTTCATCCTTGTCAATTTCCAATCGCTTATGCCGAACAATTTGTTTTAGCCCTTACCGAACCAGAAGACTTGGTTTTCGATCCCTTTTCTGGATTAGGATCCACAGCCTTAGCCGCAGTCAAAAATGGCCGAAGAGGGTGGTGTTCTGATTTGGTTAAAGACTATGTTGAAGTTGCTCAAAAGAGGTTTGGAGAACTAATTGGAGGAAACTTACCCTTCAATCCAATGATGGGTGAAATCGAAGTCAATACAAAAGACAAGAGATCTCAAGTTCCTCTTGAGTGGTCTGGAAATCAATCAGTGATTCCAGATAGAGATTCTACTGGAATGGTTGGATTGTATGATTAGAGATATTGAGACCACATTACCCGTAGGTATGTGTCCTGTTTGTTCCACACCCAAAATCCATAAAGAAATGCAACGGAAAAACAACTATTATGAATGTGGCTGTGGGTATGCAATCGTAATAGAGGGGGGTAAACAGAATGAGTAAAAAAGGGGCAGTTTGTTATGTATGCACTAAGAAGAATGCCGGAAAATCTGGAGAGTGGTTTTACAAGCCAACCATCCGATCGGGATCTCCACCAAAGGATTTATATCTATGCAAAAATTGTTCCCATATCTATTTTTCCAGCCATTATGGTTGGAAGAATGTAAAGGCCACCCTAACGCAAATGAAAAAGGAGGCTAAGAAATGACTCCTGCAGAAATGTGTGCGTTGCCAATCATTATATTGGTTTCACTTTACACCATATATGTTTGGATTCATGAACTTACCGACTGGTTCGGGAAAGATGATGTAGTATGAAGTTTGATATTGTTATTCCAGTCTTCAACACCGGCAAAAAATTGCTGACCAAGTGTATTAGGTCAGTTTTAGATCAGACACACCAAGAATGGGAATGTTACTTTGTCGATGGAGGATCCACAGATCTGGACAAAGAAGTCTTAGAACTTTTAGTCAGAGATGATTCTCGCTTCCATTATGCTCGACAATCTGACGAGCGTTTGTTCGCTGGTGGTGCAAGAAACCAAGCAATTGAAATGGGATCTTCTGCAGTAATCGCCACTTTAGATTCTGATGATTATTGGTATCCGGATCATTTAGAAGCCTTAGAAATGTTGTGGGATGAATATCCTGCTGCATCAATCTGTTGGAGTCTGGGTGAAGCACCCGTCAGCCTCAAATCCTTAAAAACAGGCATTACTCAAGATCATGTGATTTGTATTACGGGCCAAGAATCTGATTTCAAACATATTCTCGACCAAGATGGGTATTGGATGATTGGAGCCTATGTTGGAGGATTTTATTTAGTTCCTTCCAATATTTCATTTTCCAGAAGTGTCTGGCAAACCTGTGGTGGATTTCCAGAAATCAGGCTCGAAGAAGATTCGGGATTCCAAGTTAAAATGCTTCAACACGGCAATTTGTATTGCACCGAAGAAGTAACAGTCTTCATGAATTGGGGTCGGGATGGGAGTATTACCAGTGAAATAAATAAAACTGAAGCCTTTTTGGAATTAAGAAGGAAAATCTTTACGGATCTTTGTCAAGAGTGGAAAGGGGTGGCTACCGAATGGATGACGAACCATCCAGAGTTAGAACATACGTGTTATCATCAATTCTGTGAAGAAGTAGTTATCGGAAATTGGAGACAGGAACGATCTGCATTATTATCGTAACTATTATTTACTACGAGATCTCATCATCATTCCAAGACCAACCAAAACACCAACACCACCAATTATATATCCCATATTCCAGGATTCTGGTAGTTCACAACTCCCATCATCCACAGTTGCAGTGCCGTCATAATTAGTAGCATCAACATTTGTGCACCCCGAAATTGCAGCGGTTTGATTTTGGAGAGCAAGTTGATCTGTGGCTGTAGTTCCTGGTGGGACATCTTGGACAGTTACATCGATAGCAGAACTTCCGCTTGTTCCACTACTTGAACTTGCATTGGGTGTGGTCGCCAATAAGGGAGCAACCTGTGCGGCTTGTTCTTCCGTAAGTGGGATCCAAGTCATGGTTCCACCACAAGAGTCCTGCAGTTTTTTTGACAAATCATTATCATTCTTTGGGTGTCCACCGTATGAAAGCGTTGTTGCATATCCCTTACTATTGTTCCATTTGAATACCGGCTCACCATCCGATCGAATCATGTATACTTCTCTGGATACATGCTTTCCATGCCATCCTTTGGTTGCCCCTGTGTATCCAGCAGTAGGTTTGTAAAGAATGGTTGGGTGTAGGGAGTTAATTCTTGTTCCTGCTTTTCGAACCCTTCCGTGTTTGGTATGGACTTGTTCACCAAAAGTATCATACGCAGATCCTGATGTCACACTCTCACCAGTTGAATCTTTGTAATATCCTTTGGGAGCATAATAGACTTCTCCAGTTTTACAATCGATCACTCGATATCCAACTTTCCAACATTGCATGGCAGGATCAGTAGTTCGAGTCCACCCAGGATTACAAGAACCACACTTGGTGCTATCAGGAATGTCAGCACCACCGTCTGGCGTTGTAGAATTGTTAGGGTCACTACATCCCTGAATATAGGTATCATTAGCCCCAAATGAGCGAGCCCACAATAGCGGAGTTATCCAACCCATGCAAACATATTATTCTTACGACTATTTAGGGTTTAGTATTACAGCCGAACATAAAGTTTGGAAAAAAATGATTTTTATTATCTGCGCTTCCCTTGCGAATAAACTTATATCTTTTGTGCTCGTGTGGTGTTCGTTCTTCGGAAAAACCCTTTAGGGGGTTTTTCCTCGAACTCCACACTCTCACACAAAAGGTATAAAGAACAGATAACGATAATTTCCCAAAATCCAAACATTTCAGATCGGCAAGTATAAATAGGTAGTAACACCAATTTCTGCTATGCGATTGGGCTATGCTTGTATTAACATGACTTTGAAGCCCCAAGTCAATAACAGAACCCTTAAAGCACAGACCTTGAGAACCAAGGGATACGATTACTTGTGTGAGTTGATCATTGAGAACCTTGAAAACCACCTACAGATTATTCAGTGGAACCATGATAACGATATTCATATATTCCGTTTGACTTCTGAACTCTTCCCTTTTATCTCACATCCCGAATTGGGATATCAAGTTGAAGATCTCCCCAAGGCTACTGAGATTTTAGATCTCTTACAGCAAGTAGGGCAGTTGGCTACCGATCTTAATCAAAGGCTGACTTCTCATCCTGGCCCATTCAATGTTTTAGGATCCACTACACCATCAGTAGTAGAATCTACCATCACTGAACTTAATAGCCATTCTCGTATTTTTGACCTCATGGGATTTGAACCAAGCACATATAACAAAATCAACATTCATATCGGAGCCACTTATGGATTCAAAGAAGATACTATGAATCGTTGGATAGAAAACTTCCACCGTCTGGATACTAACACCAAGAAACGTTTAACTATTGAGAATGACGATAAGGCTACAATGTATTCTACACAAGATTTGTATGATGTCATTTACAAAGGAGTAGGCATTCCGATCGTTTTTGATATTCACCACCATAACTGCTATGGTGCACTGCAACCAGCAGAAGAAGCATTAGATTTGGCTATAAGCACTTGGCCTACCGACATAACCCCTGTGTGTCATTATTCTGAATCTAAATCGGCTGAGAAACCCAGAGCACATTCAGAATATGTCACAGGACCAATTGACTTCTTTGGTCGTGATGTAGAGATTATTATTGAATCTAAGGGAAAGGATTTAGCATTACTCAAATATAGAGAAGGGGTGGAAACATTAGTCACACAGTAGTAGGAGATGGATTTGTTCGCCTCGTCGATCAGATGGGTGGTGATTTATCAGTAGTCAGGGCTGCTCGTGTTTCCTATGGTGAAGAAACCAAAGGGGATGAAGCCGATAAGAAGTTGATTAAATATATGATGAAACACAAACACGGGACTCCCTTTGAACATATTGTCTACACATTTCATATCAAGTGCCCTATTTTTGTGGCTCGTCAATGGTTTCGACACCGAATTGGATCCTTCAATGAGATCTCAGGACGATACGTAAAATTAGATACTGACTTTTGGGTTCCCGATGCTTGGAGAAGTAATAATCAAGAGAACAAACAATCCAGTTCTGAGAGTGGATTCACTCCTATGGTGGCTGAGAAATTATACGGCAAATATCAGTCGGTTCTGGATTTGTCTGCTATGGTCTATGAAGAATTATTGGAAGCAGGGGTAGCCCGAGAACAAGCCCGTGCAATCCTCCCGATCGGGACATACACTGAGTTTTATTGGACAGTTAATGCCCGTAGTTTATTCAATTTTCTTTCTCTCAGAACTGCACCCGATGCACAACAAGAAATGAGGGATTGGGCATTAGCAGTAGAAAAAATAGTGGAGAACACTGCACCACATACATTTGACGCATATAACGCACAGGAGGCAACATAATGAGCACAATAGTAAACGGTATTGAATATGATGGTATGGTTGATTTGTATTCGGGTTTGGGGGGATCTGGAACAGTTCGTGGAGGATGGGCTACACCTTTTAGGGATCGAGGTTGGAAAAGTGTTGTCACAATTGACATTGAGGCTAAGTTTAATCCCACTATTGTAGAGGACATGTTGAAAATCACTGCTGCCGACATCATCAAAGCCAACGGAGGAAAAATCCCTATCGTGGTTTGTGCCAGCCCACCATGCACCTCATTTTCTATTGCTGGATGCCGACATCATTGGGATAAAGCAACAGGAAAACCAAAATCTGCAACTGGTATTTTGGGTCAGAAGTTACTACGACACACCCTTAAGTTAATGGCCGACTTAAAGCCATTATATTGGTGGATGGAAAATCCGAGAGGGTTGATGAGAAAGCAACCAGAAGTTCAGAACTTGATCCAAACCACAATTGCTTACTGCCAATACGGAGAAAATACCAAAAAGCCCACAGATTTGTGGGGAGTATGGCCTTCTACTTGGACCCCACGACAAATGTGTAAATCTGACCCACGATATACTGGAACTATGATAAATCCTAAGACGGGTGGTGAGTGGACTACAGATGCACAAGGAAACGCCTGTCATCAAACAGCACGCAGAGGAACATGGCACAGTGGAGTCCAGTCCCAGAGAGGAAGTCCACTCCGATCTGTAATTCCTTATGAGTTATCGGATGAAATTGCTGAGGCCGTAGAACAAGCAATTACTTGTTACCAACAACTATAAATAGTCGGAAGTCTGCATTATTCCTATGAGCAGATTGATAGACGATCTGTCCGAGATCCCTGTTCTTCGAGGTTCTGCGTTGCCAATTGTAGCGACAGGACTAATTATTTACAACCTTTGTGCGGGCAGTATGGTAATCGTTCAAACCTATCAAGGTAAGATGGATCCACCAATTCAAGGATACATTATTGGATTCTTAGCATTAGCAACAAGTGCGGCTCTTTTCTCGTTGTTAGTTGCCCAAGGAGATGATTAAGTGGCTACTACTGCGACAACGTTCAAGAAACAAGGAATGTGGATTCGTTCGTGTGGTGACGATGATCCCGGCGGCGACAATGGTGGTGTAGGGCAGCGACAGCGAGAACAAAACAAAAAGGCTCGTGAACTTGTCAAGAAAATGAAGTCCCAAGGATGGACAAAGATCTCCAATAAAAATATCAATAAAACTTTGAACGACCAAAATCTTGTGCCTCAACTCAGAGCAGCAATCAAAAAGTATAACGCTGATGTGAAGAAGAAGTGGGGGGGCAAAACAATAAAGATGTGGAGCCGCTGTTTGGCTGCGAACCACTTTATTATTGATTTAGATAATTTCCAAGAGTATTGGCTTACAGATGATGATCCAGCATATCATGAGATTGCCGTCAATTATTTTTCGGGTGAATTGGGTGGTTACGGAGCCATGATGAAGAAAGGAAATCAATACCGATTGATTATGACAGGAGGGACTGATGATGACGAAGCAGGTTATTGGTCCACCCCCGTAGTTCAGTTCGCCCTCAAAAGTGCTTCAACACAGGGCAAAGCCCCACCTAAGCCCAAGCATAAAACCAAAGCCAAGAAAAAAACTCGTAAGAAAAAGGCTAAGAAAAAGACTGGTCGTAAAGCACCTACAATTTCCGCTACTAAGCGAAAGGTCGGAACTCGAATGCGAGGCAACGACGGCAAAATGTGGCAAGTCAAAAAGTCTGGAAAGTCCCAACGCTGGATGGCAGGATCAGAATCATTTTCTGCACCTGAAGATGCTTATGCTATGGCCTACAACGATGGCCACCGAGATGGCCGTAATAAGACAGGGTATGATCCAACTGTTGTAAAATTAGATCGACAAACCTTCCGAGATGCCTACAAAATGAATGCAGAATCCTTTGAATCGGTGACGGATGACTGGATAATCAATAGAAAAAGAAGCAACCCTCTTTCTCGCCATTATATTCCACAAAAATCCGCTGAATCGTTTGAAGCCCAGAGACAACCACCTTGGTCAGCGGCTAATCCTATGCCGAACCGAAAAATAGAATGCGGAGAATGTGATGCCAGAGGTAACACCTCCCAAGGAGAATGTTCTAAGTGTGATGGTGCAGGCTATTGGACGATAATGTCTCCAAAATGTGCCATTTGTGATGATTGGATTGTGTGGGATGATGGGGCAGAGTGCGACGAATGTAATAAATGGTATTGTGATGCCCATTATGACATAGATAATAATAGTTGTGTTGTCTGTGGAGATCCTATGACCGATAGTCAGAGTATGTTGAAGCATAGTGAAGACTACCGCTGGGAAAACTGTGATAATGAGCGATCATTTTTAATCAGTATCCTTTCCGATCGGCAACTCGATGAGTTCTTAGAGTTTGAAGAAGATTCTTATTCCGCAGAATATGAATGTGATGAGTGCGGAGAGATGCACGATGACACCGCAGGATGCTCTTGGCAAAAGTGCCTGGATTGTGGCACGGAGATTGGTGAAAAAAGACCAGGTTGTCAAGCCCACTACGAAATATGTGCTGTGTGTTGCAATTGTTGTTGCAATGTTTGTGGGGACTATCTTCCGAGCACACCAGGAGCCAATCAATTTAATTCTTGTATGTGTGGCCATCAAGCCGCAGAAACTTTTGAAGCCGATACACTTGAGGACTGCGAGGAACGAGAGAGTGGATGGATGCAAGCCACAGAGGAACTTGATGATAATCTCACTTGGTTCGTAGATAATTCTTCCAAGAGTAAAATCAAAGAGTTCAATAAATATCGTGGGTGGAGTGCAGAAACCAAACTTGGTAAAGATTCTTGCTGCTGCGGTGCTACCAAAACCAACCCTTGTGCGTGCATGATCCAAGGAGTTATGAATTGTAATGCAACCTGTCCTTGTTCATTAGAGAAAAAGAATACCCAGTTTGCTGTTGACTGGGGGGTGACCCCCACTCCATTCTGTCGGAAAGTTGAGAAAACTCAAAGATGGAATGATGGCCGATACTCATGTAGCCATAAGGAAGGACATGCAGGACTATGCAGTAATTGGAGTCGTTCCGGTAGCGGTATGGTATCATTTGAAGGTTACCTACCCTGCAAACATATAATTGCTCGTGAGTTGGGTTGCGATTGCATATTGGGAGATGGAGTAGATGACTCAACTGCAACTAAAATCAGTGCAGGATTGAGTAGAGTTCTTGGAGAGAAAAAGGCCGAAGGATCCTCCGAATGGAATTGTGTCATCTGTGGCCACAAGTCTACGGGCTATGGGAATAACCCAGAGCCTGTGGCTTCATTCGATAGCGGTAGATGTTGCGATACTTGTAATTCTACTGTAGTTATTCCAACTCGCTTGGGTGGTTCTTTCGGAGCAGAAGAAGGATGTTCCTGCCCAGTTTGCGGGACACAGACCGAAGTGATCCGAGAATACTTTGATGATGACACTTCTTGGGTTGATCTTGTGGTTTGCGACAACTGCTGTTGGATGGAAGAGTTAGAAGGCAACGAAGAAGAATACGAGGAATACATGGAAGAAATGTTGGCTATGTTAGATGAAGAACCAGATGCAGATCTGCTGGAGAAGCCAAACGTTGTAGTAGACACTTCTTGGGATTGGTCTGATGGAGTCGGACCCCCACCCAGCCAACAAACTTTGGATTTGGAGTTCGATGCAGAAGGCGACGAACTTACTGATGAAGAGAAACAAGAAGGTTGGAACATTTTTCAAGAAGAAGCCGCCAGTATTGAAGATCCTGACCTTGAGCAAATCAAAACCTTGGCCGACAAGTATCTACTGGATGTCATTGACGATGAAACACCAGAGTTCTTCGTGGATCCTGGCTTAGAAGACTACTACCAATACATTCTTACTGATCCTACCTATCCTGAAGGCGGAGAGCCTGAAGACGAAGAAGCGGCTGCCATGTTTGAAGAACTGAAGCATGTCCGCTATTGGGCAACAATTTTGACTGATCAGCATATCGAGCAAGCCGATACTGCTGCCAAAGCCATGATTGCTGCAGGGATCATGGGAGACGACAAAGAATTGTTCGATCAAGGAATGTTAGGATTAGACACCAACAATCAAGTTCAGAGAGAACGGGAACTTATCGCCCAATGGTTAGCAGAGGGTGGAGTCCATGAAAATTGACCCCGAAAGAGAAATTACTAATAGGGAGTTCATGAATCTCCCAACTGCCAATAATTTTGATGACTACCCGATCGGATCTTTGGTAACTCTCCGACATGATGAAGTAAAACTTGATTACCCCAACTTAGATATGCCTCATACTCTTTTGAATCAAAGTCTATGGTCTGCTGCAGATCGTTGGAATCCAGATCCTCGTGTGGATTCCTTAATAGTTTTAACAGCCCAAACAGATCTTGATGAGAGAATCGATAGCATTGAGCCAATTCACAAAGAGGGAGTAGCAGCAGTTGCTTATTCTAATACAGGAGCATTTGTTTGTGACATCACACCTGAAGAATTAGATCGGCTTTATTGGGCTACTGAAGAAACACTGGCAGAATTAAAGGAGTTTGCTCTCCAATACAAGAAATGGATTCCAGTAACTTTCCTTAATCAAAAATGGGCTGGCATTACTGTAGCCCTACCAGAAATTATAGGTAAAAGTCAAACTTATGACCCACACTTAAGAGAACATCTGTATGAGGACGGCTACATTGTTATCCAAATTACTGAAAAAGGACCGCTGCATAAACACCTCAAAGGATTGGAAACATTTGCAGCGTTGCCTTCATTTCTTTCTTCTCAATTTCCTGAAATTGAAATAAAACGAAGTGCCCGAAGAGAACTGACTACAGAGACATCTGGTTACGTGAAGTCAGAACCGTATTTAATAGCCGAAGGCGAACCAGAAGAAATAGGCCCTCGAGGAGATGATGATCCACTTCCCAAAGAATGGCCAGCAGTTTATGTAGAAGTAACTGAGAGGCATGGATACGAGGACCACGATTGCACCCTTTATCAATTTATCCCTTTAGAAAGACATACCCGTAATGCTAACAATGAAGAAAGTGAGAGTTTTACTTCGTTAGTGATCCTCCGATCGGTTTTTAAAGATGAATCCAATAGCACTTTGGATACATTGATCAATTTTTACCGAGGTTCAGAGATCGTAAAGGAGGTTTCTATGGAGATAGTAGAAGTAGCAGATGGATCCTGGGATTCCTACCGATATCAGTGGTTAATATGGCTTGATGGGTATTTTGCTCTCCAGAATGGATTTGATTTCATACTGGATGACGAACATAAAGTAGTATCAAAACCTGACCTATCTACATTCGGTTAAAGGGCAAACTATAAATAGTGGAAAAGTCTTATACTATTACAACCGAGGAATTATTATGATGGAAACACTATGTGGTTGGACGAATGAAACATGGGGCAAGTGGCTTATTGCTGGAACTTTGATAGTAGTAGGTGGAAGTCATTTCGGATACCTATCCACAATTCCTTCAATGTCCGTTCCTGTTTTTGGTAATGTAGGCAATCTAATGGGTATCGTCGCTGTTGTCGGCGGTGTCTGTATGGTTGGAGCCTGCTGCCTACCAATGGGAACTTCAGTCACAGAATAATCTGTGTGCAATTGAACACAACCACACCCAAACTTTGGGCGTGTCAGATAAAACAGTATAGTATACCTCTCATCGTCGTCTTGGAACCATAGGTTCCTGCGACGACTCCTCAGAGGTATACTAAATTATGGATACTCTCAACCAAACAATCGTCTGGACAAACGATTTTATGGCTCATCTTTTTGAATTGATGATACGCCCACCTTCATATCGACAGAGAAGTCTTATATAGTTCGAGCCAGCAGTTGGGTTGTGTTTGATTCGTGTGCAGTCTGTGGCCTGCCAATCCATCCAGGAGATCATACGGCTCGAGTAGGACTTAAAAGAGCACACTCTCGCTGTAAATCCACTTCTTTTGAGTGGAATCCTGCTTGGCGACCAAAACTATAAGTGGGTAACAACAGGATTGATTACTATGGACGCAGAAAATATCTCGGAAGGGAGTAAAATCAGGCAGAAAAAGACAGACTTGCACAAGGAATTGCGACTTATTAAAGAGAATTACGATCGAGAGTCAAGAGACATCTGGAAGGAATTGGCTCGTTTGAATACAGAAGGAAAGGATCTCTGCAAAATTACCTACAATGGTTGTAGTATGGTTCCTGATGGCAACTATGCTTATGCTGACTTGGTTTGCACTCGTTGTGGATCCGTTAGATATAGGTGATAGGGTGCCAAAGCCTAAAGTTCTTCACCTAACTACATCTTTCATGCCACCGACGGAGCAGGGTGACTTCCAATCCTCCAAGTTGGCCAATCATCGAGAAGGCCAATACGTGGGAGGCAGGATCGGTGGCATTCCATGCACCATAGAGGCATTATCCACCTACTTAACGGACTTTGAGCATCACTTGTTACTTCCCAGTGATGGACACATGATAGTATTTGGACAACACCCTACCGAATATCAGGGTTGGAAATGCACAGAGGTCAGAAATAACCTAACTATTCACTTTTTTCCTAATTGTGGAGAATTAGATGGCTATCCTTATGCTAACTACACTTTTGAGGGCTTATTAGAAAGAAAATACCCTGATTTTGAGTTTGATATTATTGTGACTCATGTAGTAAATCCAGATCTCGATCTAAGTGAAGTCAATAAGAAAGTTCGCTGGATTAATGCTACTCATGGATCTCCAAAGAATGCTGAGTTATCAGCCACCTATCACTCTTTGATTGATGCTCATTGGCTCTACACCGACTGGCAAAGAAATCGTATCAATGATGAATCCAAAGTAGTTGTGATCCCTCACCCAATAGACAGACTTAAGTATTCCTCCCGATCGGATTTGTCAGAATCAATTGTTTGGCATGGTCGTATAGACCCAAACAAACAAATCTTAGACTTTTCTTTAATATTGGCTAAACATAGTGATATACCCTTACATATTATTGGAGGTCCAGATCAAGAGGACATGTTTTTGGATTATCAGCAACCAGCCACTACATTTATGAAAGGCAGGCTTACACAGACTGCTTTAATTGAGGAACTATGTCAACATAAATATGGAGTTATTACTTCAGAACAGGAAACTTTTTGTGTATCGTTATTACAAATGTTGGCCGCTGGATGTGAAGTTCATATTCTTGATCAACCCGCATTAGAATGGGCATATCCTTATGTTTATCGACACAATAGTTTGGAAGAGATTGCTTTGGCAATCGGACAACCCCAAAAGCCAGTATCTAAACTTGGCACTGATTTTGATTGGGATACCTTGAGGTCTGCATTCACTGAGATGTTGATAGGATATAAACTATAAATAGGTAGCAACACTAAACACTAAATGGAGTGAGTTTCTATGAGAAAAGTCTTTGTTCTTCTAATATCCATCTTTTTGCTTAGTGGGTGTCTATCCCAAGAAGAGAAGGATCCAGAACCATACAGCCCACAAATCGTGGAACAAGTATGGGAGAATGAGTCTTACCAATTTTGGAATCTTGCACCTGCGATGGTGGGCAACCAAACGATAACCTCGTTCAATCACACCGGAGATGTGTTTATTATTGTGGATTTAGAGGCAGACTTTCATATACCCTTGGCATGGGACCAAGGATATATGAATTATACCTTGATTAACGAGAATGAAACCGTATTTTCGCATCAAATAAGTGAGGGTGATGGGTATTTTGAAATCAATATATCTAATCTTTCCAATTTAACGATTCAAATAGAATCAAGCGGGTCGGATAACCCCGCAGACAATAAGCCAGGAGATTGGTTTATAGCCCGAACCTACTGTGAAATTAAGAAATGAGGTCTATCCATGGATCTGTGTCCGCAATGCCAACAACCAGTTCGGGAGAGATATGGCCAACATTGTTCGGAATACTGTCGAATCTATACTGAAAGAACCAAAACAATTGGAGCCAAAATAAGATTGGGAACCCGACCAGATCTGGAGATCTCTTGTGAATGGTGTGGAGAGACGATGTTTATGAACTGGGCAGATCGCAGAGGACACCAAAGATTATGCTCTCCTGAGTGTCTTCGATCATGCCAAAAGAAGAAAATATGGACATTATTCAATATATGTAGGATTTTACACCGTTATGGCCCCCTTACAAGCAAAGAAATCGCTTCTTTGTTTTCTACATGGGGTTTACAAAGTAGTTCGACCAACAGCATTACTGGTTTAATTTGCACCCATTTGAAGAAAGTCGTCAAAAAAGGGGAAAATGGCTATCATTTGGCCCAAAATGGAAATCACGCATTGGCGTGGGGGTTTGAATCCACATACTAAGATATAAATAGGTAATCACACTTATTGTTACTATATGTTAGCCACGGCTGTAGTTTTTGACCTGGACGGAGTCTTATTCGATCCTACATTAAGAAAGGAGCAATTTGCTGTAGATTATCACGTGGATCCCTGGATGGCTCACGAGCACAAAGAAATTGGTAAATACTATCATTTAGATACACCTATCAACGATGTAGTATCCAAAGTGAACGATTGGAAGCAAAACGGCTCGGAGATCTATTATTTAACTGCTCGCAGGTCTGTTGGTCGTCAAGAAACTTGGGATTCTTTGCAAGAACATGGATTTCCTACCGATCGAATTAGCCAACTCTACATGAAACCAACCCTTGAAATGGATTCACAGGAGTTCAAAAAGTTAGTGTTGAAGGATCTTCAAACTCGTTACACCATACTGGGATTTTGGGATGATTGGGAACCTAATCGTGCCGTAGCAACTGAATTAGGCATCCCAACGCATGAGGTGTTATGATGAATAGATTAAGGGGCCTCAGATGTTATTTAGCAGGACCAATAGACCATGCTGAGGATGACGGTGTTGGTTGGAGAACTGACTTACGAAAACCATTGGAAAAAATGGGATGCACTGTTTTTGATCCTTGCAATAAACCAATCAAGTATGCTGCTTACAAAGAGATAGAAGACGAGAAACTAAAAATGATGGAACTCAAAAATACTGGCCGTTATTTTGAATTAAGTCAACGTATGAAAGAGATCGTGCATGTCGATCTTCGCATGGTTGATGTAGCAGATTTCTTAATTGTTTATATGGATTTAGATTCTCGCCCTTTCGGAACAGTCCATGAACTAATTAATTCATTGAATCAACGTAAACCTACTTTAGTAGTGATCGAAGGAGGCAAAGAAGATGCTCCCAATTGGTTATTTGGAATTATGGATTTCAATTTTATGTTTGATACCTTTGAAGATCTGGAAATATTTCTAAAACAAATAGATAATGGCACCGTAATGGGTGATCTATCCCGATGGGTATTCTTTGAGGAGTAAGTATAAGTAGCGGTAAGTCCCATAGAAGTATATGGCATGGTTGAGTAGGCTTGGAAAGTCCGGAAGGTCTGGTCTTACCAGAGGTGGTAAGAGACTTCTCAGCGCAGTTAAAAGAAGTGCATCGGATTTTGTAACTGCTGGCACAGTTAGGAAGTCATTGGGCAATGCATTAGAGGATCCAGATATTCTTAAATTAGGTAAAGCAGGCGGAGGGAAAATTGCCAAAGGAACTCCCGAATATACACGAAGATTAAACTCTAAAACAACCAAGAAAGCCGTTGGGAAGAACATTGCTGACGAGATGGACAAT
>Ga0114999_10001779_pt1 | contig 29477 bp, 20 predicted proteins | sample ArcticOcean_MG_C_3_FD_89820 | JGI IMG/M metagenome (GOLD analysis project Ga0114999, IMG submission 89820) | Marine microbial communities from western Arctic Ocean - ArcticOcean_MG_CB8_126 | ecosystem: Environmental > Aquatic > Marine > Oceanic | place: Arctic Ocean: Canada Basin | collected...
TTCCACGGCAGAAAGGGAACGCTTCCTCAGTCTAATGTTCTTCGGCGTAGCTTCAACTAATTCATCCGTAGTAATATACTCAATTGCTCTTTCCAGTGAAAATTTAAGGGGAGCAGAGAGTTGTATCCCCTTACCATCTCCGGTCGATCTATGATTGGTGAGATGCTTTTCTTTTGTTGGATTCACAGGAAGATCATCGGATCTTGGATTCTCGCCAATGATCTGACCCTCATAAATATTCTCTCCCGCTTTTATAAATAATTTTCCTCTAGATTCGAGCGCATCAAGAGAATAAGCCATCGCCACACCTGTCTCCATAGAAACTAATGTGCCAGATGATCTGCCCGCAATCTCACCAACTTTAGGCGCATATTCTTTGAAAAGATGAGACATCATTCCATGACCACTAGTCATATTTAAAAGCTCAAATTCAAATCCTATCAATCCTCTGGTAGGTATCATGGATTCTATCATCGATCCTGAACCTGAAACAGTCATATTAACAATTTCCGCTCTCCTAGCAGCTAGACTCTTCATGACCCCACTCACATATTGTTCGGGAACTTCAACATATAGGGTCTCAAATGGTTCAACTACGACATCGTTCTGGTCACGTTTTGTTATAACCATTGGCCTAGAAACTAGAACCTCGAAACCTTCCCTTCTCATTTCCTCAACGAGGACTGCTATCTGCATCGCTCCTCGTGCTGAAACATTAAACACACCTGCCCTATCACTGTCAGTTACTTCTATGGAAATATTTGTTTTAGTTTCTCTAATCAGTCTATCTCTGACTTGCCGAGAAGTTACATACTTGCCTTCTTTGCCAGCAAAAGGTGAATCATTGACAGAAAACTGCATCTGCACCGTTGGTGGATCAATTTCAACAAAAGGAATAGATTCTGAATTCTCATCCGCACTTAGAGTTTCTCCAATATCAACGTCTTCAAATCCTGAAAGACCAATAATATTCCCTGCTTCTCCTACCGTAGAATCCTGGGACCCTGTTACACCACTATATTCAAATACTTTAGTTATCTTCACAGAAATACGTTTGCCATCACTTCTAATTCTCCAAATCTTATCTCCTTTGGCAATTCTACCAGAAAGGACCTTACCAATCGCAACGCGCCCGACATAATCATCCCAATCGATATTACTAGCTAACATCCTGAATGGACTATCAATATCAATTTGAGGACCATCAATGCGATCTACTATAGTTTCTAATAATGGTCGAACACCGTTTTTCTCATCGTTAAGGTCAGCAACAAAGTATCCCTCTTTTGCACTTCCATATAAAAAGGGCGCTTCGAACTGATTCTCGTTTGCCTCCAACTCAAGAAAAAGCTCCAATGTATTGTCATGGACAACAGAGGGATTTGCATGATCCCTATCCACTTTATTAATAACAACAATCGGAGCCAAACCCTGAGCCAATGCCTTTCTTAAAACGAACCGGGTCTGCGCTTGTGGTCCCTCCGCTGCATCAACAAGTAAAAGGACACCGTCCACCATCTTCATGACCCTCTCCACTTCACCTCCAAAATCAGCATGCCCGGGAGTATCAACAATATTGATTGTGTAGCCTTCCCAATGAATAGCCGTATTTTTAGCCTTAATCGTAATACCCCTCTCGCGTTCCTGATCCATAGAATCCATTGCCCTTTCCTCCACTTTCTGATTCTCTCGGTATACACCACCTGCATGCAACAATAAGTCAACTAAAGTAGTTTTACCATGATCGACGTGAGCTATGATAGCAATGTTACGAATATTTTGAGCTCTCATTTAATAAGGAAAAACAGTTAGCAGCGAGCGCCAATTAGCCTGAAACAAGCGAACCGTCAATTGATAGTATTCCAATTGAGCAAAAGAATTATCAATTAAAAGTCAAAGTAGTATTGAATATTACTAGCGCATTCATTTGCCTAAAGCATCTTTTCATCAATAAAATTCCATTAAATGCAAAAGAAAATTATCATCTCACTACTGGCAGCGTGCGCTCCCCTATTATCAGCAGAGGCTAAGAGACCAAATATTCTGTTTATTTTTTCTGACGATCATGCTGAGGCAGCAATTTCGGCTTACGGTAGCCACTTAGCAAAAAGCGCGCCGACCCCTAACCTCGATCGCATAGCTAAGGAAGGAGCAATATTTAAAAATAGTTTCTGCGCTAATTCGATTTGCGGCCCTTCACGTGCCTGCATTCTAACCGGACTCCATTCTCATGCTAACGGATTCCTTGATAACAATCATTCCCGCTTTGATGGAACTCAAACAACATTCCCGCAATTAATTCAGAAAAAAGGATACCAGGCAGCGATGATCGGAAAGTGGCACTTAGTAAGTAATCCTACAGGATTTAATTACTGGGAAATCCTACCTGGTCAAGGCGCCTATTATAATCCTGATTTCATACAGATGGATAATTCCCGTAAGCGCTATCAGGGATACTGTACCGATATCATCACCGATTTAGCATTAAAATGGCTTAAAGATGAACGGGAAAAAGACAAACCGTTTGTCTTAATGTGCCAACACAAGGCACCTCACCGGAACTGGGCACCGGCTCCACGTCATCTAAATTTATTTGATGATATCCAAATGCCCGAACCTGATACCCTCTTTGATCGTTACGAAGGGAACCGATCTAAGACTCTGAAAGAGCACGAAATGGGAATCAAAGATCATATGTATTGGGGGCACGATATGAAATTTCACGGCAAAGAATCAATGTTTCCAGAACATTTCCTGAGTGGAATTATTAATCGTCAATACGAGCGCATGAACGATTCACAAAAAAAACAATGGGACGCAGCCTATGAACCCAAAAATAAGAAACTCATTACTGATATAAAGAGCGGCAAACTCAAAGGTAAGGAAATTACTCAATGGAAATATCAGCGGTACATTAAGGACTACCTACGATGCATAAAGGCCGTTGACGAAAACGTTGGTCGTTTACTAAAGTATCTTGATGATAGCGGATTAGCTGAAGATACCATCGTCATTTATTCTTCAGACCAAGGGTTCTATCTCGGAGAACACGGATGGTATGATAAGCGGTGGATGTTTGAGGAATCGCTTGCAATGCCATTCCTTATTCGCTGGCCAGGAGTAATACCTGCAGGAGTAGAGTCTAAAACCCTGATTCAAAATATTGATTACGCCCCAACTTTTCTTGAACTGGCCGGAGCCAAAGTTCCTAAAAAAATGCACGGAAGAAGCCTTGTTCCAGCCTTCAAAGATACTTCAAAGTCTCCTCCAGGGTGGAGAGAAAGCATTTATTACTCCTATTATGGCGAACGAACACACCATGTAGCAAAACATGACGGGATTAGAACTCAGCAGCACAAGCTTATTCACTTTCCTACTACTGGAGAGTGGAACCTTTATGATCTCAAGAAAGACCCTAATGAAATGCAATCAGTTCACCAAGAATCTGATTACGCTTCAATCCTTCAATCACTCAAAAAACTTTACACCAAAGAAAAAAAGAAATTCGGGGTAAATAACGCTACCGTCCCTCGCCCAAAATTGGATCAACAATGGTGGAAAAATCGTCACAGAGAAAAGGTGAGCCTCGCCAACAAAGGCGATTATGATCTATTATTTATTGGCGACTCGATTACTCATGGATGGGAGAATAATGGGAAAGCCGTTTTTGAGAAATTCTACTCTCACAGAAAAACACTTAATCTTGGCTTTTCAGGGGACAGAACTGAGCACGTTCTATGGAGACTATTAAATGGTGAATTGTCAGAAAAATTACAACCTAAATTAGCGACAATCATGATAGGCACAAATAATACGGGACAAGTCCATCAAGAATCTGATGAGACGGCATCTGGCATTAAGGCAATTGTTGACCTACTTCAAGATCAGCGCCCAGAGATGAAAATTCTACTACTTGGAGTCTTTCCAAGATCAATTAATCCAAATGACTCTCAACGAATCAGGAACCAAGAAGTTAATAAAAAAATTAAAGGGCTCGCCGATTCAAAAAATATCCACTTCCTAGACATTTCGGATAAGTTTTTAAACAAAGACGGAAAATTGCCTAAATCCATAATGCCCGATGCCTTACATCCAAATTCTAAAGGATACGAGATATGGGCAAACAGTATCGAAGATAAAATCTGCGAAATCGGAGGTTGGAGTAAGGTAAAAGATTAACTTAAAATCTAACTAGTTTATCACCCATTAATCCTCTGGGGTTAATCCAATGATTATTTCCCATTTAGCTGCAAATTCCCCAGCCTTAGATTCCTTGATTGGCGAAAAGTTAACCGACGCTAATTTCTGACCAGTTTTCCCTAGGCGCTTATATATAAAATCTTTATCATTACGTTTATCGCCCTGGATATAACACTGAGAGGTAAGCATCCTCTTGCCTTTTATACTAACAGCCACATGAATGTGGGGTGCGCGCCCTGGATACGTGACAGGTTTTACAGTGCGGAAATAATAACGGCCCTTTGAGTCGGTCAGAAATCTTCCATACCCTTGGAAATTTTCGTCTCTCCCTTCGCGGTCATCTTTTGTGTGTAGATACACGCCCTTGGCACCAACTTGCCAGATCTCTACTAACGCATTACGAACCAGTTCCCCTTTTATATTTTTAACTACACCAGTCAAGTGAGTCACTTCACCGACTGCAGGAGTCAATGAATCACCTATGACGAGTAAATCATTATCTGTATCAAGTGGCATCTTGTCTGGATAGAAAGGCCCTTCAGTCTGGCTCGGAGTCGGCTCCGTTAATACTTCAGCAAATAATCCTGGAGTCAAAAACGCACTTGCACCAAGACCTAGCCCGTAAAGCATTTTTCTTCTGTCCCAATAACCTATTTGTAGTGGATCGGTATCTTTCATTATGATTAAACTATATCCCTATTTCATTAACTATAAATGAAATATCATTAATCTTTATTACCTATTATCTAAACCCTACTAGAGATTAGTAAGAAATTTCTTTGTCGTTGCAATGATAAAAAAATAGAGATACTTATTAAACTAACATAAATTAAAATGAATAAATATAGTTATATTATTCTTAGTTTTCTGACTGTTTTTTCAATCTCATGTCAGACTACCAAAAGGCCATATCCTTCAGCCTACTATCAGTGTGAGAAATGTGGAGAAGCTTTTGAAATATCAAAACCAATAGATGAAAATGACCTTACTTGTCCGGACAAATCTTGTGCAGGGAAAGTTCAAAAAGTTGCTAGCTACAAAAGGTATGGATCTGGTCTTAATACTAGATATGGTTACAGCGATCCATGGGAAGTGGGCTACTCAGGGCCATATGTCGGAAGTCGCGGTTTCTTAGGTGTAGGCATTCATGGTGGTGGTCACCACCACCATTATTATCATGATGATAAACATTCAAAATCTGGATCTAAAAAATCAAATCGTCCTCCGGCAAGAAGAATAGTCAACTCAGACAGCTCCAGCAGTAACTCAGCACCAATGAAAAGGATTCACTCAGGATCCAGCTCCAGCAGTAACTCCACACCAATGAAAAGGATTCACTCAGGATCCAGCTCAAGTAATGCTCCAAGTAACAGTTCCAGAAGCATTCCTAGCAGAAGTTCAAGTAAAGGATCCCGTAACAGTTCGAGGAGCCCCTCAAGAAGCATTCCTAACAAAAGCTCAAGTAGCAGCTCTAAAGGAAGTTCAAGTCGCCGTATTAATTAATTTTGTAAATTAACTCTCGACGATTTTCTCTATATTATTATTAGAGTCAACGAAAGCTGTCTTCGCCTTTAGGGGATGATCTGTAATCTCAAAACCAATTATAATAATTAATTCTCCCTCATTAATGAGCCTAGCAGCAGCTCCATTAACACATATAACCCCCGACCCTCGTTCACCTCTTAATGTGTAGGTTTCAAGCCGGACCCCAGTATCAACACTCGCAACTAATACCTTCTCACCTGCCCACAATCCAACCGCATCCAATAGATCTTCATCAATTGTAATGCTGCCAATGTAGTCTGGATTAGCCTCTGTAACTTTAGCTCTATGAATTTTTGATCTGAGGACTTGTCTCATGTTTTCTAACAATGCTCGGCGAAATTAACAGGGCCACGGAAGAAATCAAGGAATCCAAACATTTTAAGAAAATATTAATTGCTCACCTAAGAAATATTAATTTCAAATCCTTGAATCCTGCCCCAAGAATCAAACCCATCGACTTTCTTCTTTCCCTGACTTTTACCTCCACCAATATAGAATTTAGTTCCATCCTCACTGAAAAGAATATCACTACATCGGATTCCAGAATTTTGGGAACATAAGATATTGCCCTTATCAGTATCAAAAAGAGCAATATTCCAGTTACCTTTGAACATCCTTCCAGCCATAACAAAAAAAGCACCATCTGGATGAAATGATAGAGTTTCCATAAGCCCCTGCCCAATTTCGCTATCAAGAGCGCTACGTTTCATCTTGGGGGGCATCCCCTGATCCTTCCATGAAAACTCTTCCCAGAGCTGTTTCCCATTGCCAGCTGCTGGGTCACGGGTACTTCCCATTCCTGCCAAGTAAATCGAACAGTCATCAGGTGAAAACCCAATAGAAAAAATTCCTCCAGTATAGTAATGGCCTTTAATTATTCCCCACCCAGTAAAACTCGGTGTATTCCAGCTAGTATACATTTTCCCCGAACTTAAATCCCAAACACGCACTTCTCCCATCAGATTACCCGCTGCTAAATATCGGCTATCATTACTAAATGCCAAAGATTGCACAGGAGGAATGTGAGAGAACTCATAAATAATTTCTCCTGAAAGCGCATTAAAAACTTTTATGGAAGGCTCCGTTTCGTAGGATGGTTCGTATTTATATCCACCTACAAGATACTGACCAGTAACAGAACCAATCATTTTTGAATCTGGTGAAACTCTACTTTGCCATGACCAAAATTTGTGAGCCTTTATCTTTCTCTGCTCTTTTCCAGAGTCAATAGAAGTCCACTTAATATTACCATCATAGTCAGTAGAAACAATTAAACCATTGGATACATTGACTCCCGAGACGAAATTACCGTGACTGATTATCTTATCCTGATGCCCTTTCTTATCTAAGGAATAAACTCCTCCATCCACACATGCAGCATATAGCCTCTCATCTGGCCCAGGTGCCATTGAAAGACAATGCGATGGTAGTTTAATTTCTGTCTTTTTCTTTATTTCAACCTTCATCGCAGAATCTCCTTTATTGGTTGAATTTTTTCCTCCACCCGGTGGAAGGTTGGAAAATTAGGCAAATCATATTCAGCGTATGGGTCAATTCCCAAAGCACTAAATATAGTCGCAAATAGATTACGTTCATCATAGGGAGAATCCGTAACTTCAATCCCCATCTCATCAGTTGCACCAACCACCGCTCCTCCTTTGACTCCTGCTCCAGCCATCGCAAAACTCCAAGCATTAGGATAATGGTCGCGGCCTCGTGCCTGATTAATCCATGGAGTTCTGCCAAATTCACCCATCGCAACAACTAGTGTATCCTCGAGTAACCCTCGATCCTCAAGATCATTAACTAATTGGAAAATGATGTTATCAAGATCAGGAACGACCATCTGATATATTTCATGATTAAAGACATGAGTGTCCCATGGCATCCCATTCGCTACCATTACAAAAGGAGCACCTTCCTCTACTAGGGACCTAGCGAGCAAGGCATGCTGCCCAAAGGTCCCAGGTCCATACCGTTCCCTGTCCTCCGTAGGCAACCTATCAAGATCAAACAAATCAGAACAACTCATTAGGCCGCGAACTCGATCAAAAGTTGCATTGTAAGACTCAACGGCTGAACTTTTTGTTTCATTTTCAAATTTCTTTGAAAAGAATCTACGCAATTCAGCGCGTGCTTCATGATCCCCATCAGTGATAGAGTCCAGTTTCTCTGTGTCAGGAATCTTATATTTCCCTCCTACCCTCACTGGAGTATACTCAGCACCTAACCAACCTGCCCAATTCCCAGCCTTAAAACCTTTGAACTCATTTCCTTCTGGGCACGGATCAAGTAATATAAAGTTTGGAATTTTACTTCCCAGTTGACCTAATTGTTGAGCCAGAACAGAACCCATGGTGGGTCGAACAAATGGAGGCCTCACTTTGTTTCCCCTCTGCAATAAATTAATTGCTTGGGTATGCTCCTTTTGAGCTGTTCTCATTGACCGAACAACAGCTAGCTTGTCTGCTATTGAAGAACAGGATGGCATTAATTCAGAAAAATGAACTCCAGGGATTTTTGTAGGCATGCTTTTGAAGGGGCCTCCAGTAGGTTTCCCGGGTTTTGGATCCCAGGTCTCAAACTGAGAAGGACCTCCGCAAAGCCACAGGAGAATACAATGCTTCTGTTTGCGTTTAGCTATCTCTGCGAATGCAGGAACTGAGAACAGGCCAGACCAACTAAAAGTGGACAATGACCCCGCAGTAATTCCTTCCAGGAATTTCCTTCGATGAATACCGTGATCAGGTGAACCGCAGTCCTTTATGTTATTCTCATCAGCCATCAAATTAACGCTTCATTCTGAACTCGGGACCTGAAACCAAAGCCCAACAAAGTTGATCCAATGAATCTTTCCCTCGTTCTAGAAACTTAATTCCTTCTTTAATTTCCTCAGCATCCGGCTCTCTTCCAAGGATTAATTTAAATGATTCTTTTACTTTATTGATGTTAGAATCCTGCATCTCAATAATTGATAGAGTAACATTATCATCAGAAGTGAACAGCTCCTCTATCGTTTTATTATTACTTAGATAGAGGGCTTGTTGAACAGTTGGAGAATAAAATTCAGGAAAGAGATCAGGGAACTTAACTGCAAATTCTCTACGTATTTTTTCTGCATCTACTTTTTTAAATTTTCCATCTGTGTCAGGATAATGTCCCATCGCTATTAGCATTGATTTAGAAAATGCCTCAGCAGCAATAGGCTTAACTATATAATAACTAAAAGTTTGAGAAATCGGTTTAACTTTTGCTGAAACATAAGATGACAACTGGTAAACTCGACTCATCAAAATTGATCGCATGAGTTGCCGCATATCGTAACCAGAATTTGCAAACTCGCGACCCATCCATCGTAATAACTCAGGATGACTCGGAGGGTGTGCTGAGTCCATTAAATCGACTGGATGTACAATACCTCTTCCTAAGAGAAGCGCCCAAACTCGGTTAACAAATGACTCAGCGAATGCCGCGTTCTTATCACTAAAAGCCAATTCAATAAGCTTTTGCCTTCTAGAAAATTTTGGAACCGGTGCACTATCAATTTTAATTAAGTTATACCCCTTCTTGTCTTTATTTTTTTTCTCAAACCACGTCTTAGAAGGCTCAGTCACATAAAGATCTGAATTATCTTTATGCGATGCATCTACGGCTTCCTTAATTGGTTCATTCCCTAAAAGAACCAATTCACTTGCGTAACTCTTTCCGCTAAGGTTAGCGTACTTTGAATGACCGCCGGTGGCACGCTCAGCAACACGCATGCCTTTATTTGTCTGAACATTAATTGATCTACTAAAAAAAGATACCATCCCCCAATAATGTCGCTGTTCAATTTCCGGAGACACGGGGTGATCATGGCACTGCGCGCACTGGATTTGTTTACCCAACAGAGCAGACATCGTTAATTTAGCCATCTCCGAATGATCATTCTTTTGCTCAAAGAGAAACCATGAAGCGCCTGATTCGACACCTTCCTTAGGGCGGGATAAAACTAGATCCTTAGCCACAAGATTCCATGGTCTATTTGTCCGAAATACCCATTCCAGATAATCCAACCATCCATTTTTTTCACGTTCTCCTCGATCCTTTTTTCTTACCGATTCACGGCCAAGAAGAATAGCATTGAATGTTTCTGACATGTAAGAGAAATGCTCATTTTTCAAAAGAAGTTCATCTATTAGCTTGGCCCTCTTATTTAAAGATTTGTCTGCAAGAAAATGATCCAATTCCTCACGAGACGGAATCCTCCCGATAACATCCAAATAGACTCTTCTGCAAAACACATTGTCTGAAGAATTTAATGATGGTTCTATCCCTTGTTCAGACCAGGACTTCTTCATAGCAAAATCAATGGCCTGCACTAAAGAAACATTAGCCGGTATTTCGAATTTTAGTGCGGGGTTTTTATTTATTATTGGATCTTTATTCAACCCATCAATCCAAAATCGCAAATCCTTAATATTATTTTCTTCTAACTGACCTTTGGGTGGCATATGAGGATCACTCCCTTTTAAAACAGCTTTAAATAATTCACTCTCCTCAGCGGATCCATGCACAATCACTGGGCCACTTTCTGCCCCCTCAATCAATGATTCATAGGAACGAAGATCGAGCCCTCCTTTTTTCTTAGCTCCTCCATGGCACTTTACGCAATTGGATTGGAACATAGGAGCAATATCTGTGTCCCAAACATCACCAGACAAAGATCCCTGAGCTAAAATTATTGTAGCGATATAAGAATTAATCCGGAGCACCTGTATAAAATAATAATCCTCTATTATGATAGTTCAAATTTTGGATTCTTTTAAAGTCTTAGAATAAATTCTTCTCCTCTTGTGAGTTCGATAATCATATCCATTCCACATAGTTAGAACTCGTGAATTGGTCTCTAACTCTCCATTCGTTTCGGCCCACTTTAAACCGTTATTTAGAGCCGTTTTATGCATTTCATGCATTATTATAGAATTTAAGCCCTCACCACGAAACTTGTTAGCAACAGCTATTAAGCACAAATCAAGCACATCATTTTCTCGCATTACCAAAAACATTTTCAACCAACCAAATGGTAGCAATTTACCTCCTGAAGACTGCAACGCCTTGGACACAGACTCCATGGCAACCCCCGCAGCCACAATATCGCCTTTCTCGTCTACCACAATTTTCACATACTTTGTTTCAATGAATGAAAAGAAATGACCAATCAAATAATCAATCTCCTCATCAGAAAGAGACACAAAATCATGTAATCCAGCATATGCCTCATTAATTAAATTAAAAAATTCTTTACCCCTCAATATAAGTTCTTTCTTCGATCGAGCTGACCACAAGGAAAGACCTTTTTTCTTCAACACATAGGACGAAATTTTTTCTACCCTTGGATCGGATTCTTTAGATATTTTGATTCGATGTTCTAGGTAATCAACTTCTTTCACATACCCATAATTCTCGATATGCGTTCCATAGTAAGGATAATTATAACTGGATATAGCTGTCGGCAATTCATCGAAGCCATCCACAAGAACACAGTTTCTATCAAAATGTCCAGGACCTAGAGGCCCCTCAACTAGATCCAACTCTTTTTCATGAGTCCAGATCTCAACCTCTTTGAGTAAAATCTCACAGACAGATGCATCATCAATAAAATCAATCATACCAAATCGAACTGCTTTCCTTTCTCTGGTTTGGTTATCTTTTCTATTAATGAAAGCCGCCACTCTCCCGACTATTTTATTGCGGCGAAAAACTAACCAACATCCGAAATCTGATTGGTTAAGAGAAGGATTCCTTTCAGGGATCAAACTCTTAATTTCCTCTATCATCAATGGTGGAACCCAATACTTATCCCCCTCATACAAATCATAAGGGAATCGAACAAATTTCTTCAAAAGTGCCTTTTTATTGACCTTAACAATTATTAGATCAGAGCTCACAGGAGGGAATCAAAACCTAAAGCTAAAAAAACTTCAACCCTCCATAAAGCATATATACCTATCAATATTGAATATTGACTATAAATAGGTGAATACTTCAGAATCCTAATATAATGCAAAAGCAAATTAAGAAGTCTAATCGACGCAATTTTCTTAAAAAGTCCGCCGCAACCGTCCCATTACCTCTATTCATTCCTTCGTCCGCTTTCGGAGCCAATGACCGGATCAATTTCGCAGGTATCGGAATGGGAGGAAGAGGGAGAGGAGATCTAAATTCATTTCTAGGCTTTAGTGAGATCCAAACACTCGCTGTATGCGATGTTGTTCAATCACATGCAGAACAAGCTAAGAGTGCAGTGGATCGACGATATGGCAACAATGATTGTAAGACCTATGTTGATTACCGTGAAATCATCATGCGTGATGACATTGATGCTGTCCTAATAGCCACCCCGGATCATTGGCATGCAAAGATAGCCATTGAAGCAATGACCTCGGGAAAGGATGTATTTTGTGAAAAACCCGAAACCTTAACTATACGCGAAGGCCAAATGATGCGAGACACGGCACGAAGATTCGGACGCGTTTTTTCCGGTGGCAGTCAACGGGTTTGGGGTGATTATAACTGGTTTCACCGGATGATCTACGGTGGAGCCATCGGTGAAATCAAGGAGGCCTGGATCAATGTGGGAGGCCCTTCAGGAGAATGTTACCTTCCTCCTGAGCCATTACCAAATGGGGTCGACTGGAACCGATGGCTCGGACCAGCTCCATGGCGTCCATATCATCCTGCGCTAACAAGAGGAGGGTTTAGACCTTTCCGTGACTATTCAGGAGGAGGAATGACAGACTGGGGCTGTCACGGTTTTGGAGGTGCCTTGTTTGCCTGTAATCTACATGAAACGGGCCCCGTAAAAATAACACCCCCTGACGGCAAGGATGTGCAACAACTCACCTATGAATTTGCCAATGGAATCAAGATCTATCATGGAGGAGGATGGGGAGGACTCTTGTCTTTCCGCGGCACTGAAAATGAAATTCCATTCAGAAATAATTCGAAAAAACGACCTAACCCACCGCCCATTCACATACCAAATTACAAAGGACAAGGAGGCTTGTCCGGTGATTTTATCCATTGTGTCCGGAGCCGAGAAAAACCATTCAGGGACATCGAGAGAGCTCATCGCACGGCAACGCATTGCCATTTAGGAAACATCGCTTACTGGCTCAAAAAAGAAATTATATGGGATCCTGAGAAAGAGGAAGTTATCGGCGACCCTGAAGTATCAAGATGGATTGACAGGCCAAAGCGAGAACCTTTCACGATAGGGTAACCCGCTAAATTAAATCAGATGAAAATTTTAATCTTTATTTTTTATTCTCTAATACTTTCCTTAGCATTAAGTGGTGACGAGCTTGATGATAAACTTTTATTAGCCGAAAAGTTTGTTGATGGGAACCCCTCTGAGCCCCTGAAATTCATTGAATCCAAGGCTGTAGAATCTCTTAAAGATCCACAATTAAGAGATTCTCTCGAAGAAAAAATATTAAGTTCTCTAGGAACAGCAAATTCCAGGAGAAGTAAGGATTTTTTATGCCGCATGTTACGAATAATGGGCACAGAAAAGTCCATTCCAATAATGAAAACATTGCTGTCAGACCAAGAAAGCGGACACATGGCAAGGTACGTTTTAGCCTCAATGCAATTCGAAGAGGCCGGAGCAGCTCTTCACCAATCCCTCAACACGGTACAAGATAAATTAAAACAAGGAATCATCGATAGCCTGGGCGATATCCGCTATAAAAAAGCAGTTCCTGATCTAATTAAATTGCTCGATACAGCATCAGTTGCTAATAACGCAACCCGAGCCCTTGGCTTAATTGGTGGAGATAGTACAATGAATCATTTACTCCCCAGATTAAGTAAAACAACAGGAAAATCATACCGCTGCACGGTTCAGGCTCTTCTCAGGTGCGCAGAGATTTACTTGGAAAAAGGGAACAAGGACAAGGCCTTATCTATTTATGATCGTTTCACGAAATCAGGAACTGATCCTTACGTTATCTTGGCTGGCTTGCGAGGCGCAGCAAAAGTAAACGGTGAATCAGCTGTCCCTCTCCTGACCGAAGCCATTAAAAGTGGTAATAATGAATTAGCCAATGGGGCAGCTTCAATTATAGCAGAGCTAAAGGGGGAGGACATTGGATCAAAACTAAAATCCTTACTTGAATCCGCACCGGCAAACATGCAGATACTACTCATCGGATCGCTTTCAGAAAGAGAAGACAAATCCGCGATTCCCTCAATCACAAAATTAACAGAAAGTGAAAATCTCGAGGTTAGGTTATCAGCTATTCAGGCCTTGGGAAAAATCGGAAACGGCTCTTCAGTCATCCCTCTAGCAACGATAGCATCCTCGACAAGCGGTCATGAGAGAAACGTTTCAAGGAGTGCTCTATCAAATCTTAAAGGCAATGATGTTCAAAATGCATTAAAAAAACATCTACAGGAATCTTTGCCTGAAATTCAGAGTGAATTAGTGAGAGCCATAGCAACACGGGCCGAATCAACAGCAATGAATCAACTTATGATTCTTGCTAAATCTAATACTCCAGAAATTCGAAAAGAGGCCTTACGCGGCATAGGCATTCTAGCCGATCAGAGTCACCTGGATGAAATATTAATGCTTCTATTGGATCCAAAAGAAGAGTCTGATCGAGATGATATTGAATCAGCAATTGCTTATAGTTTTAGGCGAATATCTAACAAGAAAATACAAACGGACGCTCTCACAAAAGCTTTGGAGAAAGCTGATGAAATCGCCAAACCTTCAATCCTTTCGCTGTTGGGAAGGGACCCTAATAAACAATCTTTGCAATTACTTATCTCGGCCCTAAAAGAAACCGAATCAATTCAGCTAGCCGCTATCGGAGCACTGACCAAATGGCCAGACCACGGCCCGGCAAATGATCTCTTAAAAATTGCATCCAAAGAAAAAAATCCCAACAAGGACACTGCTCTTAATGGTTATATTATATTATCCTCTAAATCTCCGAATCCAACCCTTTCTTACAGGAAAGCTTTAGAATTAAACAACTCAACAGCCACTGCCAAAAAAGTTCTAGCAGGACTAGGACAGAGCGGAGGAATACAATCACTAGAAATCATTAAGCCTTACCTAGAGAATTCCGAAACAAGTAATGAGGCTGCTTTGGCCGCGACTCAAGTCGCGAAGAGAATAAAGGATTCACATACTGCTACAGTTCGCACTGTTTTGACAGCCATTCTCAAATCTAATGCATCTGAATCAGCAAAGAATGGAGCCGCTGATTTACAATCAGAACTGGATCTTTATAAGGACTACATTCTTGACTGGCGAATCACGGGACCATATTCAGTGAAAGAAAAAGATGCCAAATATGTTTTTGATACAGCTCTGGCTCCTGAAAAGGATTCAAAGTCTGTACGATGGGAAAAATTTAAGACTAAATCAAAATCCGAAAGATCTCTCTGGGCAATCGAGCTCGATTCAATTTTAGGACCTGAAGCTAATGCCGCTGCATATGCAATGACCAAAATATGGGCGCCTGAGAATCTTAAAATTAATCTTGAAATGGGAAGTGATGACCACATTAAAGCATGGCTCAATGATGAAAAAATTCATGAATCTTTTTCAAATAGGAGTCTTGAACCTAGACAGTCCATCATTCCTGTTACCCTTTCAAAAGGATGGAATATGATCATCCTCAAGGTCGTGAACACGAGCGGACCATGGGGACTTTGCTGTCGGATCCGTGACAGAGACGGAAATCCTGTAGATGGACTGAAAATTGAATCCAAATAAATTACCATTACCTCTCTCAATCAACAAAGTACGTCCTTTTGAATTATCGTTATTGACGAGACACAGTTAAAAACTGTTCAATGTAAAGATATGGCAACCACGAATACACATAACAGACGAACCTTTATAGGATTTGGCCTTGCAGCTTCCGCCGCATGCGCAACTCGGTCCCGGGCACAGTCACCTAACCAAAAATTAAATGTCGCCATCATTGGCGCAGGTGGACGAGGAGGAGCCAATACCAATGGAGTGAAAAGTGAAACAATCTACGCTCTCTGTGACACGAATCCGGGAGTCCTAAGTTCCGTAAAAGGACGATATCCAGGTGCTAAGACCACCAATGACTGGAGAACAATAGTCGACGATCCTGCCATCGATGCTGTAGTCATTAGCACAGCTGATCATCATCATGCACCGGCTGCAATTGCTGCAATGCGGAACGGTAAACACGTTTATTCTGAAAAGCCTCTCGCCCATACAGTCCAGGAAGCAAGATGGATGCAGGAAGAATACATCAAACGCAAAGACAAGATAGCGACCCAGATGGGCACACAAATTCATGCGACTGAAAATTACAGAAGAGCCGTGGAGCTAGTTCAGGCAGGAGCCGCTGGAACCATTAAAGAAGCTCATGTCTGGTGCGGCAGAACAATCAGTCCAGTTGGCGAGGAAGTTCTTCCTGAACAGCCTGTTCCCGATGGATTTAATTGGGAAACTTGGCTGGGACCTGCCCCTCAAAGAGCATATAACCAAGGCTATTGGAAAGGCGGTAATCTTAACTGGAACCGACGTTGGGACTTTGGAAATGGAGTCCTAGGCGATATGGGAAGTCATCTCATTGATCTTCCTTATTGGGCACTAGAACTTTCAAGACCTAACAAAGTAAAAGCAGAAGGACCCAAAGGTGACGAGGTAGCCGCACCTCCTTCTCAAATCGCTACATGGCATCATCCGGATGCAAATGTCGGAGGTGGAAAACGCGGAGAAATTGATCTCATATGGTATCATGGCCCTCAAGGAATGAAGACAATGGCCGAACGGCTCCAGCCAAAACTAGGCAAAGACACAAACATATCGAAGTGGCATATCGGCGTGGCCTTTGTAGGTGATGAAGGAATCGTTGTTTCAGATTATGGGAAAATCGTCCATAGCCCGAGAGAAAAGTTTAAAGATTACAAGAGGCCCAATCCATCAATTGTAAAGTCTTTAGGCCATCATAAGGAATGGATAAACGCCTGTAAGGGCGAAGGGAAGAACCTATGCAATTTTGAATATTCAGGTGCCCTTATCGAACACAACTTACTAGGCAATCTCGCTCACAGAGTCGAAGTCGGAAAAGAATTCGAATGGGACGCTGAAAAATTCGAAATCACTAATGATAAAAAAGCTACCGAACTTCTTAGCAAGACTTACAGAAAGGGTTGGGAAGTATCCTAGTACTCTTAACCCCTCAAGCTAAATAAATAGGCTAGTAAATCAGCTATATCATTTTTACTAAGGCTCTGAGCAGTAGGAGGCATTAAGCTTCCAATCTTCTCAACCTTTTCAATAGCATCCCGTGATATACGGTGCATGCCAGCGTCTGCAAAGTCTCTGAGAAGAATCTTATCCTCTTCTCGGCTAGCCTGTTCATAACCCTGTAAAGTCTGTGATTTTTTTGTCACTACCCTCGTCAAGGAGTACCCCTCCTTGACTTGAAGAGTGGGCCACATGACCTCAGTGACAATTCTATCAAATGGCACACCGCTTCCCAAAGCCGAAAGGTCAGGACCAATTACTCCACCAATGTTACCGACTTTGTGGCAGGCAACGCATCCGAGCCCCGCGGATTTAAATAGATCAGCACCTTTCTTTGCGTCACCGGCATTGCCGGCTCTAACAAATTCACGGATATTTGAATCCGTGTATTCTATTCTTGGTGCCGGGATACCGGCTAACTGGTCAAGACTCGAAGACAATTCAGGACTCACTAAACCTTTAGCTATCCATGCCTGCCTAATCAACGATCCCTTCTTCTTATTAATTGAAGATCCTGGTAATTCCTCTGCCAGTAATTCCATAGCACCATTCCTTGATGCAACCGCATCAAATAGCTTTGATATCTGCTCAAAAACCAATTCCTTCTTGAGAAGATCAACCACTAATTTAACCCCATTAGGGACATGCATACTAATCACAGAACCGATAGCATCCAACTGACAAGGATCATTGTCATTGGCCGCAATTTGCTTGCTAATTAGAAGCACATCCTTGCCGCCAATTACACCCATAGCCTTAAATGCTTTTGCTCTAAGATTTTTATTTATCCTTGCATCAGAGGCAATGTCTGAGATTTCCTTTATCAGTTCCTCAACTTCCCAGGCTCCTATCAAATCAATTATTCCTTTTCTTATTTCTTGATCTTCAGTTTTAAGAAAATTTGCCAATTTTTGATGAATTTCAAATTCTGGTCTTTGTTGATTTTTTAACGCTATCAATACTGATGGGCTGAGTTCCTTTAAATTTAAAACAAACTTTAAATCATCTTCATCGCCCAGAATGACAAGAGAGCTAAGAAGGTTCGCCGTTGTTTTATTATTGGCATTTTCTTTCTGAACAAGATCACGAATATCCGCAATAATTGCTTTTGAATCAGACTGGCTCAATACATCCGAAAAGCCTGACTGATATTTAGCAATATCCAGATTGCCTTCTCTGAACGCCGGTATCCATATAGGCTTGAGGTGGTGAACTGCCTGAGAAAAAGCATAATTAATCCATTTGTCTTTTGGAACTTCCGCAACAGCTGCAGCCACCAAAATAGAACTTGGTTCCGGTATTTGAGCACACGAAAGAAGAGCCTCCATCCTGACCCTCGGATGCTTGTCCTGTGCCAGACTTAATAATAAGTCCTGGTAACCCTCAAGCCTCGTACCCCACCTACCTATGACCCTAGCCGCATAAGCTCTGATCTTTGGATCATCTGAATTAATATTTTTAATTACGATTTGAGAATCCGGAGCACCCAAAAACTCAAGGAGTGATAATGCCTCCAGTAAATCAAGTCCCTCGCGAGAGGCAACCCAATTACGCAATAAATTAATTACTTTCGATTGATCTCTCCTCGAGAGTACTTGTTTAGCCTTGAGCCTTGTCCATCTTTCCGGAGAAGCTAGCTTATCAACCAAATCTTTATTTGCTAGACTAACCAATTCGGGCACTTTGAGAGCACCTTTCTTCGGTGTTATCCTCCAAATCCTACCATGTGTTTTATCCCTCACTGGATGTCTATAAAAATCATCCTGATGACAAGTTAAAGGATTGTACCAGTCAACAACATAAATGGCACCGTCAGGACCAATTTTAACATCGATGGGGCGAAAATTACGGTGACGAGAACGAAGAATAGGTTCGCGCCAATTCACTTTAAACCCTCCCCCATCAGGTGAAACCGCAAATCGGCTAACTTGATTCTTTTTATAATCACCGATAAGGAAATCACCTGCCATTTCTGCTGGTAAATTACTAGCACCCAAACAATCGATACCGCAGTAACCTCCAGGACGACCGATCCGGGGTAACCGGAGACGCCTTTTTGCCGGAATTGATGCCGGAGTCAGGTAGGATACACCGCCAGCACCATCAATAACAAATGATTGACCATAATCATCAAAGGCCACGCCCCAAGGATTGCCTGGTCCCATGAAATCATCCAGCAAAGGATCCAACTTAAGTTCATCTGGTCTCAATCTATATACACCAGCTTGAAACAATGAGGATACACCATAAGGTGTTTCTACTCTCGATTCTATCCCGTCACCCTGACAAAACCAGAGCTCTCCCCCAGGAGACCAAGCAAATGAATTCATGGTTTGATGAGAATCCCCATTACCAAAACCACTCAAAACCAGCTTTCTCTTTCCTTCCCAGTCAAAGAGCAACAATTCAGTATTCTGCCCAATATATACCCCATCAGCACCAACTTCCATTCCGGTAGGGATACTAAGACCTCGCGCAAATACGCTCGATTTCTCGCCGACTCCATCACCATCAAGATCTTCAATCATAATAACCTTATCATTCGGCATGACCCCAGGTTCAATTTGTGGATAAACATCCGAACAAGCCACGAACATCCTCCCTCTAGCATCCCAACGCACTGATAACGGATTTGCTATGCCTTGAGTCTCGTCGGCAAAAAGATTAACTTCAAAACCATCCATGACATCAAAGGCTTCGAGTTCTTTTTTAATGTCTGCTTCACGAGAACCAGTTCTCTTGGGCGGAGAGGCTGGTACATTTTTTAATCCTTTGCGGATATTAACTTCTGCATTCTCTATGAGTTTTGGAAATGACTGCCACTCCTCCTTGAATGAGGGGAGACCCTCGGCCGCATTAGAAAAAACCCGTTTACTGTCATCTCCAAAAAGACACTTCCAGTTTGCAGGCCTCCAGTAATCATACCAGAGGCGATGCTTTTCCCTTACCGACAAAATCAGATTCATTGGGGGCTCTTCACCAAGTTCCTCGGCGAAGTTCCCTTTAACGAATGGTATCTTTTTCCCACGTGCAAGAGATTCAATACCTTCAGTGTATTTATCAAGAAATTGATCATTAGCGGCATCCCATTCAAAGGATGAAGGAGCAAGGATGACAACTCTGCGGTTCTCGGACTGCAATTCGTTAATGAGTTTTTCATAAGACTCTAAGAATTCTTTAAGAACAGTTTCTCCCTGAAGAGACTCCATTTTTCCAAACTGGGAAATGACCACATTTGCTCCTACTCTTTTGAGCTGTTCGTCAAGACTTCCGAACGCCTCTCGCCTCCATCTTTCACGGACCGTACTTTGAAAAGAAACAGTATCTCCTTCCCATGCCAAATCCCTGAACTTAATATTTAAATCCTTAAAACGGTGAGTGATCGCTGCTTCTAATGTGCCTTCCTTCTGAGCCCTTACCAAATCAGTACCACCAAGAAAGGCAACAACGTCTCCATCTTCTAATTGAAGTGGTTTAGCAAAAACTGAGGGAATAGAAAAAAATAAAATCGCTAATAGCCTAATCATCATATCATTGGTTTGGTTTGACTTCTTAATTGAAACCAACCAGCTGTGATTTCGCCTCATTTTATAAAGTTCAATCCACTGGTCAATTCTTTTTCCATGCCTCTATTTTATTAAGGCTTAGTGCTTAGAATCTAGCATCAAACTGCAAGAATTATAAGGCATCTGATAGAATCTCGCACAACGACTCTAATCTACGGTTCCCACGTCAACCCACTCACCTATTTCTGAGGATTTCAAAGACGCATCGGTAAAGAGCTGAGCCTTGAGACCATCAATTAGGTTAGGCGCATCCACTTCTAACTGGGATTTACCACCCATCACTTCACGAAGTGCAGGAATGACCCATTTCTCAAACCGGTTACCAATATCAAATCCTCCGGGATCAACTTCCTTAACAACTTCAACTGAGTTATCTGGCCGACCAATCGTAACCCTACCATGAAACCGGTCCACCGTTAAAGAAGCTTCGGTACCATGCAACTCGAGCTCAGGAACGAGACCTCTACGAAGAAAAGGAGCATGCGATAAAACAATAGATCCAACGACCCCTCCTTCAAATTCCCAGGCAATACTGGCGTAATCAACAGTATTACCTTTCCTTGAAGATATGCCATCAGTTCCTTTATCCCCACACTCAAGAGCTTCGGTAAGATTCACATTACCCAAATCAAGTTTTGCTGGAGTAATAGTGTCAGCATGCGCAAGAACCTTGACCGCATCTTTTCCAATTATCCATCTCACTGTGTCATAGGCATGTGATCCGACATCGGCAATTGTTCCAGATGATGAAAGGGCTGGATCATCTCTCCAAGTCAATGCCATGTCCGCTGGGCGTGGATTATGCCAGCGGTATATAACGGCTTTGACTTTCCCAATGGCTCCACTTTCAACTAATTCCTTAGCCGCGACAAAACCAGGTGACCATCGGGTCCATAGAGGCACAAAATGCGCTAACGTTTCCTCCTCTAGGTATGCTTCGAGCATCTCCCTAGCCTCTCCAACATTCATGGCTAAGGGTTTTTCGCAAAATAAGTGCTTGCCTGCAGCAGCCGCAGCCATCACTGCCTCATAATGAAGTGCATCAGGAGTCCCAACTACCACATAGTTAACATCAGGATGTTCTATGACCTGTCTCCAGTCATCAGTTGCAAGGTCAGCACAATCCTCAAGAGCCGCTCTTTGTAGAGGCTCTTTGCGTCGGGCACAAACCGCAACGATCCTCACCCCATCGCATTGACGCATTTCCGCACGATAAGGCTCGCCTATGTAACCAGTGGCACCAAGAACACCTACACCAATTGGATGAGGTTCAGTACTCATAAATTTATCGTTTTACTGAAATGTCCTTGAACGCGACTATCATCTTGTCACCACCGTGAAGTTGAAAACCAATGTAGCCTTTATCAAGTCTCTTCGCTTTTTCATTATCAATGACCTCGGATGCAATTTTACCATTGATCGTGAACCATAGCCTGTTCCCTTTAGCATAAACGACCACTTTATTCCAATCATCCGCCTTAGCGTCACTAGACTCAAAAGCATCAGCTATCTCTTCAATTTCTTTCTTGCCACTCTCATTTATGGTGACTTTGTGGCCCCTCTTAGCAAGATAATCACCACGATTATTTTCATGAAAGTCCCAAGCTCCTAGGACCTTGTCACCGATTCCAATGTGCCCAATGTCAGCATGGTATCCATGCAACCTGCTTGCCTTCCCTTTGACCGGATGACTCCTTACTTCAACCCCCGTATTACCTTCATCACTAATTAACTTGTAAGAAAATCTAAGTTCAAAGTTCCCGAGTTGATCCTTGAACATAAGGTAAGATTCTTGACCCTTACCACGACCAATGATCTGGCCCTTTTCTACCGACCAATTCGTTAACTGCGAAGATGGCCGGCAGTTCCATCCGTCCAAAGTCTTTCCGTCAAAAATTGACTCAGACCCATCCTCTGCATAAGCAGAAACAAGCCCACAAATTGCAACCGTTAAGGAAAATATAAATATAAACTTCATTTTTTTATCATAATTCGTCAATTAACAACAAAGCAAGACTCGCATTCTCAGTTATTTTAGATCAAGTTTCATTTCAATGGTCAAGGAATCACTTCCACTCAATGCTCGCATCACCATCCTAGTGGCTGCTTTTCTTGGGTGGTTCTTCGGTGGCATGCAGATTGGCATGACCAATCTGATCAACGATGCAACCAAATATCTGATCATTGAATCAGGTTGGTCAGACAAATTAAATCCGGAACAGCTAAAGAACCTCATTTCTGACTGGTGGGCCTATCAGCAATGTGCATTTCTTTTCGGCGCTGCAGCGGGTGGCTATATTTTTGGAAAACTTGGCGATAGGATCGGAAGGACCCGTACCCTTGGTATTTCAATCCTCTGGTTCTCAGTACTCACAGGATTTGCTTACTTTGTTAAAGATCCTCTTCAATTACTTTGCATTCGTTTTCTTGCCTGTCTGGGCATTGGGGGTTGCTGGCCAAATGGTGTTGCTTTGGTATCCGAGGCCTGGTCCAAAATTGCACGGCCAGTCATGGCCAGTCTGATCGGAATGGCCGGAAACATCGGTATCTTTACCTTTGCGACAATGATGGCTCAAAATCCAGTCGATGCGGATTCATTCAGAAGTGTTTTTTTGATAGGTGCCTACTCAGCCCCACTAGGAATAATCATTCTCTTATTTGTTAGAGAATCTCCGACATGGATTGCTTCTAAAACCCAAGACAATGAAGAGAAAGCTGAAAAATCAATTTCCCCATCTGTATTTAAAAAGCCTTACCTCGGGATCACCCTAATCGGCATTATCCTTGCTACTGTTCCTTTACTGGGAGGCTGGGGATGTTTTGCGTGGATTATACCTTGGGCATCTGAAATCGGTTCACCCGAATTGAAATCACAAATTTTACAAACTCGTTCCATTGCCAGCATCATTGGCAGCGGGTTGGCTGCAATTATAGCTCTAAAGATCGGGAGGAGATCATGCTATTTTGTATCTTGTCTATTTGCCTTAATTATATCCCAATACATATTTTGGTTTGCGTCACCAACAGATTCCAACTTTTTAATTTTTGTTACTCTTTGGGGATTTTTTAATGGAATTTTCTTCGGTTGGTTACCGTTCTTTCTTCCAGAACTCTTTGAAACTAAAATTCGCGCCACTGGTGCAGGAGTCAGCTTCAATTATGGACGAATCCTCACAGCAGCAACTATTTTCATTACTCCTTGGTTGAAAGCAATGTTTGATGGCAACCACGCACAAGTAGGACAGATCACTAGCCTAATTTTCATTCTAGGGATGATCGCTGTAATATTGGCACCTGATACGAGTAAACGTGATATGAACAAATAATGACACGATTAGCGTTTCAATTATCTAGTTATCAGGAGGACTTCCTTATTGCGGCATCATGGATTGATGAAATTAAAGTAGTTAGTATTGATGAAAATCCAAATGCGATCGTCACTGACAATACTAATATCAAATCCAATGAAAAACCTGTCCTCTTATTTGGGTCATTACCCATTGAGGGAAAATCTCTCATAACCCCAGCCTTACCAAAACGGTTCTCTCCAGAAGTCATTGCCTTACGGGAAAGTCTGGATTCTGGTAACTTAGGGGAATTAGGCCTACTAAGGATGCACTTATGGAATCAAAAAAAATCAGACAGAGTTCAAGAAATGGTCCATGCCATTGATCTAGCTCTGTGGTTCTTTGGTGCTAATCCTGAACATATCCATGGAGCGGCATCAGCTGAAAAAGAAGTCAAATGCTCACTGATTCACTTAGGATTTAAATGTGGAGGGATGGCTCTTTTAGATTTCACCAACTCACTGCCTACTGGTGATAATTACGAATCATTAAGCTTAATAGGATCAAAGGGTGCAGCCTATTCGGATGATCACAGAAACCGTAATCTCTTTTTTAGTGGTGGAGCACCAGGCGCAAAATGCCCGGATATCAGAATGAATTTCATTGGACCCATGCTGAAAGACTTTACTCAAAAAATACAGACTAGCGCGGATCTGGAAAGCAATTCAAAGAGTTACAATACAGCCTTCAATATATTTTCAGAGGTCAGGTAAAAATATTATTTTAAATGAAGTGCACTGATAGAGAGAAAAAACCTTTTAAGGTAGGAGTATTAAGCGTGGTCAAACATGACTATCTCCCGCGCGCCATAGCCGCGCATCCAAGATTTAGCTTAAGTTTCGTTAGTGATGATATTTCCAGACCAGAATGGACACACGAAAGGAATCAAAAATTCGCCGATGAATTTCAAATCCCTTATATAAAAGACATCGCCGCAGCAATAAAAGATAATCAAATTGACGCCGTTGCGGTGAGTCCTGAAGCCGAGAGACACTGTGAACTGGCTATCATTGCAGCTGAGGCTGGTTTACATATCGTAGTTGATAAGCCCCTTTCCACGAACACACATAAATGTGACAAACTGATTGATGCCGTTAATGAAAACGGAGTGAGTTGCCTGATCTGGAATCGCAACTACTTACCTGCACTGATTCAAGCAAATCAGAAAATAAGTTCAGGAGAGATCGGAAAATTATTATCACTTCACTGTGATTTCTATTTCTCAAAAGATGCTGGCCCACCAATCGGCTCAAGAAAACCCAATGATCAGCCGATCGAATGGTTGGACAGACAACTCGAAGCCCATTCTGACGGCTCTGATGGCGGGGTAGGAACTGAGGCGATGGGTGAGCTCGAGGTGGAGGGGATTTACCCGCTAGCATACATACAAATGTTAACGGGAGGAGCCAAAGTTAATAGAGTATTTGCACGGACAAAGTCCCACTTTCATCAGGCTCACTTCGATAACAACGTCGATGACCTAGCAACGGTCACACTCGAAATTGAGGGCGGCATAACCGGGTCACTGAGTATAGGAAGGATCGGAGCCGCGTCTCACCCTGACATTGGAGAAATTAAACTACATATAATAGGGACAGAAGGTTCAGTAGTTATTTCAGAATCCAGGCCTGAAGTTTCGATCCATTATCGTGATCAGCCAATGGCGGAGTTTAAGAACCAAAGAATCGCGGATCAAAATAATTACCTGCTTGCAGAGAATTTCGCACGATCTATTGATGGGACGGAAAAACCCATACTTGATTGTATTGAAGCTAGGAACATTTGTGCAACTGTCAGTGCTGCGATTGAGTCCTCTAATGAAGGAAAACCCGTTAATGTTGATAATAGAAAAAAATGACACCCGAAAATTTTCGAACTGCACTACGATCAGAAGAACGTATCTACGGCACTCTTGTAGTTTCCACTTCTCCATTCTGGCCAAAGATAATCGGAGACTGTGGACTCGACTTTGTGTTCATTGACACGGAACATATCGCCATTAGTAGGGAAACTCTTAGCTGGATGTGCAGAACCTACTCAGCCATGGGAATTCCTCCACTAGTCAGGATTACAGACCCGGATCCGAACCGAGCCACCGTTGCATTGGATGATGGAGCCGTTGCCATCGTTGCCCCTTACATTGAAACTCCCGAACAAGTACAGGCCCTCAGAGGCGCAACAAAGTTCAGGCCCCTCAAAGGAAAGAAACTCGACCAATGCTTAAACGGAGAAAAACTTGATGAAGAACTAGATAATTATATAGCAAAGAACACTGCCAATAATGCTCTAGTTATAAACATTGAAAGTGTAGAGGCCATGAGCAGAATGGACGAACTCATGGGAGTTGGTGGTGTTGATGCAGTTCTAATTGGCCCTCATGATTTGTCATGTAGCATTGGGCTACCTGAAAAGTATGATCACCCTGAATTCCTTAAAGCCACAGAAAAAATAATCACCAAAGCACGCTCGCTTGGGATCGGCGCGGGTCTGCACTTCTGGGGAACGAATGATGAACATGTGCGTTTCCTTGACATGGGTGCTAACTTTCTAATCCACAAGGCCGATGCAATTTATTTTCGTACCGGCCTAAAGAAAGAACTGTCAGAGATCCGAGAAAGAATGGGAGACTCAATACAAGAGTCGAACGAGGGAGAGACAGCAATTTAAAATCAGAAAACCAACTCAATGGGCACCTATTGGCAATTATTAAAGTTGGGAATTTTTTGTCTGATAGCATTAATGAATGCTTCAGCTAAGGAATCTGCATTCATAGAGGATATTGATCTAACATCCAGATTACTTGCCGGAATTTCAGTCCCAGAGGAAAAAGACATTATCTTGACCGAGAACTGGAAAAAGCATGAACAATTAATGACAAAGGCTTGGAGCCGTTATAAAAAATCCAACCTAAGACCAATGAGATCATGGTCTGAAAAAAAAATAAGTGATTCAAATCGATCTGAATTCATAAGGTATCCATTCAGCGGCCCCGACATACTTCATGCTTTGTATATGTTTCCAGAAGCAAAGAATTTTATACTCTGCGGACTTGAGCCTGTAGGCAATTTCCCTAAGTCAGATATCCTTAGGGGGGGGGATTCCAACCAAGCGCTTGAAGAAATTCGCAAGATTCTAGAAGAAAGCTTACGTTTCAGTTTCTTTAAAACAAAAGATATGAGGGCAGAGCTCTCAAAGTCCTTCTACAATGGCACTCTTCCAATTATGTGCCTTTTCTTGTCAGGTTCTGGCTTCACCATCAAAGAGATTAATCCCATTGAACTGAATAAAGATGGAACCATTAGTGAATTAAATGATACTCAATCAAGTATTGATACAGTTCGAATCAGAGCTGTTCATGAAAATGGAAGAGAGGTCCGAGTAAATTATTTTCAAACCAATATTTCCAATGGCTTGATTTTGAAGTCAGGATTTTTGAAATACTTAGAATCAATTCCAAAAGGAAAAAGCTATGTCAAAGCCGCATCCTATCTAATGCATAAAAGTTATTTCTCTCAAATACGAAATCATTTATTATCCAGCTCAACGACTATAATTCAGGACGACTCTGGCATCCCAATGAGACATTTCAACCAATCCTCTTGGCAAATGAAATATTTTGGAACTTATACAAAACCCATTGAACTCTTTCAGGATCACTATCAACCAAATCTAAGAGATATCTACAAACAGGAATCACAACGGTTACCTTTCGGGACCGGATACAGTTGGAGAAAAGGACAATCAAATCTAATAGTTGCAGAACAATTAAAAAAAGGGAAAGCACCAAGAGCGACTCTCGTTGCTAGAAAAGTTATTCCTAAAAAAGAAAATGTAACAACTGTAAATAAATCGAGGACAAAATCACTCGATCTTAGTCTGAGACTCATTGCCAAATCTGTCATTACAAAGGAATACATGACTGATAAAAACAATGCTTTCATATTAAATGAATACGTCATAGTGAGAGATAACGAAGGGAATCAGGACGTGTCAGGCCAAAAAATACGCGTTGCCAGGACCGGTTTGTTTAAAGGGAAAAAAATGCCAGAACACTCGATCGGATCAATCTTTTCTGTTAAATTAGACCCATTATCTAATTATCCTTCACTCATGGAATGGCCAATCAAAAATGATTTACCTAATTCAAAAGACCATATTATCTATGTCCCATCCCAATCTTAATACGATGAAAATAATCACCCAATACTCACTGATTTTCTTTTTGCCATTTATTCAGTTAAGAGCAAAAGAAGATCTGACACCTATATGGTCCCATACAAAAACAATTCAATCTCCCGAAAGTTGTTACCTTGATAAAGGATCTGGATTTCTATTCGTTTCACAAATAGGCGCTGGCGGAGGAGCCGGAAAAGACGGTGATGGTTGGATATCTAAATTAAATACAGATGGAAAGATCATTAAAAATAAGTGGGCCACTGGATTAAATGCGCCGAAGGGACTTCGAAGTACTGGAGAAACCCTATGGGTCACTGACATTGACAGAATCGTAGCGTTCAATATCAAGAACGGAAAACAGACTCATTCTGTAAAAATAGCCAATGCTAAATTCCTTAATGATCTGGCCTGCGGCGAAAATGGCACCGTTTACTTCAGCGACATGATCGCAAGTATCATTTATCAATACAAAAATAATGAAGTCTCAATCCTCGCACAGGGAACGGAAATTGAACATCCGAACGGCCTGCTTGTTCAGGGCAATAAACTAATCATTGCCGCTTGGGGACAAGAAATTCAGAATGATTTCACTACAAAAAAACTTGGACGGTTACTGTCCTTGAATTTACAAAACAAAAAAATCACTCCATTGACCAAGAAACCGTTAGGCAATCTTGATGGAGTAGAATCTGATGGCAAAGGCGGTTACATAGTAACTGACTGGATCGCAGGAAAAGTTTTCCACATAAACGCAACGGGAGAATCTAAAATATGGGCAACCTTTCCAAAAGGTGTCGCAGATCATGCATTCTTAGTAGAAAAGAAAATACTTATTCTCCCTGAAATGCTAGAAAATAAAGCCAGTGCGTTTCGTTTCTCATCGGACTCAAAATAGTAGTCCTAGGGACTGAAATAATCAGCAAAATAACTTATTACTTGATCAATAGCGTCCTGATTCACATCCTTGTGAGTCACTAGCCTGAGCCTTGAACCAATGAAGCCTGTCACAAGGACATTGTTATTATTAAGGTGCTCAATGAGCCCTTGCCTCTTTTCTTCCTGAACTGATACGAATACCATATTCGTGTAGGCAGGCTCGGCATCAATCCCGTCAATGGACCCCAAAGAATTTGCCAATTTATGAGCATTTGCATGATCCTCAATCAACCTGTTCACATTATTTTTTAAGGCATACAAACCAGCTGCGGCAAGAATCCCTGACTGCCTCATTCCTCCACCTAGCATTTTTCTCCACCTCCTGGCCTGAGTAATGAATTCAATATCTCCCAATAAAATAGAACCTACGGGAGCACCTAAACCCTTCGATAGGCATATTGAAACAGAATCAAA
>Ga0114999_10001780_pt1 | contig 29472 bp, 24 predicted proteins | sample ArcticOcean_MG_C_3_FD_89820 | JGI IMG/M metagenome (GOLD analysis project Ga0114999, IMG submission 89820) | Marine microbial communities from western Arctic Ocean - ArcticOcean_MG_CB8_126 | ecosystem: Environmental > Aquatic > Marine > Oceanic | place: Arctic Ocean: Canada Basin | collected...
AGAAACCCTAACATAGCAACTGGACCAATTATGACGGGGCTAGCCACGATTACTTCGAGCGACCGCAGCGCGCCGGCTGAGACAATCAATGAAATCGTCGCCGAGGTGCTCGCCGAGTATCCGCCAGCACCATAGTCAGTCGGCTAACGTCGAATGCAGGTCATGCTCACCATTTGCCAACGTGAGATTACGGTTCGCGTCCAAACTAGCTGACGATGCGCTGCTTAAGACGGCCGTGACGGTGCGTTCAATCTCATTGCGGGTGGGTGTACACAATCGTTGAGTTGAGGCCATCTGTTCGATTTTGAATTGATGGTCTGCCAACGACGCGGCGCCGCGAAAATTATTGCATTCCGAATTGCCCGAGACTTGCATTTGCTCGCCGATCGCAAGATCGGGAAGGCTGTCTGCGTCTTTGATTTCTAGCTCGGCTCCATCGATGCGTGCCAGTACCCAATGATGATGTTGCAATTGACTTGGCGTAACGCGATTGGGTAGTTCACATCTGCCTAGCAGACCGGTAATCGTGATCAGACCGTCGTAGTTTGCCGCGAAGCCCTGACGCGGAGTATCGCGGTCGAGTTCGCCTTCGATCACGACGCAGATTGGTTCGTATGGCTTTGCCGATACATTCGACAGCTTGCGTAACTCGGAGCGCACATTTGGTGGCGTATCGCTTGCGAGCCAAAAACACTGCGAATTAGTCTCTGGGCAAAATGTCTCAACCGCACTTCCGAACGTGTATGCCCCACGATAGGGCAACGCGTTGCTGCTAGGGGGTTGCTTTTGCATGCGGATAGAACGCCGATGCACATGATGATTGCAGTTAGTGGAGCGTTCGCCCGCATCCTTTGAGATCCTGGTTCGTCTGTGTAATTGTCATCGTCGCGGGAAATCGTTTGCAGCTCACACTATCGTGGCATGGTTTGCCGAGGATTTCGATAACGCGATCAGAACCGTGCTATGGGTCAAAAGGGCAACACGTGCTAAACGAAAGTTTTGCGATCGAGTGTTGTATTGCCGATGCCCTATAGGGGCAAAATACGCCTTTCGAATCCACTGGAATGGCAATTGCGAATTAACGGATCGACAGGGCTTATGCTTCCGGCGGTGGCGCCAGAGGTGCCTATCAGGTTGGCATCCTGAAGGCGCTTTCCCAATTGGTTGATTCCGAAGCGATGCCATTTGGGTCGATTTCAGGCATCAGCGCGGGTGCGATTAATGCAGTTTCATTGGCGCAGAACGCGGACAGTTTCATAGGGGCGGTTGAGTATTTGGAACGAATGTGGACGGAAATGTCTACGAGTGATGTGTTCACAATGGACTATGTGTTGCTGCAGAGATTTAGCACGAACGAAAAGCCGCGTGCTCTGTTTGACAATACGCCGCTCGTAGAATTCCTCCAACGAGAGCTCAGTAGTGATAAGACCGTCGCACAGCATATTGAGAGCGGGTGTCTGAATGGGTTGGCGGTGACCGGGTCGAACTACTCTACCGGCGAGGCGACTACCTTTTTCGAATCCAATATGGACATCCTCGAATGGCACGACCGTCGTCGTGACAGCGTGCGAACCAAGATTGGGGTTGCCCACGTTCTTGCATCTTCCGCTTTGCCGGTGTTGTTTGCGCCGCAGAAAATTGGCGATGACTATTTCGTCGAGGGCTCGTTGCGCATGACCGAGCCATTGCGTCCAGCGATCAAGATGGGCGCAGATCGAATCCTTGTCATTGGGGTGTGTAACGAGTCGCCACTGCACGATGATTCATCGATTGAACCCGGTGTCGCTGAAATGGCGGGGTTCACGTTGGATTCGCTGTTTGCGGAGAACCTTAATGCGGATATCGAATGTATGGAACAGGTCAATCGTCTGCTGAAACAGGTCTATTGGTGGCGACGCAAAGACCTCAATTGGCGCCAAATCAAGGTGATGGTCATTCGTTCTTCACAGGAGCTACGGGTTATCGCAGCCCGGTTTGCTACTGCACTGCCTCGAGCGATTAGGCTGTTTCTGCGAACCGTCGGCGGTTGGGGGCATGAATGGCGATTGCCGAGCTATTTGCTGTTTGAAGGCGCCTTTGCCCGCGAGTTGATCGATCTCGGCTACCGGGACGGGCTCAAACAACGGCCGGCGGTGGAGTCGTTTTTTCGCTAAGGTCGGCTGCGGCGTTTTATTTCTTCGAACAGGGGGCCCTTCAATATTGAAGACGGCGGGCCATTGGGGCCAGTTGACCATGCATCACTGTTGTCGAGCTTTTGTTCGAGCAGGTTGTCCATCCGCTCACGCACAATCGAAAGCCCATCGAACGGAAAATCATGATCGACATAGGGTCTTACATTGTCGGTGATGATGTAGAAATTACCTGCCGCGAGCTGATCGAATACCTGCCTGGCGTGGTTTTCCGGGGTCATTGCGAGCCCATTGGTTGCCGGTTCTTGCGGCGTCACTTGGGTAGCATCGAGGTCGCCTGATGCTACCTTAAGATTTGCCGTACTTGTTTGACCGAGCGCGGATGCAACGATGCAAGGGCACAGCACATGAACTCTAATCTGTGGCGCGCGCCGTGCTAATTCAAACGACAATGACTCGGTGAGCGCGACGACGGCGTGTTTGCTTGCTTGGTAAGCCGTAGCCCCACCGTCACCTCGAACTAGACCACCAATGGAAGCGGTTGAACAAAAAATTGCCTGGCGATCTTGTGCCTGCAGAGTGGGCATAAATGCCTGGATGGAATTCACCACGCCGATGACGTTCACGTTGAGGGTGGTCGTCCACTCTTCCAATGTGCTGCGTAGGATTGTGTGATTGAAGATAACGCCAGCATTCGCAAAGACCGCACCAATAGGGGTATCAGGCCATTTCTCACGAATCGCAACGAGGCAGCGTTGTAACGATTCGGGTTCGGTCACATCGCACTGGAGGCCTAGGCAGCCTACATCAGGATACAGTTCGGCCAAATGAGTCTCGGCTGCTTGAACGAGGGTCTCGTGCAAGTCGAGGGCGACGACATGCATGCCTAGTTCGCCCGCTGCGTGTTTGCAAAGACCCCAACCAATGCCATTGTTGCCCGCGCCAGTAACGACTGCGATGGTGCCGCGTAATTCGGCTAGATCTAATGGTCCTTGTTGTACGCTCATACGGTCCTCTTCATTTGTTCAACCATCTATATACCAGTGAGTGGTCCGATCACTCGTCCTCTTGGCCTTGTGCAAAGCACAAGACGTGGCCCTGATCATCGCTCGCGTAGAATTCACGGTTTCCCCAGGGTGTCTCGCGTACGTCGGAGCGCATAACTACACCGCGCTCTTGAAGCATCTGCGCCGTTGCGTCGACATCACTAGTCGGAAAGTATAGGTGCATGTGCCCCCCGGCCGCCACGAAGTCGAGCGACGGGTCTGGGTCATCCACAAACTTTAGATGGAAGGATTGGTAACCGACCCGAATGCCGGCGTAGAAGTCCTCGTAGCGAAACTCGAGTTCCAGGCCGATCTTGTCGACGTAGAAGGCGATCGATTCATCGAGGTTAGTCGTGCGTAGTTGGGTGATGACCCCCGCTATGGACATGGTCTATTCCTCCAATGAGAGTAGTTGCGACAAGATTAGCTTTCATAACAACCGTAGGCAAAATCGCGATTCGATAAAGGGGGTCTGCAATGAAGATGGTGGTTGATTTCGCGACGTTTTGACTGATTGTCTCACCCGTAGTACTGCAGATTCTCTTTTGGGCCGGGATCGGTGGATGTGTATTTGGGAGCTATGTGCTAGCCACCATGGACAATTGGGCATGGTGGATGCCACTCGCGTTTGGCGCTCGTTACGCGCGTCATATTCGAACGGGCCATACTCGGGTTTCGTAGCTTTGATCGATTGAACGAAATTGCTGATGCTTTAACTGAGCGCGAGTCCGCCTCGTAAATCGCTCCCTCCTCGTGAAACGAACTCTCCTCGTGAAACGAACTCTAGGAGCGGTCGTTGTCGGTCTGGTCGGTGCCGTGGGTTTACTGCATGCGGATGATCAATCTCGGATCGAGGCGAGTGTGACAGGGCTGATCCTTCCAGTGAGCAGGTGCTCGCTAGTCTCTTTGATTCCGGCGAATCTTATATGCAAGAACCCGTCGCAGAGCTTATTGTCGCCGTCGATGACCAAGGCATGGTCCGTCTGGGTTTTGGCGTGCACCCAGCCGGCGATTACGCGATAGTGGTCGTTTACGATGAAGACAGTGACGGTGAGCTACATACCGGTTTTCTCGGCTTTCCGAAAGAGAGAATCGGTTTCTCCAACGGTGCATGGGGGTGGTTTGGTCCGGCAAAGTGGCGCGACGCCTGATTCTCTGTACCTGCTGATCGTGTGCAGACGATTCAGGTCAAAGCCGTAAGAGACTGATGAGGCAGCTAAGTTGCATGGTTTTAACCTCATTATCAGGTATCGTGCGCGGAAATGGCTGCATTGGGTGTTTCATGGCTTCACGAATAATGACCGGGGCGATTTTGACGTTGGCCAGTAACCTCGTGCTCGCGGCCGATATCCCACCGGTCGGGCGCTACCAGATTTCCGTCGTCATGGGGTCGCCGGGGCTCATCATGGAAGAGGTTTATGTATCCGACGAATGCTTGACCGAGACCGACTTTGTTGAAGGACCGGGGGCCTACGTGGCACGCAATCCCGATGAAGACAGAACCTGCGATGAAGGTGAATATGCGGTGGGCGAGGGTCAACTTGAGTTGCATATTGCGTGCACGTTTGGACTGACCCAGGCAGCGATCAAGAGTGTCGGTACCTATGACGATTCAGGCTTCATCCTCAACGCCGATGTAAAGCTCGGTATGGCCGGGCTTGCGCTCGATGTCGAAGCGGTTCTCACGGCAGATTACGCCGGCGAGTGTCCCGAGGGTGAGGAGTGACGATCGGTCCGACATTGTGGATCGGCGACAGCTGCTTGTCTTCGCCACATGGCTTGGGTTAAGTTCAAGTTCGTCCAATCCTCAAAAGGTCGGGTGACATGATGTGGCTCGCTAAGTCCCCTGTTAAATCTCGCGTTCAATCAATTGCATTGATTGTGTTGGGCGCGTTTGCGCAGTACGCCATTGCAGACGTTGCACCGGAGACGATCGGCACGACCACGATGGCTGATCCGCAGGAGTCCTGGGTGTTTGTGCACGATGGGGCCGGCCCGATTTACATCATTGATGCTGCCAGCGGTGATATGCACGGCTTGCTGTCCTCAACGTCTTATACGCCGTCGGTAGCGGTGCATCTCAAGCGCGGTGAAATCTACTCCGCGGAACGCTATTACGCACGCAAGTATCGTGGTGCGCGAACAGATGTCGTGACGATCTACAACTTTGACGATCTGGCGGCGGTGGCGGAGATCAAGATTCCGGACAAGATCGCGAGCCTCGGATTTCCGCAATACATCTCCTTGATGGACAACCAACGGCACCTTGCGGTATTCAACATGACGCCTGCACAGTCGGTGAGTATTGTGGATATTCGCGACCGTTCTTTTGTGGGCGAGATATCTACCCCCGGGTGTGCGTTGATCATGCCAACGGGCGATCGCGGATTTACCCAGATCTGTGGTGACGGCACATTGCAACTGATCCGGCTTGACCGCAACGGTGCGGAGAATGGACGTAGCCGCAGTGCGGTGTTCTTCGATATCGATGAAGACCCGGTGTACGACAAGCCAGTCGCCACCGCCGATGGATGGTTGTTCGTTTCGTTTGAAGGCAAAGTGTTTGAAGCAACCGTAGATGACGACCAGATCAGTATTTCGCAGCCCTGGTCCGTTCTGCAAGAAGACGACGTGGAAGAGCAATGGCGCCCCGGGGGAGGCCAATTGTTGGCCTATTATGCGGAATTGGACCTCATCTTTTTGTTGATGCATCAGGGTGGCGTGGATACGCACGAGGAACCGGGTACGGAAATATGGGTCCTCGACCGTGTGAGTCAACGGCGCATCCACAGAATTGCACTTGAACAAGCCGGTACCAATATTCACGTAAGTAAGGGCGATGACCCACTTTTGAGCGTTATAGGCATCGATCGGCAATTGCACGTCTTTGACGTGCACACGAGCAAATTGTTGCGTTCGGTTGCAGGCATCGGGGTTTCGCCAGGATTGATCCAAGGATTCCATTAGCATGGAAGTAGTCGTGCTCATCGCGAGTGTTGTGTTAGCGCTATTGTTTGCGCAGGCGGCTTGGCACAAAGTCGTTCAATTTCAACAATTTCAGGCGAGTCTTGCGGACTATCGAGTTCTCCCTGCCTGGGTGGTGAAACCGGCAGCGTTTTTGTTGCCGTTGGTTGAAGCGATGGTGGCGATAATGTGGGCGACTCAGAGCATGCTGCAGGTCGCTGCAATACTTAGCATGAGCTTGCTCCTTATGTACTGCGTGGCCGTGGGCGTTAACCTATATCGGGGTCGCGCGCACATTAGTTGTGGTTGCGGCTTGGGGTCGGAGCAACCGCTATCGGTCGGTATTGTGGTGCGCAATGTATTGTTGGCCGTCTTGGCGCTGGCTGGTTTGGTTGTCGAGCCTACGGGAGTTCTCGTTTGGTTTGACTTTGCCGTGATCATTCTCGCGTCATTGGCGATCGGTGCCGCTCTTGCAGCCAGTTCTGTGTTGATGAGTAATGCGGCACGGACGGCGGGTTGGGTGAAAAGTGACTGAAACACTGCTTGTCTCCAATGTCCTCTTGTGGTGTCTGGTCATCGTTTTGTTCGTGATTGTGTTTGCGTTGGCGCGCCAAGTTGGTGTTCTCAGTGAGCGCGTCGCGCCAGCCGGGGCGCTTGCGCCCACCAGTGGCCCCAAAGTAGGCGAAGAGGTGGTGCCGCTCGACGTTGACACGCTTGTCGGTACAACCCTAACTGTTGGCGCGCCCGCAGATGTTGCAACCTTGGTCTTGTTCGTTTCACCAACGTGTCCGGTTTGCCGCTCATTGGTCCCGACCGCAAAGTCATTGGCTCGCGCCGAACGGCTGAACCTGGTTTTTGCCAGCGACGGGGACACTCGCGAGCGGCACGAAGCCTACGCTCGCGACTTGAATTTGGAGGAGTATCCCTACGTCCTTTCACAAACCCTTGGCATGAGCTACGGTGTCAGTAAGTTGCCGTTCGCGGTGCTCATCGATGACACGGGTACGCTTCGCGGTAAAGGCCTAGTGAATACTCGTGAACACTTGGAGAGTTTGGTTGAGTCAATGCTGAGTGGTATTGCAACCCTTCAAGACTATGTGCAAGAGATGCAACCGTCCGCCGGCCAACCAGTAAAGGAGTATGCGCCTTGACCACAGAATCGGCACCAGAATCGAAGGCGAAGTTGCTCGATTATTTCCTCACGAAACTCGATTCAGTAACGCTGAAGTCAAGCCGAACACTCGCGCAACGCACGTCTCGAAGAAGCTTCGTCGGCAAGATGAGCGCCCTGTTGGTGGGATCGAGCTTTTTGCCGTTGTTACCCGTTGCACGTTCATTTGGTGCGGAAGGCTTAGATGAGATTGGTGACCCGCAAAGCTGTGACTATTGGCGATATTGTGCCCTTGGGGGCGCGTTGTGCTCATGCTGTGGTGGCAGTATGAACTCGTGCCCGCCTGGCGCCGAACCGTCGCCGATCACGTGGGTGGGCACCTGTCATAATCCGGTTGATGACAAAGACTACTTGATCTCCTACAACGATTGCTGTGGTAAAGCGATTTGCCCGCGTTGCTTTTGTCACAATACAGAGCGCGACAAGCCGGTCTATTTCCCATCAAAGAGTAACGATGTGCTGTGGTGCTTTGGTACCGAGAGCAATGCGTACCACTGCACGGTTGGGCTTGTGTTAGGCGAGGCTTCCGCCGAATAGTCGATGCCGCAAATGGGATACGCGCTAGTCATTTCGGTCGTGTGCGCGGTTGCTCTGTTTGCATCACCGGCTACGCGGGCTGATCCGCGAGCCGACTATTTCCTTCACTGTGGTGGTTGTCACCTACCAAACGGCGTAGGTCATCCGCCTGAAGTGCCCAGCTTGCGCGGACAACTCGGTCAAATAGCGCGCACGGCGCAAGGTCGGGATTATCTTGTTCGGGTACCAGGCGCTGCGCAGGCGCAGGTTTCCGACGCGCGTCTGGCTGCGATAATCAATTTTGTGTTGCGCGAATTCAATGCCGATTCACTAGATTCTAACTTTCAGCCGCTCGATGCGGAGGAGGTGGGCCACTCGCGCAAGAATATCCTGGCCGATCCATTGGCCTACCGGGAGAAGATCTGGCCGGATTATTGAGTAAACCCGCGCCAAGTTGTCCAACAGGCCAAACAATTGAGTTCGCATTCGTGCAAGCACGACGCCATAATCGAGGGGCATGCATTCGATATTTTCAAGATTAGCTCGCAGCCCCGTTGTACAAGCAGTATTGCCCTTAGCCTGCGTCGTTTCGGTTGGCTTTTTTTCTGCGTATGCCCCCTCGTCGCTTGCAGAGCATGCTAAGCAAGCGACTGCACAGGAAGACCCTGTCGATTACGACCTTTCGAAGCTCAATTTCGCGCGTATCGAATACGACAGCGTCGGAGGTTATGGGCAAGCCTATTATGCGTTCGAAGGCCGCTATTGGGAGCGTTGGGAAACCGATTATCCACAGGCAGAACGCAATCTTGCCAAGCGACTCGCTGAACTCTCCCGAATTGAGACTGGCAAAGTCCCGTCGCGACGACGTTTGACGTCGCCGGATTTGGCGGACTTTCCAATGATCTTCATGTCCGATGTCGGCTATTCAACGTGGTCCGCTGAAGAGGTTGAAGCGCTGCAGATTTATCTCGGCAACGGCGGCTTTTTGTGGGCGGATGACTTCTGGGGCGATGCAGAGTGGGCTGCGTTCGAGCGCCTTATGCATAAGGTTCTCCCGGGTAATCAGTGGATCGTCGTGCCCAATGAGCATCCCATATTCTCAACCGTATTCGAGATCCCTGAGATGCCTCAAATTCCGGCCGAGAGCTTTGCCGGATATCGAGGAAGAACGGCAGAACCTGCATTTGCCCACCGTTACCCCGCCGGCTCGCTGGATCGAGCAACGATGCGTGGCTTTTTTGACGAAGATGGCCGACTGATGGTGATGGGCACTCACAATACCGACGTTGCCGACGGCTGGGAGCGTGAGGCCTATGGGCAATGGTATTTCGAACACTTCAGCACCCAATCCTATCGCGTCGCTGTCAATGTGCTCACCTATGTAATGACCCATTAGATTCGGCCATGTTTGAAGCATTATCGAGATACCCGCGCGAAGCATATGCTCAAGGTGAGATCGTTCTGACCAACGTCGTCGACGCGCGGCTTTGGATTCTCGGGATTGCAATCGTTACCGCGTTCATCATCGCTGGCGTGGTGTTTGGCGCACGAACAAAAATCTACAGGGCCTGGCAAAAAGCGCTGATTGCGACGCTGCAAGTAGCGGTCGTCGCAGGCGTCATCGGCTTGGTAGCCGGCCCGCATTTACGCACCAGCAAGATTCAACCCGGCGCCAATACCATTGCGGTATTGATGGACACTTCCCAGAGTATGGAGTTTGCCGCCGACGGTAATGAGGGCCAGCAACGCCAGGACGGTGTAACAAATCGCTATGATGCCGCACGTTCTGTCGTTGAAGGCACCTTGAGCGAAGCGCTCGAAGATATTGCGGAGGTTTCGTACTTCACCGTTGCCGACGTTGCGTCCCGCGTTGACGGGTTTGCACAGAATCCAAATTTTGTTCCATCGACTCGACTCGTCAAATCGATTGATATGGTGTTGCAAAGCTTTCGAGGTGCGCCGCTCGCGTCGGTCATCGTGCTTAGCGATGGGGCTGACAACGATGAAGCCGGCCTAGCGGTCGCCGCGTTGGCCAATTTTGGCGTTCCTGTGCATACGGTTGGTTTCGGTCCGCTCGAGTTGCCAGGTGAAACCGTTTTGATGGATGTGCGGATGCCGGCCGATGCGCCGCCGCATAGTCTTGTGACGGCGGAATTCATTCTCGAGCATGCAAGCGCTGGCGCGGCACTCGTGCAAGTCCGCGACCGCGGCACGCTGCTCGCGCAACGTGAGATTGAACTTGATCCGACGACCTCGATCATCCGCTCCGATATTAGTTTCGCCAGCGGTGACGCGGGTATCCGCGAACTGTCGTTTAGCGTGGTGCCGCCAGAAACTGATCAGCTCGAAGAGAACAATTTCGTCGACCGACTGTTGACCGTCAGCCAACGACAAAGACGCGTGTTGTACCTAGAAGGCGAGCCGCGTTGGGAATACAAATTCATTCGTCGGGCGTTGCAAGGGGATGATGTTGTCAAACTTGCCTCTTGGCTTAGGACCACGGACCGCAAAACCTATCGACAGGGCGTTGAGACCGGGGCTCAACTCGCCACAGGGTTTCCAGTGGACAAAGCCTCGTTGTACGCCTATGACCTGATCATTCTCGGCAGTATCGCTGCGACGTTGCTTGATGATGAGCAACATGCCTGGCTCGAAACGTTTGTCTCTGAGCGCGGCGGGAGCTTGTTGGCTTTGGCCGGGCGTGAAGCGCTCGGCGACGGCGGGTGGGATGTTCGGCCATTAGCACGTGCGTTGCCGGCGACGCTGCAGCGCCAGGCAGGGCCGACCTATCAAGAGACCGTGGGCAAAGTAGGCATAACCCGAGACGGCTACGCCTCGTCGCTATTGGTGGCCCAAGGTGAAGGGGCCCCGGGGTTGCTGAGTTTACCGGAGTTACGCGACATTCAAATTTTGGGCGCAAGCAAACCAGCGGCAAGCACATTACTCGAGTTGACTACGCCAACCGGTGTGCGCCCTTTGTTGATCACGCAACCGTATGGATTAGGTACGACCGCGATTCTCGCAACCGCCACGACCTGGCGTTGGCAAATGTCGACCCCGCTCGGGGACGAACGCCATTCGTTGTTCTGGCGCCATTTGACCCGGCAACTGGCTGAAAGCGCTCCACGTGCAAAGAGCGTGGACTTAATTGCGAACGGCGATCGCGTTGAAATCCGTGCTTGGGTGCGCGATGAAGAATTTGCGCCGTTACCCACAAGTGTTGCGAATGCGAAGATTACTCGGCCTGACCGATCTGAGGTCGACATCCTCTTAACCCCGAGCGAAATCCCTGGGCTACATGTTGGCGCCTTTACGCCTAGCGAACAGGGTGTATCGCGAGTAGATGTGGCCATCGACGGGGAGACGCGCAACACGATTACTCGATTCATGCAGTTTGGTGCGTCCAATAGTGAATTCGTTGATCCCGTGCGCAACGAGGGGTTGCTGCGGCGGATCAGTGAGGTATCTGGGGGTATGTATTGGCAGCCCGACGACGTCGATGCGTTGCGTGAGCAGTTGAGTTTTTCTGGCGCCGGGATCAGGACTATCGAACTACTACCGCTTTGGAACCTGCCTATTTTCTTTTTCTTGGTATTGATGCTGAAGCTTTGCGAATGGGGTTTGCGTCGTTTTTGGGGCGGTGTGTAGTGCGCGGTGTCATCATCCTTTGCGTATTTGCCTGCGGCATGTCTACGGCCGCCGTGGCCGGCACTCGAGCGCTACTGGTGGTTGGCCTGGGCGGGACTGAGGAGTATGCGCAAGAGTTTCAACGTGACGCAGAAGCGCTGGATGGCCACATGCGTGCCGTGGCCGACGATGTGGTGCTATTGGCAAGCGGCGAGCGCGAGCAGGTCGCGAGTGAACTCGCAGCCTTTGCTTCGCGAACGGATCCCGACGATAGTTTCGTGTTTATCTATGTTGGGCATGGCAGTTATGACGGTGAAGCATTCCGGTTCAATGTCACGGGGCGTGATTTTACCGGCGTAGAATTGAACCAATGGCTCAACAAAATTGATGCTAAACACCAGCTGGTCGTCGTCACAGGCAGCTCGAGCGGTGCTCTGTTGGAAACGATGGCACGCGACAAGCGCACGACCATTACCGCAACGCGCAGCGGCGAGCAAAAAAACGCAACAGTATTCGGCCGCTATTTCAGCGCAGCTTTGTCCGATGACTCAGCCGACGTGAATAAGGACCAACGTATATCGGCGAGCGAAGCGTTTGACTACGCCAAATCCAAAGTCGAAGGGTTGTATGAAGAAGAGAATGAAATGGCGACTGAGCACCCGCAGAGCCAGGGACCGGCGCCGGTCATCGTTCTAGCCCAGCTTGGGTCGAAAGCGCTGGATCCGGGGCTCGCTGATCTCATTGCTCAGCGTGAGTCGTTTGAACTCGAAATTGAACAGCTCAAAGCCAAGAAAAGCGGCCTCGCAAGCGACGAATATTTCGCTCAATTGCAGGATTTGTTACTCGGTCTTGCCGCTGTCGAGGGTCGCATCGATGCAGGTCAAATCGAGGCGTCGAACGAGACCGACGCGCCGAACGAGGCCAGCGAGCTGTGAAGTTACTCACTATCGTTTCATTGCTGGCCGTTTCGTCCTGGGCATGGGGCTGGGCATGGGGCGGCGAAGCGGCATCGATCGAACGGTGCCACGAGCTTGACGATATCGGTAACGCTGATGCGATTGGCTGTTACGAAACCATCTTGAAAGACTCGTTGGACGAAGCGGTTCGCGCCGAGGGATATTGGCGGTTAGGTGACCTCAACGCGGCCAATTCGGCATTTCGTAATGCCATCGCAAACGTCCCGGACGACGCCGCAACCGTGCTTGCGCGATGGGGTCGGTTGTATGTTCAAGCCCACCAGTTCGGCGACGCAGAGACACTGTTCAAGGAAGCGTTGTCGATCGAGGAAGACAATATACAAGGGCTATTGGGGTTGGCCGAGCTCTACGCACAACGATTCGAGTCGCGTTCCGAAGGCATCTTGCGCCGCGTATTGGAGCTTGACCCGGCATTGCCTGAAGCGTTGGTGTTGCTCGCACGCCTGCATCTTGAAGTGGGCGACGTTGAAGATGCCAGGGCGCTACTGCAGGAAATCTTGGAAGTTGACCCACCGCTTGGTGCTAAGTTAGACGCGTACGCCGTGCTTGCCGCAGCCGATCACATCGAAAACAAACTCCCAACGCAATGGGTGACGCGGGCACTCGAGATAAATCCTGCCTTTGGCGATGCGTACGCAGTTCCCGCACACTTTTACATCATTACCCGTCGCTACAAAGAAGCCGTGGCTTTGTTGGAAGATGGGGTGCGTGTCGAACCGCGGCATTGGAATGCGCGCACCGAATTGGGGCTTAATTTGTTGCGCTTGAATCGCTTTCCCGACGCTCGTCATCACCTCGAAATAGCGTACACGGGCGATCCATTCAACGCAGAAATCGTCAATACTCTGCGCCTGCTCGACAGTCTGAAGTACTTTGATGAGTTGACGTTCGATGACTTGATACTGCGCGTGCATAAGGAAGAGACCGCGGTGTTGACCCCCTACATCCGTGAGCTAGTGAAAAAGACTGGGGAGGAAATGGCTGGTCGCTATGGTTTTGAGTTGCAACGGCCGGTGGTTTTGGAGCTGTATCAACACCACGACGACTTCGCGGTGCGTACCGCAGGTTTACCTGGGCTTGGCATTCTCGGCGCCACCTTTGGTGATGTGATCGTCATGGACGGTCCGTCAGCCAAGTCGAGCGATGAGTTTGATTGGTATAGCGCGCTGTGGCATGAGCTTGCTCATGTGGTGACCTTGAACGCTACCGAAAATAAAGTATCACGTTGGTTTGCGGAAGGTGTGAGCGTCTATGAAGAGTGGCAACATGGTCCGAGCGCTGGCTTGTCGTTACCGATGCACTTTTTGCAGGCAACCAACGATGGATTGCTTTTGCCAATCGCCGAACTAGATGAGGGCTTCATTCGACCGAAGTACGAAAATCAGATCGGCGTGTCCTATCTGCAAGCAGGCTTGGTGTGCAATTTCATCGCCGACACATTCGAAGACGGCTTGCGTGATGTCCTGCGAGCATATGCGCAAGGCGTAACAACGACCCAAGCGATCGAACAAGCCTTGCAGATCTCGGTGGACGAATTCGATGAGCGTTTCAATGCGGACCTGCGTACGCGTTTTGGCACTGCGCTGGACGGACTGGATTCGTTTCAAGAATTGGGCGGCCAATCGCGCGAAGCTTTGGGCGAGGAGAACTGGGCCGAGGCACTACGGACTGCAGACGAAGCAATTGCCATCTATCCGGCGTTTATTGGCGATGGCAGCCCATACCTAGTCAAAGCGCAGGCAATGGGAGAACTAGGTGATGAAGCGCAAGAGAGCGTAACGCTACAACATTATTGGCGGCTGGGAGGGCGCAATCTGGGCGCCATGCATTCGCTCGCGCAGATGCTAGCCGAGCAAGATCAGCCATCTCAAGCCGTTGCTGTGCAGCGAACGGTGGTGCGGGCTGCACCGCTTGTGGGCGAGTTCCATGCCGAGTTGGGTGAGCAATTGCGTGAGATCGGCCTTCACGAAGAGGCGCTGCAAGAGTTCAAAGCAGTGCTGGCGCTCGAACCCCACGATCTTGCCGTTGCCCATTACAATGTAGCAGCCACATTGCATGAGTTGGATCAGGGTGATGAAGCAAAGCACGAATTACTGCAGTCTCTGGAGATAGCGCCACGGTTCAAACCGGCATTGGCGCTTTTGCTTGAGATGCATCCGCAAACAGACTTAGACGTAGAGAAACAAGAGACTAAACAATGAGTGAAACTGACGAGGCGCTGCGCGCGACTGAAGCTGAAGTCCAGCAATTTCAAGAGGTTATGGACCGTATACGCGGTGAGCTTGGCAAGATTATCGTCGGCCAAGAAGAAGTGCTGGAGCAGATCCTGATTACTGTGTTGATCGGTGGACACTGTTTGATCACCGGATTGCCAGGCACGGCGAAAACGCTCATGGTCCAATCCCTTGCAATCGCCTTGGGCTTGGATTTCAAGCGCATTCAGTTCACGCCTGACCTGATGCCAACCGACGTCACTGGTACCGACATAATTGAAACCGACCCGGCCACAGGTGAACGGGAATGGCGGTTTGTGCCCGGCCCGATATTTGCCAACGTGCTGTTAGCCGACGAGATCAATCGCACCCCTCCCAAAACGCAGTCGGCTTTGTTGGAAGCCATGCAAGAAGCCCGCGTTACGATCAGAGGGAAGACGCATCAACTTGATAAGCCATTCGTCGTGCTAGCAACGCAGAATCCGATTGAACTGGAAGGCACCTATCCGCTCCCCGAAGCGCAACTTGACCGGTTCATTTTTAACGTCGTGCTCGATTACTTGGACGCCGGAGAGGAAGTTCGTGTTGTCGAACGCAACACATTGGGCCTGGGGTTACCGGAACTGCAACCCTGTGCCGATGCTGCGACGATTATCCAAATGCAAAACCTCGTGCGGCAGGTACCAATATCAGACGCGATGAACCGCTATGCGGTCGATATCGTACGAGCCACACGTCCCGACGACTCGGCTGCGACCGACCGGGTGCGCTCATATGTGAGCTATGGCGCATCAGTTCGCGCGGCTATCAATCTGTCTCTTGCTGCCCGTGCGCGTGCGCTCTTGAACGGTCGCTATCATGTAATGGAAGACGACATACAGTTCTTGGCGGCGCCAGTACTACGGCATCGGCTGCAGATGAATTACATAGCGGAGTCCGATCAAGTGGGTGTTGACGAACTGATTGCCGATGTCGTTAGGCAAGTGAGTCCGACCGCGTGACCTCTGCTGCGCCGCGCCTGATCGACCCTGCCATTCTTGCGCAGCTTGCGCATTTGGAGTTGATCGCGCGTACCGCTGTCGAGGGAGCATTAATGGGGTTGCACCGCTCGCCCAATTTCGGTTTCAGTCAAGAGTTCGCGGAGTATCGCGCCTACGTGCCGGGGGATGACCTGCGGCATATCGATTGGAATGTCTACGCGCGCAGCGACAAGATGTACATCAAGCGCTTCTTCGGCGATACCAATTGCCAATTGATGCTGCTGTTGGATACGAGTATATCGATGGATCCGGAAGACGGATTCCACCTCGGGTCTGTGAGCAAACTGGATTATGCGCGGTTCTTTGCAGCCGCCCTCGTATACTTGGCGGGGCGCCAGCACGATGCGGTAGGCCTTTTGGCATTCAATGACGAACTAGGTACCTATCGACCACCGCAAACGCGCGATCGGAGTATCCGCGCCCTTTATCATGAACTGGAGCGTGTGCAGGCGAGCGGCGGTACGGATTGGCAAGCGGCCCTCGAATACGTGCAGGCACGGTTGCGACAAAAGAGCCTTGTAGTCGTGCTGTCGGACTTCTATGTAAGCCCGCAAGAATTGCAAAAAGTCTTACGTGGATTGGCGGCGCGCGGCCACGACCTTTTATTAGTGCACATTCTCGATCCGCAAGAGAAGGAGCTCAAATTGACCGACGGGGCCACATTGCGTGACGCGGAAACAGGCGCGGTGATGGAGGTTTCGCTGCGTGAGGTAGAGACCGAATACAAAGAGCGGCTCAGCACTCACTTGAGTGACCTCAATCGACTTACGCGCAGTATGGGCGCACATTATCTGCAGGTGGATACGACCGAACCGCTCGATCGCTCGATTGCCAACTACTTGAAATTCCGCGCTCGGCATCCGTAATGGCATTGTTATCTGCTGTATTTCTCGGCGGACTTGCACTCATAGCGGTGCCGATATGGTTGCATCGATTACGCGCGCATTCGGCGGAACAGAAAGCCTTCAGCTCGTTGTTCTTGATGCGGCGCTCCGAAGCGCCGGTGAACATGCAACTGCGCCTGCAACATCTGATCTTGTTGGCTTTGCGGATTGCCTTGATTGTGCTTGTTTGTTTGGCGTTCGCTGAACCGCTATTCGAGCTTGCCACACCGACAGAAGCCACGTCCGTGCAATCCGACCTGATCATCGTGGTCGATAATTCGATGTCTATGGCAGCGTCAACCGGCGCTCGCGCGGCCTTGGCAGAAGCCAAAGCACAGGCCCGAAATCTCGTGTCGGGCCTTCCGAGCGGCAACCGAGCGGCAATCATCGCAGCCGGGCAAAGCATAGACCTGCTAACGTCCCTGACCGATGATCGAAGCCAGCTGAACGTTGCCATTGCGTCAATTACGCAATCATCGGGACGATTAAGCTTCGATGGACTTAGTGGCCGTCTCGCAACTGCAGCAAGCGCTCTGGTCGACCCTGGGAAATCAATCGAGCTCCATGTGATATCAGATTTTCAGCAGTCGGCGATGCCTGATCAATTCAATGCGCTCGTTGCGAACGCCACATTTGCCACGACCTTGCATCGCGTGGGCGATGCCGCGCCCAACTGGTCGATTCAATCGATGCGTTTCCTTGAGGGGGTGGAGCAAGATGCAGTGCCCAGTAGGGTGCAGGTGACCATTGCGTCCCATACCGACGAGGCACGGCAGATGAGTGTTGGGCTTTATCGTACGGGTCAACAAGTAGCCAGTCAGGAGGTGACATTTCCAGCTGACGCGTCGCGCACCGCGAATGCACTGCAAAGCGTAGAATTTGCCGTTAATCTGGAGGCTCGCGAACCACGTGTTTGGCGTGCCCAACTCAACGTTGACGACGCGTTGCAAGCCGACAATGAGCACTTTCTGGCAAAACCGCAAACGCAGCTCGAAGCGCTGCCAATAATTGCACGCAGTGAGCGGGCATACACCTATCTTGCGGCGGCGGTGGGCGCTGCGTTGCCACGCTATCAGGCGGCCTTGACCCAAGTTATGCCGGCCGGGGCAGTCCCCGTAATTGTCGTTGTCGATCCCGGAACATTGGCTTCCGATGTCGCAGCGGGGCTAACCAATTTTCTCCAAGGTGGCGGCGCAGTATTGCTGACGGTGGGGGACAACACCCGTGCATCCGGTGAGCTTGCACTGCTCGAATTGGCACTCGACGACCGGCCACTAACGCAAAACAGTTACGGAGTCGTCGCAGCCGATCGCACCCACCCTGTATTGAGCGATCAGGCGGGATGGCAGGCGATCAGGGTTTTTCAAGCCGTGCAGACTGTTCGAAAAGATTCCGGACAGGCGATTCTGACGCTCGATGACGGCACGCCCTTGCTCGTCGAACATCGAATCGGGACGGGTCGCTTGATGGTGTTGAGCACCGCATTGGATCCGCAATGGAGTTCGCTGGTCGTAGAGCCTGCGTTTGTTGGTTTCATGGCCAACGTCATCAATTATCTCGCGGAGGATTTGTTACCTAACTCTGCAATTGTAGGACAACCCTTTGCGATTCCGACACAATCTGTACAAATGTTTGATGAGGATGGCGCGAGGGTGTTGGGATTGAGTGAGACCGTCGACCGCCCAGCGGTCCGTTTGTACACGCCCGGCATATATGAGATTCGCACGCCCAGCAGAGCGCAACCGCTGTCGGTCAACGTAGACGCGCGTGAGTCTTCGCTCGAACCGGCAGAGGCTTCATTGCTGCAGGCGTGGCAGGATGCGACCCGGGACTTGCAAGATACCTCCCAGAGTGAGCACAATGTAGAAGCAACGAATACGGGGGCGCCGCAGCAGTGGGCTTTGGCGCCCTGGTTGTTGCTGGTTTTGCTGCTGGTGATTTGTATCGAATGCGCGACGGCCAATGTCTTTAACCGGCAGGCGCGAGGGGTGGTTGCATGAATTCACTATTCGCCTACATCGATACGGTTTCTGTGCGGGTCGTACGCCGGGCGACGGGCTACTTTTCACTGTCGATTGTGGCGTCGCTGCTTGTGTTGACGGCGTTATTCGCGTGGGCTTTCGTGTTGTGGGTGCCCGACAATTCGTTGGTTGTTGTTGCTCGCATCGTGGTGTTCGCCTTGTTAATTGGCGGTGCGGTCGCGGTCATATTCAAAAAACCCAAAGACGCTGTTCCCTTTATCGAACAACAAGCGCCAGCGTTTGCTGGATCGTTACGTACTTGGCGCGATGCAATGTTACGTGGCGAAGATTCCGCAGTCCTAGGCTTATTGGGCAGGCAAACCGCCCGAGTGGCAGAAGACCATTCACAGGATGTGTTGGTGCCGAAGTACACGGTTATTTTGCCTTTTGCGATTTCGATGCTAGTGGCCGCGGCGTTGGTTGGGTTGGTTGTGACGGGCAATAATCCATGGCAATTGGCGGCAAAGCGGCTTTGGACTGGGGATCTGTTTACCGCGACAGCACCACGAATCGTAGTGAGCCCCGGCGACACGGTGATCCCCAAAGGCCGCCACGTGGTGATTGAAGCCCATGCTTTTGGATTCGATGTGCAGCAAATGCAGGTGCATGCAATGTTCGCGAATGCACCGGATTGGGAACAAGCGTCGATGACCCGCTTGGACGATGACAAATACGGATTCGTCTTCGTTGGCGTGAACGAAGAGGTCGAGTATTACGTCGGCGCGAAAGGCTTGAATTCGCAACGCCATGTCATTCGAGTGGCGGACCTACCCCGTGTCACAGACGTGTCGCTTGCGTATCAGTACCCGAGCTGGACGGGGATAAAACCTAGTGAGGAGCTCGACGGGGACATTTCTGCAGTGACGGGGACAGCCGTTCAACTCACCGCGACGACCGACAAACCGATCACGGATCCGTTGATTGTTGTGAACGACGTGATCACCCCCGGCAACGGCGAAGGGATGACTGCGCGCGGTGGTTTTGAGGTAACGCAAGCGGGCAGTTGGTATGTGGCGGTTCGGCACGAGGGGACCCTTGCGCAGATCAGCGATACCTACTTGATCAACCTCGTCGAGGACCGACCACCACAGGTTGCGTTCACTTGGCCGGGTTCCGATCGCCAAGCCACGTCCATAGAGGAAGTATCGTTTCGCTTTGAAGCGACCGATGATTTTGTCCTCGAAGGATTGACCATGAACTATTCGGTCAACGGGGGCGAATGGGTAGAGGTTGCGCTCGATCGAGAAGATCCACGGCATGAGTTGTACTTAGAAGACATCACTGTGGCCGAGCCCGATGGGCGAACGCTTGTGCCCGGCGACATGATCTCGTTTTACGCCGAGGCGCGTGATCACACGCAAAATAGCAAAACGGCGCTCTATTTCGTCGATGTCAGGCCCTTTGACCGTATCTATCGTGAATCCCAGTCCAATGGCGGCGGTGGTGGCGATCAAGGTTTCGAAATTGCTCAGCGCCAGAGAGAAATCGTGACAGCGACGTGGAACTTGCTCAATAAATCCGACGGTGGCGAAGCGGGCCAAACGTTGGCAGATCAGTCGGAGACGCTTGCGCTGCTCGAACGAACATTGCTCGAACAGGTGGGGACATTAATCGCACGTGCTGACGCTCGTAGATTGACCCAAGATGAGGAAATCGATGAGTTCACAGCGCAGTTGACCGAAGCGATGACGCATATGGAGCCTGCCGCCGAAATGCTCGAGTCACAAGCCCTGCGCGATGCGATCGTGCCTGAACAGAAGGCCTTGCAACACTTGTTGGCTGCCGAAGCCACGATGACCGATATCGATGTTTCCATGAGTCAGGGGCAGGGCCGGGGAGCATCGGGTCGGTCGCTGTCGGAATTAGTCGATCTTGAAATGGATCAAGAGCGCAATCGCTATGAGACTCAGCAGAACCCGAGTTCCTCCGAGGAAGAATCCGAGGACGACAGTGATTGGCGAGAGCTTGAAGAGCTTGCGCGGCGCCAAGAACAATTGGGGCAGGACAACAACAGCCAAAGCGAGCAGCAAAGTCTGGCATCGCGTTGGCAGCAAGAGCGCCTAAAACGCGAAATTGAGCAGTTGCAGGAGCAATTGGAACGCCAACGACAGCGTCAACAAGGTCGCGGCACTCAATCTCAGGCGTTGGAAAATGCGATTTCTGATCTAAACGAGGCACGTGATTGGATTGAACGAGCGCTCTCCGAAAACCAAAGTCAGTCTGAGAGCCAAGGGCAGTCAGGCGGCTCGCAATGGCAATCGGGCAATAGCTCGCAGCAGGCCGCGTCAGCTATGCGCAATGCCGCCCAACAATTACGCAACAACGAACGCAGCAATTTGGACGAGCGTTTGGCACGTACCGGCCGTCAGGTCGACAACCTATTGAACGATCAGCGCCTCGCGGTAGAGCGACTCACGGAAGTTCAACAGGAGAGCCTGGAAGCTGCGCGACGTGGCGAAGGCAATCCGTTCCGCAACTTCGCCATGGAACCATTTGTCGATCGAAAACGGCGAATGCAGGAAGATCTTGCCGACGTGACCCAAGATATCAACACGGTTTCGGACGCGCTTGCTGACCGTGATCCGCGTGCGCAGAAAATGCTAACGCGAGCCGTCCAAGAACTGCAGGAAGAAAATATCGACGAACGGCTCGGCGCCTCGGCCGATGCGTTTGCGATTGGCCGTCCGTTGTTCGCGATGGATAACGAAACCACCGTCGAGCGTGCGCTAGAACGATTAGGACGGCGAATTGGCCAAGCCCAAGGTGAGATTTCTGGGAATTCGGACAATCCTGCTGCCAACGGTTCACCGCTTGCGCAGGTACGCGAGTTACGCCGTGCGTTGGCCGAAGCGCGTGCTGAAGCAAGCGCGCAAGAAGGCCAGGGCGGGCAAGGGCAAGGCCAAGAAAATGGTGATCCGAGCAATGGAGCGGGCGGTAACCTAGCTCGCGGCGGCCCATACAGGGGCGGTCCGAACGGTGGCACCAATGTGGAGTACGACCGCGGCAAATTAAATTCGCTCATGCGAGAAACCGAAAACCTTGAATACAGGGTGAATGAACAGTTAGGCCAAGGGTCAACACCCGACACGACCCAAGACCGGCTGGACTATCTGGCCCGAGGCACCGATCCCGAGAACGACGCCGCATTGGCTAGCTTGTTGAAGGATCGACTGGATCTGATCGAGGCGGCATTGCTGTCGGTCGAGAGTGTACCGATTCGTGCACAGAAACCGCGTGATATCGCGCGCGACTCAGATGTCGCCGCCGAATATTTTCGTGAGCTCAGCGCGGCGCAACATACGCCTTAAACTTCTAGGGATATCTAGCGACGGGCGAAGCCACTATAATGGCGCGTTCCGATATTGCGTAGTCCCATCATGGCTTCCGAAGATAAGAGACAACTCCTGTTTCTGCGTGCCTTAGTGCTGCTTGGCATCATCCTGTTTGCGTTTTTTATGGCAGTGAGCCAAGGCTACGTGCAATTGACCCTCGATAGTGATAGCAGCTATCTGTCCTACATCATTCTCATTGTGTATGTTTTAGCCACCCTTCACTGGCTCTACATTAGTTGGGGGTTATCCAAAGAATCGACCACGCTCGCGGAGCTTGAGGGCGGGGACCTTGCCAGTGTCAGTGACAGTGCGGCGCCGGGCGAAGTCGCTCGCTATTTCAATGGCGTTCGCCAGGTCAACGATAAGGGTGGGCGTTATGAGGGCTTGCTCGAAGCGTTCGGTGATCGAATCATCAACCGCCATGCGGCTGGCCATTTCATCGCTGACACTCTGCTCAAGCTCGGTTTGTTGGGCACCATCATAGGCTTCATTCTTATGTTGTTGCCGGTAGCGGAGATTAAGGAGTTCGAAGCGAATCTAATGCAACAAATGCTCGGTCGGATGAGCGCAGGCATGGCCGTTGCGCTGTACACGACACTTGCAGGATTGATCACGAGCACCCTGTTGAAATTGCAGTATCAAATATTGGATTCCAGTGCGGCTCGATTGATCACCCGAGTTACCGAGCTGTCAGAACTTCGGCTTGTAAGACCAAGTTCAACCAGTGCGGCATAGCTACTTCAGACGCGATGAAGGCAACGATGCCTTCACTGACTTGCTGTTCAATGCTTTGTTAGGTTTTGCCTTCATGTTTGTTACGGCGTTTTCGCTGATTAGCGACCCGAACGATCGAGGTAAAATCGACCCCAACGCTGAAGTCCTGATTACAGTGCGCTGGCCGGACGAACATCCGGATGACATCGACACAATTGTTGAAGATCCACGCGGTGATCTTGTTTGGTATCACAACAAAGATTCAGGATTGATGCATTTGGATCGCGACGACCGTGGAACATTTCAGGATACGTTGGTCATGGATGGCAAGATCGTAGTCAGCCCGATCAACCAAGAAACCGTGTCGCTGCGGGCGATTGCTCCAGGCGAATATGTCGTCAACCTGTTGCATTACAAATCCAACTTTAAAGCGCCGGTGCCGGTGACGGTTAAAGTTGAAAAACTCAACCCAAATGTGATCTTGGCCTACTACGGCAAACATGAGCTGACCGGCATAGGACATGAGTTGACCGCGGTGCGCTTTCGGGTGGGCGCAGAAGGCGATCTCAGTGATTTTTCGTCCCGCCAAAAGGCACTTGTCGTAAAAGCGGTGAAACGCTGATGGTTTGGCTGATTACCGTGTCATACGTAGTGGTTGCCGCGTTGCTACTCAGTGTCAGTCTGTCGGTCAGACTACCTTTGGTTGCCAAGTTTGGCGCTATCTTGCTGGTGACGGCTTGTTATGGCTTTACCTATGTGGGATTTCGTGCCCTCGAAGGCTGGCCGGCCGATGAATCGCTGCCCGACGACTTCCGGTTGCAATGGATAACCGTCGACGAGCCTAACAAGCAAACAGGAGAAGACGGGGTCATCTTCTTCTGGGTTCGTCATTTGAATGACTACGGTGATGCCGGCGGTGAACCTAGGTCCTATCGTGTTCCCTGGAGCGAGGCGTTAGCCGAGCAAGCCGAGGAAGCGCTGGAGAAGATAGAAGAAGGCGAAACCCTGAACGGCTTCATCACTCGCCAAGCCATGACGCCGGAAGAAGATGAAGTTGATGTGACCTCGGAGAAGCGACAAGGCCTCGAAGCACTCGGCGACGAAGCCATGTTTACCATCGAGTTCCGCGACGTGCCGAAGCCGAAACTCCCAGCCAAATCGATCACGACCTCCTAATCTGCGGCGGCTTGATCCTCCAACGCGCGTGAAATGACATATTGGCGAATGCGTTCGGAATCTATGTTAGTCAATATGTCAGCGAAGCTTGCCATCCCGGTCGAAGCAAGAATGCCGTCTACGACGATCTGGTTGAAGGCTTCATGCCGACCCGGCGTCATGAACCTAAGGTCAGGGATAGCGCCGGCGGATCTCACCAACGCGCCGTGGCAAATCGCACAGACTTGGTGATAAAGGTGATTGCCGCGTGTGACGTCCTCGGTCGAAGCGGTGAGTTCAGGCTGGGCAGGAATGGTTCGATCTAGAATCGTGGGAGCAGATATCGTCTGGCTGCCGCCAAGCTTGAAAGCCAACACTCTGGCGAAGTTGCCGTACTTGATTGCGGCTGTGTCGGTAGTATGGCCGCCAAAGTGGTCGCCGCCGCCCATGCCGGTGAGAACGACAACGTACTGTTCTCCATCAACGGAGTAACTCATAGGGGGCCCTAATATCGATGCAAAGGCATCAAAGCCCCACAGCACTTTGCCGTCGTCGGCGTCGTACGCCTTGAACTTGCCCATCGCGTCACCTTGGAAGACAAGTCCGCCCTTTGAGGCCATGACGCCGCCATTCCAATAATGTGGGTGCTCAACGCTCCAAAGATCTTCGCCGGTGAGCGGATTGAACGCTTTGAGATAACCCTTCGCCGCTGGCGCCTTGTCAATGTGTTCGCCCATCAATTGCGCGATATTTGCTAGCTCAATGCCCAGATTCATCGTACCCGGGTTGCGCTTGAAGAGGCCTGTCGCTTTGAACTCTTCGTTCATGGCGTACAGCAGAGGGTTTTCTTGTGCTGGAAAATAAACGATCCCAGTGTCGGCGTTATAGGACATGGCTTGCCAATTGTGACCGCCAAGAGGTCCTGGAAGAATCCATTGCGGTTCGTTGCTGTAATCTGTCTCCGGATTCTCGACGGGCCGTCCGGTGTCCATGTCGACATGAGTCGCCCACGTTGTGGTTACATACGGGTTCGCGCGCAATAGCTCGCCATTAGATCGATCGATCACATAGAAGAAGCCGTTCTTGGGCGCTTGCATGAGTACCTTGCGCTGCTGACCGTCGACCTCCATGTCAGCGAGCATCATGTCCTGCACCGCTGTGTAGTCCCAATTGTCGCCAGGGGTGGTTTGGTAATACCACTTCATGACTCCCGTATCGGCGTCGAGGGCGACAATTGAAGCAAGAAACAGATTGTCTCCTCCACCGGGTGAACGAATAGCGCGCGTCCAGGGCGCTCCATTGCCGACACCCAGGTAGACGTTGTTGAAGTCGGGGTCGTAGACGATGGAATTCCAGACCGTGCCGCCGCCACCGATTTCCCACCACTCGCCACCTTTCCAAGTTTCTGCGGCCATCTCCATCTCGGGATGCTCAAATGGCATCGCAGGGTTGCCTGGCACGGTATAAAAGCGCCAAGCTTGTTCACCGCTGTCTGCGTCGTACGCGGTCACATAGCCACGCACGCCAAATTCAGCACCGCCATTGCCAATGTAGATCTTGCCGCGTGCGGCTCGTGGAGCGCCTGTTATGGAGTAGTTGCGGGTCCGGTCGATGATGGTATCGACCTCCCAAATTTGCGTCCCGTCCGTAGCATTGATGGCGACCAATCTGCCATCGAGCGTGGCAACATAAACGCGGCCCTTATAGACGGCAACGCCGCGGCTAACCGGTCCACAGCAAGCTTTGCGCATGAAGTCTTTCGGCACCTGGGGGTCATAGGTCCACACCTCGGCGCCGGTTTTGGCGTCGGCCGCATGGACGACCGAAAATGGTGAGCTGAAAAACAGGATCCCATCGACCATGATCGGTGTCGCCTCAAGCGCGAACTTCGTGGTTAAGGTCTTAGACCAGGCCAGACCAAGGTCTGCGACGCTGTCTTTGTTGACATCCGTCAATGGCGAAAAGCGTTGTTCTTGGTAGTCACGGCCGTAAGCCAACCATGAATTGGGCTCGTTGTCGGCATCGATGATTCGGGCATCATCGATTTGTGCAATCGTGGTCGCACTAGGTGTTTGCGTTGCAACATCTTGCCCGACCTCTTGGGTGGTCGAATCCTGCTCACCATAGTCTGGCACAAGAATAAGGACTGCGATCAAGGCGACCGCGATCAAAGCTAATACCCATCGATTCATAATCTGACTCCCCCGAATAGACGGCTACTAGACCATAGACCAGGCGCTACGTAAACCGAATCTATTTGGCTGTCGCCATGCTTATGCTTGGTTCTCGATTGAGCTTTTTTGCGACTGACCCACGCCCGAAATTCCGGCGTCACATAGGGCTTGGTAACTTGCTTCGTCGACGCCGAGAAACTCCGCAAAGACCTCTTGGGAGTGTTGGCCTTGGAGCGGTGCAGGGCGCGTTATGCCTCCCGGCGTGCGGCTGAGATTGGCTGGAAGACCGGCATACCAGTGACTTCCCGCTTCAGGATGATCAATTGATTGCATTACCTGTCTAGTCCGCAAGTCGGGGTCTTGCGCAATCTCGTCGGGGCCGAACACAGCGGCCGCCGTGATGCTCGCCAGTTGCAAGGTATTGGCGAGTGAGTGTTTGTCCTGGTTTTGCGTGGCCGACGAGATGGCCGCTTCAATTTCCGATCTGAGTTCTGCTCTACTTGGTTGGGTGAGGCCTGGATCGAACGGGAGATTCAAGGAGTTGACGAGTGCAGCCCACTGATCGTCGTTCTCCACCGCAATCGCCACCCATTGGTCTGACCCCGCGCAACGGAAAACCCCGTGCGGGGTGTGCAGTGGGTGTGAGTTGCCTAACGGTCCTCGTGTGTCGCCGTTGAGTTCGTATTCGAGCCATGCGTCACCAATAAACGTGAAGTTGGCTTCTTGCATAGATAGGTCAATAAATTGGCCTTCGCCACACCGGTCTCGGTGGAGTAAAGCCAACGCAAGTGCGGTGAACCCGCACAACCCTGCGACGGGGTCAGGGTACATCTGGCCTGAATTCATTGGATGTTCACCGTCGTATCCAAGTAGTGCCGACATGCCAGAGGAGGGCTCGATTGTGCCGCCGATACCCGGGACATGAGCCCAGGGCCCGACCGCACCGTACGCAGAGAGGCTAGCCATCACCAGATCGGGTTTTATCTTACGTAGTACGTCATACGACAATCCAAGGTTGCCCATCACGCGTGGTGAAAAATTTTCTGCTATAAAATCAACATGTTGAACGAGACCCTTAAATAGGTCGACACCTTCCGGTTCGCTAAGGTCGATCGTGATGCAGCGTTTGTTCAGGTTCACCGAGTTGTAGAGTGGGCTAACATTCCACGCGTGCTTGGCTTCCTCACGCTCACGCAGACTTCTAGGGATAGGATTGCTATAGGTTCCACGCCAGCTATCTAGGCGCCCGCGGGTCTCCAATTGAATGACATCGGCACCCAAAAGGCCGAGGAGATGAGTGGCGTAGGTGCCCGCCCAGGCTTGCGTCAATACCAATCCGCGAAATCCAGCCAGTGGGCCTCGACCGCTTGGATTTTGATCTGCTCGGATCGCGTTTGTGCGTGGTCTTGCTTGGCTAAACGATGGTTCCTGGTCGTTATTACGAACGTCAAATGATGGCACCACGGTATCGATCGACGAGTACCGCGCGAACGGGCCGGGGTAACGGATGTTGTCCTTCGATGTCCGAAAGAAGTTGCGTGCCGTGAGCTGTGGATTGTCGCCTAATTCGTTCATGTGGAGCACGGGCCCGGCAATGACGCGCTCGCGGCCTAAGGCATCAAACAGATCCATGCGGTTCCAACGGCCCATCGCGGCCTCTACTCGGTCGACGAAACGCTCTTTCAGTTTAGGGCGTAGTCCGGCTTGTTGCAGTTCCTCGTCTTCTGCAAGGTCGGGCAAATCCAGGAGCTGCATCGCTTTGCGCCAGAACGCAGGTCGCGAGATCGTGAGTGCGAACCAACCGTCCTTGACCGGTACCGGCCCTTCATTCATGTCCACGGCGGTACGCCGCGACCAGACAAATCCGCTGTACTGCCACCGTAAGGATGCGGGCGCCGCGGTTGAAACGAGCACGTCGCGTTCGGCTATGTCGATGAGTTGACCGTCGCCATCGTTGGCCAATTGCTCGATGATCGCACTGACGATGACGCCGCAGGCAAATGTGCCGGTTTGATAAGAGGCTTGATATCCGCTCGATTTCAGCGGTTCGCGGTTTTGCAGCCCATTTACGAATGCCCAACCACCTGCTGCACATGCAGTGAGGTCGTTACCCAGCAAATGTTCGAACTGTTTACCGTTCGGGGTAATAAGGCACACCAACGCGCGAGGATTTTGCGCAACTATGGCGTCAGCAAGATCGCCACGATCGACGATGACAACGTTTGCGTTCGCAACAAGGGAGCCGATGTCGTCAACGACGCAGCGATTGGCCAGGAAATATCGGGCAACGACGCTCACCCCATCTTTGTCAAACGGACCCACGCAACGCAGAGGGTGTCCGGTCTCTTCAACGCCAATTAGATTCGAGCCGTAGTCGGCCAACAAGCGGGCGCACCAAGCCGTGCTAGCCCGGCTGGCCAGGTCCAAAACGTTGATACCTTGCAGTGGAAGCTGGCTTGCCATTGTTGAAGTCCCCTACCTACGCCACGTTACGGGCGAATGCTTGGAAGTGTAGTCGAATTTTCAGAAACGTTTTGACCGGCGGGGTTCATGCCGGTTCAATCAATCAGTCCTAGCGACGCCTGGTCATACGCCTGGTCATACGGCAGGCCACCAATCCCTCTTGGTGGAGAACGACGAGGGCATTTGATTATCCTATTATCTTAGTCATGACGCGGACCAGGACCAGGACTGACCGCTCTCTGTTCACAACAGGCTATGGCGATTCCGCAGTTTCTATGCGTGCGGTGACGCTACCACCGGGCCGGATTAGATCCAGGCATTACTGTTGAACCGAAGGCCGCCTTACCGTCCGAGAACTCGATAGGAAACCGCAGCCGCTCGACACTGCCGTACGCGCAATCCTCGCGTTCACTATAGCGCTCGATGTAGGACCAGATTGCATCGTTCGCGTGTGCATCCTTTTTGTCGTGCGGCGCACCCAAACGCATAAACCAACGCGCAGTCTGCGCGAGCGAAACCCGCACGTGCCAGGAACCACCTTCACTGGCACGCCGCCGCAGCGCGTTCAGCACACCGTAGGCCGCCCAGTAGCCCGTGTTGTAGTCGTTCATCGCGATCGCGATACCGGTTGGCTGGATTGGGGCTCCGGGAGAATCATGTAATGCGCTTATACCAGTGGCTGCCTGCACGTTGCCGTCGAAACCGCGTTTCTCGCGCCATGGGCCGAAGTCACCGTACGCATTCTCGGTGACGTAGATGATTCCAGGGTTGGCCGACGCAACTACCTCCGGTGCCAGGCCGCGGCGCGCGAGACTCTGTGCTCGATAGGACTGGGAAAATACGTCCGCGCCGGCGAGTAGCTGCTGCATGGTCTCGACGCCCGACGTGGTGTCCAGATCGAGGTGGGCGCGACGCTTACCGGCTCCCGTGTCGATTTGGCCGGCAGTGATGTCGGGAACGTCGGGCGAGCCAACATGCAAGACATCCGCACCGAGGGCCGCGAGTGTCTTAGCGCACGTCGGTCCCGCAAGCACGCGAGTGGCATC